>Ga0075163_10009984_pt1 | contig 12433 bp, 7 predicted proteins | sample JI1023141ADNA_FD_71478 | JGI IMG/M metagenome (GOLD analysis project Ga0075163, IMG submission 71478) | Wastewater effluent complex algal communities from Wisconsin, to seasonally profile nutrient transformation and Carbon sequestration -... | ecosystem: Engineered > WWTP > Effluent > Algae...
GGCCTGTTCGTGATGATGGCGGTGGTGTACGGCCTGGTGCTGCGGCTGTGGAGCGTCGCCGGGTTCGTGGCGCTGGTCGGTGGCGTGATCATGTTCATCGGCCGGGCGGCGGCGCGCAAGACCGCGCCCGCGCGCATGCAGCCGGTGATGGACGCGGTGCGCGACGCCCCCGACCAGGTGGTCTCGGTCCGCCACTACACGACGTCGGACTCGCGCGGCCTGTTCGTCAGCCACTGGCTCGAGGTCAAGACCGCCGACCACCGGCTGGTGATGAAGGCCCAGGACGACTGGGCCGAGCTGCTCGGCTACCTGGCGCGACGCTGCCCGACGGCGACGATCACCGCGCCGTAGCGATCGACCCGACCGAGGCCCGCGGCGGCGTCGCTGGCGTGTCGATCGATCAGGGACGGCGGCCGAGGCCGAGCCGGGCCAGCTCGTCCTCGGCGCGAGCGACGGCGTCGAATGACAGGCCGCGCGCGGCCGCGATGGCGGCGGCGGGGACGTCGTCGAGCAGGTCGACCAGCAGCGGCGTGACCGGCCCGCGCAGGTAGCGGCCGCCGATCGCGGCGTGGAGGACGGCGGAGCCGCGCCGGGTGACGACGAGGTGGGCGGCGCCGCGTCGACGGACCCAGGCCGGGACCCGGAAGGCCGGGTCGGGCGTCAGCGCCAGCGCGCGCACGATCGCCCCGGCGGCCTCGTCCTCGCGGGTGACGGCGTCGCCGAGCGCGAGCCGGTCGGCGAAGGCGGCGAAGGTCTCCTCGATCGACGCGCCGCCGCCGGCGGTGAGGCCCTCGCGCCAGGCCAGCGCCTCGTCGGCGGCGAGCAGCTCGGCGGCCAGCGCGTCGTCGTCGGCGGCGGGCCGGGCCGCGCGCCAGGCGGCGAACGTGGCCGGGAACCGGTCGGCGAGCGTGCCGAGGCCGCGGTGGACGCGGGCGAGCACGCGCCCGCGCCACAGCCGGCGGACCGACGCGAACGAGCCCGAGGTCGGGACGGCGAGGGCGGCCAGCGCGTCGGCGAGGGCCGGCGGCGGGCGGCCGGCGACCTCGGCGGCCAGCGCGCGCTCGACCGGCGCGAGATCGACGACGCCGTCGCGATCGAGGTCCGGATCGACGCGGTCGTCGACGCCGTCGCCGATCAGCGACCCGAGGCTCGGCGTCGGGGGCGGCGAGGCCACGCCGGCGCCAGCCAGCCAGCCGGCCAGCCGCCGCGCCAGCCGGTCGAGGCTGGCGGCGCTGACCGGATCGAGGCCGCCGTCGGCGTCGATCACCGGGTCCTCGAAGGTGACCGCGCGCAGCGCCGGGCAGCGCTCGACCAGCCGGGCGGCCAGCTCGAGCTGGGCGTCGAGCAGCGCGCCGTGGTGGGCGTCGACGAAGTGGCCGTCGACGATCGCCGAGCCGGCGAGGTGGAGCTCGAAGGCGTGGGCCAGCGGCAGCCGGTCGAGCTCGTCGAACAGCGCCTCGCCGCGGCGACCGCGCAGCCACTGGTACGACAGCAGGTGGCCGACGTCGAGGGTGACCGGGGCGTCGGTGGCCTCGGCGAGGGCGCGGACGAAGTCGTAGGCGTGCATCGCGCCGAGGGTGACGCTGCCGTCGTCGGTGAAGCCGGGGAACTCGAGCACCAGCGGCGCCGGCAGCGCCCGCTGGCAGGCGCGGACCGCGCGCGCGGCCGGCGCCAGCGCGCGCCGATCCAGCACCGGCGGCAGCGGGTACGGCAGCGGCTTGCCGTCGAGCGACCAGAACCCCAGGTCCTCGTTGACCCAGGCCAGGCCGTGGCGCTCGATCAACGCCGCGGTCATCGCCAGGGTGGCGTCGCGATCGATCGGCACCAGCGAGCCGAGGCTGAGCGCGGTGTGGTGCAGGCCGCGCGGGCCCGGCGGCATCGCGGCGAACAGCGCGTCCCACGCCGGCTGGTAGTCGGCCCAGCGCGGGCGCGCCCGATCGCGCGCCTGCAGCGACACGAACAGGTGCCCGGCCCCGCGGGCGACCGGTCCGGCGAGGAAGCGGGCGAGCCGGTCGGTCGGCCCCTCGCTGCCGTCGGCGCGGCGGGTGAAGCCGACCTCGCCCGCCCACGGCAGATCGAGCCCGATCCCGAGCGAGCGGCCGGCCGGGGCGGAGGGGAACCCGACCGTCACGACGCGGTCCCGGGCCCGCTCATCGCACCCGGGCGGCGATCGCCACCACCGCGGCGGCGCGGCGGGCGTTGGCGGCCTCGGCGGCCGCGACGTCGCTCGGGCACGGCAGGTTGTAGCACTCGGGCTGGCTGGCCGGCTCGGCGTGGATCAGGGCGCCGACCTCGACGATCTGGAGATCGCGCAGGGCGGCCACGGCGGCCTCCACCTCGGCCGGCGGCGGCGCGGTGGCGGCCGCGTCCTCGGCGGCGTCGGTCGCCTGGGCGGCCAGCTCGGCCAGCCGGGCTGCCTGGGCCTGGCGCTCCGCCGTCCAGCGGGCCCGGTCGGCGTCGTTGCAGGGCAGGCCGTAGCAGGCGGTGGCCTCGGTCGGCAGCCGCATCACCAGGCCGCCGACCTCGACCACGTCGAGGGCGCGCAGCGCGTCGAGGTCGGCGGCGATGCCGGCCTCGAGCTCGGCCGGGGTCGGCGGTTCTGGAGTCAGCGGGCCGGCGGCGCAGCCCGCCGAGGCGAGGCCGAGGGCGAGCAGCGCGGCCGCGAGGTCCTTGCCAGCGTGGTGAGTCATGGTCGTGTCCTTCCCGGCGCGCGCGCCGATCGATGGGGGCGGCCGCGGGCTGCCGGTGGTGGCCGGCGATCACGGCCCGCGGTCACCTCAAGCTGCGGCCGACCCGCCTCGGCTGCCATCGGAACGATCGGAACGTCGACATTCGGTGCAGCCGAACGATCGCTCGGGCTAGGCTGCCGGCCGTGGATCTCGACTCGCTCCGCTGCTTCGTCGCCGCCGCCACCACCCTCCACTTCCGGGCCGCGGCGGCCCGGGTCCACCTGTCGCCGGCGGCGTTCTCCGATCGCCTGGCCCGGCTCGAGGAGGCGCTGGGCGCGCCGCTGTTCCGCCGGACCAGCCGCAAGGTCGAGCTGACCGACGCCGGCGCCGGCCTGGTGCCCGAGGTCCGCGCGCTGCTCGATCGGATCGACGCGCTGCCGGCGCGGGCGCGGGCCGACCGCGGGCCGGTGCCCTACGACCTGGTGGTGGGCACCCGCTACGAGCTCGGGCTGTCGTGGCTGTGCCCGGCGCTGACCGGGCTCGAGCGGGCCCGGCCCGAGCGCACCCTCCACCTCTACAACGGCGACACCCCCGACCTGATGACCCGGCTCGAGCGCGGCGAGCTCGACGCCGTGGTCCACAGCGCGCGCCTGACCCGGGCCGGCCTGGCCTACGCCGCGCTCCACGACGAGGACTACGTGTTCGTCGGCGCCCCCGGGCTGCGTGTCCGCGGGCCGGACGACGTCCGCACGTTGGTCCTGGTCGACGTCACCGGCGACCTGCCGCTGTTCCGCTACCTGCTCGACGCCACCCGCGCCACCACGCCGTGGCCGTTCCGCAAGGTCGAGCGGATGGGCGGCATCGGCGCCATCCGTCGCCGCCTGCTCGACGGCGGCCGGGTGGCGGTGCTGCCCCGTTACTTCGTCGCCCCCGACCTCGCCCGGCGCCGGCTGACGCTCTTGATGCCGCGGACCCGGCCGCGCAGCGACGCCTTCCGCCTGGTCTACCGGGCCGGCCACCCGCGCGAGGCCGAGATCCTGGCCCTGGCCGGCGACCTGCGCCAGATCCCGTTGCGCTGACCGCGGCCGGCGCGGGCGAGGGTGCGCGGATCGCCCGAGCGTCGTGGTCTCGCGCCGGCGGTCGATCGCGCGTCGATCACACGCAACCGCGGCGGCGTGCGGACGAAAAGGCCGGCATGGGGATACGAGAAATTCGCGCGATCCGGGCGATCGGCCCGTTCCTCGCTCTCGAGGGGCGGGGCGACGCCTTGCTGGCGCGGCTGACCACCATCCACGGGCCCAACGGCCACGGCAAGACCACGCTGGCGGCGGTGCTGCGATCGCTCGCCACCCGCGATCCGACCGCGATCGCCGAGCGCGCGACCCTCGGCCGCGCCGGCGAGACCGAGGCGACGATCGCCCTCGCCGGCGGCGAGATCGCCCGCTTCGCCGGCGGCGCCTGGTCGACGACCGGGCCGTGGCCGGCCGACGACACCGGGCTCGAGATCTTCGACTCCACCTTCGTCACCGACAACGTCCACGGCGGCGAGCAGGTCGGCAGCGCGCAGCGCCGGCACCTGTATCAGGTCGTGGTCGGTGCGGCCGCGGTGGCGCTGGTCCGCCAGATCGACGGCCACGACGCGCGGGCCCGCGAGGCCGGCCGGACCCTCGCCGCCAGCGAGGCGGGGCTGCGCGCGCTGATCGACCCGTCGTTCCCGCTCGAGTCGTTCGTCGCCCTGGCGGCCGACGTCGACGTCGAGGCCGAGCTGCGCGCGGTCGGCGCCCGGCTGGCGGTGGCCCGGCGCGTGGCCGAGGTGATGGCCGGCCCGGACCTCGACGAGCTCGACGCGCCCGAGCCGCCGGCCGACCTGCTCGCGCTCCTGGCCCGCGCGATCGCGGCGCCGCCGCTCTGTCCGACGTGCGGACACGCCGCCGCGGCCGCGCCGCCAGTCGACCAACCCGTGGCCGGCCCGGCCGACCGCCAGGCCGAGGTCGCGGCGGTCGAGCGGGCCTGGGCCGCGGTCGAGCACGACCTGGGCGAGCCGGCCCTCGCGGCCTGCCGCGACCGGGTGGTGGCCAACGACGCCCGGATCGAGCGTTGGCGCGACCTGGTCGAGCTCGGCGGCGCCGCCTGGTCGTTCGCCCGGCTCGAACGGGCGTGGCGCGAGCTGGTCGAGCGCCTGCGCGAGCCGCTGGCGCGCAAGCGGGCGTGCCCCGGCCTCGCCGTCGACGTCCCGCCGGCGCTGACCGCGGCGGTGGTGGCCCACGCCGACGCCGTCGCCGAGCTGCGGGCCCACAACTTCCACGTCCGGGCCGCCAATCGCCGGCTGGCCGCGCTGCGGCAGCGAGCGACCCAGGCCCCGATCGCCGAGCTCGAGGCTCAGCTCCGCCGCCTCCGTCACGTCCAGCTCCGGGCCACGCCCGAGGCCGACACGCTGGTCGAGCGCCTGCTGGCCGCCCGCTCGCACAAGCTGGCCCACGACCAGGCGGCGCAGCGCAAGCGGGCCGAGCTCGAGGCGATGGCGCAGACCGCGCTCGCCACCTACGAGGCGGCGATCAACCGCCGGCTGCTCGGGTTCGGCGCCAGCTTCGCGCTCACCGGCACCCGCCCGAGCTTCGTCGGCGGCCGGGCCAGCTCGACCTACCAGCTCGCCCTGCGCGACGGCACCCTCGCGCTCGGCGACGATCACACCCCGCGCGGCACGCCCTGCTTCCGCACCGCGCTCGGCACCGGCGACCGCAGCGCGCTGGCGATCGCGTTCTTCCTCGCCCGCCTCGAGCGCGACCCCGGGCTCGACCGCAAGACCCTCGTGGTCGACGAGCCCGCGACCGGGCTCGACCGCCGCCGCCGCGCCTACGTCGTCCAGGCGATCCGCCGGCTGGCCGCGGTCGCCGCCCAGACCATCGTGCTGTCGCACGACGCCAGCCTGCTCGACCAGCTCTGCGCCGACGTCGAGCCGACCGCGGTCGCCCGTCTCGAGCTGGCCCGGGTCGGCTCGACCTCCACGCTGCGGCCGTGGCGCGCGCCGCCGGCCGACGACGTCACCAGCCGCAGGTCTGGCCCTTGTTCTCCTTCTTGAGCCAGGCCTGGAGCGGCGCGAAGTACTCGACCATCGCGGTGGCGTCGAGCTGCCGCGAGCCGGTCAGCGCCTCGAGCGCGTCGGGCCACGGCTTGCTGGCGCCGAGCTGCAGCATCGCCCACAGCCGCTCGCCCGCGGCCTTGTTGCCGTGGATCGAGCACTCGGTGAGGTCGCCCTTCCAGCCCGCGGTCTCGCACAGCGAGCGGTGGAACTGGAACTGCAGGATCGTCGCCAGGAAGTAACGCAGGTAGGGCGTGTTGCTCGGCACGTGGTACTTCGCGCCCGGGTCGAAGTCGTCGGCGCTGCGCGGCACCGCCGACATCACGCCCTGGTACTGCTGGCGCAGCTCCCACCAGCGGGCGTTGTACTGCTCGGGCGCGATGGCGCCCGAGAACGCCTCCCAGCGCCACTTGTCGATGAGCAGGGCGAACGGCAGGAACGCGATCTTGTCGAGCGCGGTGTACATCTGCTGGTCGATGACCGCCTTGGGGTTCTTCACCACCTTCTTGAGCAGACCGACCTTCTGCATGTAGCCGGGCGTCGCCGACAGCGCGATGGTGTCGCCGATCGCCTCGTGGAAGCCGTCGTTGGCGCCGTTCTGGAACAGCATCGGCAGCTCGCGGTAGGCGAGGAAGTAGTAGTCGTGGCCGAGCTCGTGGTGGAGGGTGATCAGGTCCTCCCGGTTGACCTTCACGCACATCTTGATCCGGACGTCGCCGGAGTAGGTCGGGTCCCAGGCCGAGGCGTGGCACGCGGCCTTGCGGTCCTCGGGCTTGACCAGCAGCGACCGCTCCCAGAACGACGGCGGCAGCGACGGCATGCCGAGCGAGGTGAAGAACGACTCGGCCAGCTTGGTCATCCGGGTCGCGTCGTAGCCCTGCGCGACCAGCTCCTTGCTGACGTCGGGCGACGGCATGCCGGGGTAGGGCTCGACCAGATCGTAGATCTTGGCCCACGACTGCGCCCACATGTTGCCGAGCATGTGGGCCGGCATCGGCCCGGTCGGCGGCACCACCGTCTTGCCGTACTTCTTCGACAGCTTGCGGCGGACGTAGCAGTGGAGGTCCTGATAGAGCGGCTGGACCTGGCCCCACAGCCGGTCGGTCTCGGCGACCACGTCGGCCGGCGGCATGTCGTACGCCGACAGCCAGAGCTGGCCGACGTCGTCGAAGCCGCCGACCCGCACGCCCTCGTTGGCGAGGGTGACGAAGCGCTGGTACAGCGGCTTGATCTCGCGGCCGACGGTGTCGTGCCAGCCCTGCCACGCCGCGAGCAGCGCCTTGGGATCGCGGCTCTTGCCCATGATGTCGGTCAACGCGTCGAGGTCCTGGCAGGTCCCGCCGGCGCAGACCTCGCCCTTGCCGTAGGCGCTGTCCATCGCGGTGGTGACCTGGGCCAGCTCGGCGGCGTGGGCGGCGTCGGCCGGCGCGGTCTGGCCGGCGACCCGCAGCAGCATGAACTGCCGCCGGGTCGCGTCGTCGAGCTGATCGAGCACCGGATCGAACCGGCGCGACGCCGCGATCTGCTTGGTCAGGTAGGCCATCGCGGTCACCGCGGTCCGGGCCGCCTCGGCCTCGGTGGCGTCGGTGATGTTGATCTGGCGGTTCCAGTCGGCGACGTCGCGGGTGGTCCACGCCTCGCGCAGGCCGGCGTCGGTGTCGGCGATGAACTTCTGCGCCTCGGCGGCGGTCGGCGGCGGCGGCGGCTTCGGCTTGCCGGCGTCGGGATCGACGACCGGCGGCTTGGCCGGCGGCTTCGAGCTGGGACAGGCGGCGAGGGCGAAGACGCTGGCCGCGAGGAGCGGCGTGAGGGTGCGAGCCATGGCGCGGACGATACACCCAGTCAGTTGCGCGCCAGCATCACCGCGGCCTGGGCGTAGGTCGAGGCCCGCCACAGCTCGGCGAGCGCGTCGAGCTTGTCGGCGGTCGAGCCGTCGCGCAGCACGCGCGCGGTCTGGTAGTGCAGCCGGGCCTGCAGCGGGATCTCGCCGGTCGCGACCAGCGCGGCCCGGGCGTGCTCGCGGGTTCGTTGCTCGGCGTAGTCGAGCATGGCGAGGAACGCGCGCTCCTGGCTGACCGTCGCGGCGCGGCCGTCGAAGCCGGGGCGGACGCCGAGCGAGTACCAGCGCGACACGAGGCCGGTGCCGAGGAAGAACGACTGCTGACCGGCGGCGAGCTGGAACAGCCCCCAGGCCAGCGAGCCCTCGCCCCACTCGGCCTTGAGGACGCGCGGCGCGCCGCTGGCGTCGTCGACGCGGCTGCCGGCCATCGCCACCATGTAGTCGGGCTCGGCGGCGGCCATCTGGGCCCGGCCGTAGCTGGTCGACAGCCCGGCCAGCGCCTCGGCGTAGGTGAGGTTGGAGCCGGCCGCCGCCCGGAACGACGAGCCCAGCCGCCGCACCGCCGGCAGCGAGCAGCGGTAGGCGGTCGACGCCACCGCCTCGAGCTCGACGGTGTCGCCGGCCAGGATCACCGCCGCTTCGGCGCGGGCGGCGGCCACCGCCAGGGCCCGGACGTCATCGGCGAGCGCGTCGGCGTAGACGGCGCGCTGCGCCGCCGGCAGGGCCGCGATCCGCGCGAGCTGGCGCTCGATCCCGCCGGCCAGATCGTCGGCGAACCCGGCGAAGCTCCAGCCGTCGATCGCGGCGTCGAACGCCGACAGCATCAGCAGGTGGTCGCCCATCGTGGTCGGCTTGCGGGCGCCGATCGCGCGCACGACGTCGAGGCTGGCGTCGGCCTGGGCGACCAGGCGGCGAAGCTCGGCGCGCGCGGTCTCGAGCTGGTCGGCGGCGACGGCGTCGATGACGCTGGCGGCGGCGAGCGCGGCGCGGGCCGCGACCCAGGCCCGCACGATGTGGTGATGGCCCGACGAGGCCAGCCCTTGCTCGAGGTGCCGGACGGCGACCGCGTGGGCGTCGCGGGCCTGGATGACGAGCCCGAGCACCGGCAGCGCGCGCGCGCCCGGGGTGCCGGTCGCCCGGTCGAGCGCGACCGTCAGCTCGTCGACGCGGCGGTCCCAGGCCATGCCGCGCTCGGTCAGTCGATCGACGATGTCGGGCTCGATCGCCATCGCCGCCGGCGCGACCGGCGACGACCGTGGCAGCGCCTTGCCGGTGAGCAGCGCGACCGCGGCGTGGACGTCGGCGACCTCGATCGCCTCGGCGCCGGCGGCGCGCGCGAGCTCGACCAGATCGACCGCCTCGCCGGTGTCGGCAGCGTACGTGTGGCGCAGCCCGATCGGATAGCCGAGCCGCCGCTTGCCGGCGGCGATCGCGGCGGCGAACTTCTCCGGGATGCCGCCGACCGGACCGATGGTCCCGTCGGGGTTGATGACCCCGGTCAAGGTCGCGGTCGGGTCGACCGTCCAGCCGAGCATCGACGCGACGAACCCGGCGGTCATCAGCGCCGACGCCGAGGCGCCGTCGATGTGGCCGGCGGTGCTGGCCTCGAACTCGAAGTCGGTGAGGTCCTTGTCGAGGACGCTGGCGGCGACCGAGGCCGCGACCCACACTCCCGCGCGCCACGCCGGGCCGACCCCGCCGGCGACGTTCTCGTACACGCCGACCCGGACCTCGCCGCGGGTGCTCGGCCGGGTGGTCAGCGCGAGCGCGCTGGTCCCGCCGCTCACCCGTTCGTCCTCGGTCTGCACCCACAGCGCCGCGACGGTGACGGTGTGTGGTCCGGCGGGGAGCGGCAGCGCCGTCGAGCCGCCCCGCTCGTCGGTGCCGAGGATCAGCGCCTGCGGCGACCGTCGGGCCGCGGCCGGATCGAGGCGCACCGGCGCGGTGGCGCCTGCGTGCCCCGACCCGCCGGCGCGGGGCCCGGCGCCACAGCCGGCGACGAGCGAGGAGGCGAGGGAGACGATCGAGAGGAACGCGACGACGCGGCTTCGCTTCATGGCCGGCCGTATCGACCGACCGCCGGCGCGGTTGCGTCCGGTCAGGTCACGGCGCGGGCGATCAGGATCGCGACGACCGTGACCAGGCCGACCGCGCCGAGCAGGATCACGGTCAGCAGCCAGGGCGGCATGCCCTGCCGCGGGTGCTGGAAGGTGCCGTCCCACTGCGGGTAGACGTCGACCGGCGGCAGGCCGATGAGGTGCGCGGGCAGATGGGTCTGCTCGAGGTACGGCATGCTGTCCGCCGACGACGGCGTGCCGGGCGGGGTGCCGTACGGCATCGCCTGGCCGTAGCCGGGCTGCGGCATCGGCCCGCCCGCGGCTCCCATCGACGGCTCCATCGACGTCGCCGGGCCGGGCTGCTGGTTGTTGCCGAGGTCGGCGATGACCTCGAGCAGATCGATCGACATCGTCGCCGCGCTCGGCGCCGCGGTGGCGCTGCGCGACGCCGGCGTCGGCTCGGGCTCGGCGATCACGGTCGGCACCACCGACGGGCCGAACACGCCGCCGCGGGCCGCCGGGGCCGGCGTGCGGGTGCGGTCGGGCGCGTGCGGCGCGGTCGCGGGCGGTGGCGCGGGCGCCGGCACCGCGCCGCCCGCGGCCTGGGCCCCAGCCTGGGGCCGTCGACCCGAGGGCGCCGGCGTGTTGCCCCCGAACAGCGAGGCGATCTTGAGCGGCGCGGCCGCGGCCGCCGACGGCGCCGGGGTCACCGGTCGGTTGGTCGCGGCCCCGGCGGCGCCACCGAACATGCTGGCGCCCGGCCTGGCCGCGCCGTTGCCGAAGATGCTGCCGCCCGGCTTGGCGGCGGCGAACACCGGCTGCGGCGGACCGGGGTTGCGCGCGGCCGGCGGCGCGGGTGCCGGCGTGGGCGGGGCCGGCGCGGGCGCGGCCATCGGCGCGTCGATCACCGGCGGGGGCGCGACGATCACCGCCGGCGGCGACGCCACCACCGGCGCCGGCATGGTCTGGCGGGTCGCGGCCCGGGCCACCGCGCTCGGCCCGGTCGCCGCGATCGTCGTCGGCATCTCGGGCACCGGGAAGCCGCCGGTCCGCCGCACCTGGGCGTCGAGCTCGGCCAGCCGATCGAGCGGGTTCATCTCGATCCGCGTCGACTCGACCGGGGTGCCGCCGTCCTCGCCGGGGCCACCGCCGGTCGGGCCGTCCTCGAAGCCGCTGGCGCCGGCCGGGAACGGATCGTCGCTGCCGAGCGCGGCGCCCTCGGCGCCCTCCGCGCCCTCGGCGTCGTCCTCGACCAGGGCGTTGCCCGAGATCTCCTCGGCCTCGTCGTCGTCCCAGCCGCCGGCGCCGGCCGCCCGGCCCTCGAGCAGCTCGCGCATCCGGTCGCCGTGGTCGGCGATCTCGGGGTTGAAGTACTGCTCGATGAACGTCGAGATCGCGCTGGCCCCGGCGTGGCGACCGCCGCGGTGGAGGTAGGCCGAGATCGCCTCGCCGAACGCCTCCGCCGTCTGGTAGCGGCGGTTGGGGTCCTTGGCCAGCGCGTTCATGATCACCGCGTCGAGGCCGGGGTCGAGCTCGTGGTTGACCGCCGACGGCGGCGGCACCTTGCACTCGAGGATCGCCTGGTAGGTCTCGTAGGTCGAGCCGCGCTTGAACAGCCGGCGACCGGTGAGCAGCTCGTGGATCACCACGCCGAGGGCGAACACGTCGGTCCGGCGATCGACGTGCTTGGCCACGCACTGCTCGGGCGACATGTACGCGAACTTGCCCTTGATGGTCCCGCTCCGGGTCGCGGTCGAGCGCTCCTCGGCCTTGGCGATGCCGAAGTCGACGATCTTGACCACGCCCTCGAAGGTGACGACCAGGTTCTGCGGGCTGATGTCGCGGTGGACCAGGTTGAGCGAGCCCGCGCCCTGGCCGGCGCCGGCCCGCCGCTCGTGGGCGTAGTGCAGGCCGCCGGCGGCCTGGACCGCGAGGCCGAGCACCAGCGGCGGCGGGATGCGGGCGCCGGCGACCCGTTCGGCGGCGCGGCGGGCCATCAACGCCACTGACATGCCGGCGACGTACTCCATCACCAGGTAGTAGCGGCCGTCCTGCTCACCCAGCCCGAGGGTCTGGACGATGTTGGAGTGATCGAGCTGCGCGCCCAGCCGCGCCTCGTCGAGGAACATCTGGACGAACTCGGGGTCGTAGGCGAGGTGGTCGTGGAGGCACTTGACCACCACGTACTTCTCGAACCCGGCGTGGCCGCCGACCCGAGCCAGGTAGATCTCGGCGGTGCCGCCGAGCGCCAGCAGCGCGACCAGCTCGTAGTCGCCCAGGCGGGTGCCGACGAGGGCTCCCGCGTTGGCTGGCGGCGCTGACATCGGCCGTGACTATACGCGATTCCTCCGCCCCCGCTCCCGTGTCCCGTCGTCGCGCGCCCGCCACCTACCCGCACGTACCTGACCCGCGTTCCCGGCCGAACCACGCTCGGCTGCGGGGCGCCGTGACCGACCCGCGTTGGCCAGAATGCATCGGCGGCGGTGGCGGCCGGCCCTTACGAGGCCGCGGCCTTCGGACCCTCGCTGCCGCTCGGGGTCCTCAGATCTCCGTGATCTCCTTCTCCTTGGCCTTCTCCAGATCGTCGAGGGCGGCGACGTAGCGATCGGTCAGGTCCTGGACCTTCTTCTCGCCGGTCTTGCGCTCGTCCTCGGTGATCTCCTTGTCCTTCTCGGCGTCCTTGAGCATGTCCATGGCGTCGCGGCGCGCGGCGCGGACCGCGATCTTGGACTCCTCGGTCATCTTCTTGACGCCCTTGACCAGGTCGCGCCGACGCTCGGCGGTCAGG
>Ga0075163_10009987_pt1 | contig 12433 bp, 20 predicted proteins | sample JI1023141ADNA_FD_71478 | JGI IMG/M metagenome (GOLD analysis project Ga0075163, IMG submission 71478) | Wastewater effluent complex algal communities from Wisconsin, to seasonally profile nutrient transformation and Carbon sequestration -... | ecosystem: Engineered > WWTP > Effluent > Algae...
AAAGTCTGGCATGTCAGGTGGTTACGAGATACCATGGTCTCGCTGGAGCGGTCAAATCCAACGATCTTCGAACGCACCGACCACGCCGAGGTGCCTGTGAATAGTCGCCGGACCGCAGGGGTCCAACCGGGCATGAAGCGCCATCGCCCCCTCGCCACAGTGTGGCGTTCGAGCGTGCCGCTGCTGTGTCTCTTCGTTCACGGTTGCACCGAGACCACCGGTGGCGCGGTCGAGCTGTCCTGGGCACTCCGGAGCACGCAAGATGTCGGGATCACCGACTGCGCCGGCGGCCGCATCCGCGAGATCCAGCTCGGCTGGCAGACCCCCGACATCACGGCGTCCAAGGGCTTCCCCTGCGACGCGAATCACGGCACCACCGCCTTCGAGTTGCCGCCCGGGCCGGTCACGCTCACCGTGGTCCCGACCTGCGAGTTCACCGCCGGCCCCCGCTGCCTGACCAGCCCGACCCCGTGCGACTGCGTCAGCAAGGTGGCTGATTCCGCGACCTTCGAGTCCCCACCGCCCCTGGTCCGCCGCGTCGCGGTGGGCGAGATCGTCACCCTCGACGCGGTGGTGATGGTGATCGACGCCGAGCGTATCTGCCAGCTCGACCTGCTCTGTCCCTGACGTCGCGCCGGGTTCGGCCCGCGCCTTGCACAATTCATGACCGCCGGGGATAGTCCCCGCGGCCAACCGACCGTCCGCCTACACGGCCGTCATCTCGAGGAGAGCTCTTATGAAGAACCTGGTCTTGTCCACGCTGTTCGTCGCGGTCGCTTCGCAGGCCGCCGGTTGCATCTTCGTCTCGGACGACGACGGCCCCACCCCCGGCGACCTCGGCGACATCTCGATCAGCTGGTCCTTGAAGTCCACGAACGCGGGCGTCCCCGGCAACCCGGACGTGGCTGCGGCGTGCCCGGCCGGCGCGACCAGCGCCATCCTCTTCGCGCTCCCGGTCGGCGCCGCGCCGAGCACGGCGTTCCAGGACGGCTACGACTGCATCGACAACAACGGCGTGATCGGCGACCTCGAGCCGGGCACGTACGACGTCTGGGTCCAGCTCACCGACACCAACGTCGCGGTGAAGTTCGCCGAGTCGTTCAGCCAGCGCGTGACCGTCACCGGCGGCTCGGTCACCCCGGTGACCACCGACATCTACGTCGACCGCGGCTTCTTCCTGGTCGGCTGGAACCTGACCGGCCGCGCCGCCTCGTGCTCGGGCATCGCCAACGGCGGCGTCTCGATCCTCGCGACCGACGGCGGTGGCGCGGCCCTCGGCTTCGACACGCTGGTCGACTGCACGGAGGGCGAGGGCAGGGCGACCATCAGCCAGCCGCTCCCCGTCCGCCCGGCCGTTGCCAACACGACCGCGCGCTACACCATCGCGGTGTCGCTGCTCAACCAGGCCAACCCGCCCCAGTCGATCGGCGACGCCGCCGTCCAGGCCAACCGCGGCTTCGACAACGTCGGCAACGACACCGACGACCTCGGCATCCTGCCGATCAACGTTCGCTGATCGTCGGCCGCGTCGGCCGCGTCGGCCGATCGATCGAAGCCTGAACGGGCGGTGCGCATCGCGGCGCGCCGCCCGTCGGCGTTTTCGGCGGCCGACGCAACTCTCGCCAGGCCCCACCGATACGCCGCGACATGACCGCCAACAACCACGAACGCGTCGGGCGGAACCACCATTGCCGACGCCTCGTCCATCGTCCTAGCATGGCTCGCATGACTTCGACTGGCTGGGCGGCCACGTGGTGCAGCGTCCTGGCGTTGGTCGGATGCAAGTTCCCGTACCCCGCCGACGTGCGGGACGACGACGCCATGATCGCGCCGAACACGTACACGCTCGGCGGCACCGTGGTCGGGCTCTGGACCGGTGGCGCCGTGACGCTCCGCCTCGCGGCGGGAGACATCACGGAGGACATCGCGGCGAGGGCGACTGAACCCTTCGCCTTCAGCCATCGGGTACCCGACGACACTTCTTACCTGGTCTCGATCGCCGACGACGGGCCCGACCACGACTGCGTGGTGACCAATGGCAGCGGCCGCGTCATGAGCGCCGACATCGCCGATCTGGCCGTGTCATGCACGAACCTGATCCCGCACAGCGTGGCCATCTCGCCAGCGGTCCCGTTCACCTTCGACCCACGCGTGCTTCGGTTCGATCTGCCGACATCCGTGTTGCAGCAGGAGCTGAGCGCGATCGTCACCGGGCCGACGTTGACCGCGGCCTCCGTGGGCGGTCAACCAGCGACGCTGGGGGCGGCTTCGCCACCGGTGCCCATCGCCATGGGCACCTCCGCCGTCGACCTCGAGTTGGTCAAGGGCGCGCTATCGAAGCGGTACGAGCTCGCGTTCGACCGGGGCGCGGTGCCCATCGCCGAGGCGGTGTACGGGCGAGCGTCGAACGCGGACCGCGACGACGGCTTCGGGGTCGCGGTCGCGGCGTCGCGGGACTTCGTCGCCGTGGGGGCGTGGCTCGAGGACAGCTCCTTCGAGGCGGGGCTCGACAACGGCACCACGGACTCGGGGGCCGTCTACATCTACCGGCGTAGCGGCGAGACGTGGACCTTCAGCCAGCGCCTCAAAGGGAGCGCGATCACGACCACGCGGCGCTTCGGTCACGCGCTTGCGATCGACGACGGCGTCCTGATCGTTGGCGCCGATGGCGACGACGGCCGTGGTGCCGACGCAGGCGCGGCCTACGTGTTTCGCGTGGACGCCACCGGGCGTTGGGCCGAACAGGCGCGACTCGTGGCGAGTGATGTCCGAACCGGCGATCAGTTTGGCGCCGCCGTCGCGGTGAGCGGCGGCCTCGTCGCCATTGGTAGCCCTGCGCATGACCGCGTGGCCGGCAACGGTGACGACGCCGGCGGCGTCTATACGTTCCACTATGACGGTGCGTCGTGGGTCGAGGAACCGGTGCTCCGCGCTGCCTTCGGCAGCATGTACGGCCGCCGCGTCGCGCTCGACGGTGACGCGCTCGCCATGACCGCGTTCCTCCGCGACCCCGTCCTCGTGTATCGGCGGTCGGGAACGACCTGGGTGCCAGAGACCCTCACGAACGCCAGCGGCGGTTCTCTCGACCTCGATGGCGACACGTTGGCGGTCGGGGAACCCTTCGCGAACTCCCCCGGCGCCGTCCGCCTGTTCGCGCGGAGTGGCGGCGTGTGGACGCAGTCGGCCTACCTGCAGGCGGCGCCGCCCACCGGCGGGGCGAACCTGGGCGCCAACGTCGGGATCCTCGGCGACATCGTGGTCACGTCGGACAGCATCACGCCGGCCCAGGTCTTCAAGCGAGTGGGGGGCACGTGGATCGCGCTGCCGCCCCTGGTCGCGAGCGGATCTCCGGCCGCCGTGCTGGGCGGCGGGCCCGCGGTCGCGATCAGCGGCAGCGGGGTGGTCGTCGGCAACCCCGGTGACGGCGGCCCCGGCAACACGCTGCCGGGGAGCGGGACCGTCTGGCTGTTCCGGTGATTCTGCGCGATCGCGCGCAACCACGACGGGCGGCGACCGATACGAGGGTCATCATGACCTTCGGCCGCTCTCCTTCCAATGATGCGTCGTTGGCCCCTCTTCGTCATCGCCGCTCTCGCGCTGGCGTGCCGTCGCTCGCCGTTGGCCGAGTCGTCCGAGGTCCTGGTACCAGCAGGCGAGTTCCTGGCTGGCGCCAACTGCTCGCCGGAGGTCGGCTACGAGCCGGGCTGCGACGGCGAGCCACGCGCTCGGCAGGTGCGCTCGTCGGTGCGCCTGCACGCCTTCTCCATCGATCGCAACCTCGTGACCCGCGCGCAGTACGCGGAGTGCGTGCGTCAGGGCGCTTGCGTCGACGAGGTCGAGGCGCCGCGCTCCTACTACGCGCCGCGGGCCGCAAGCTACGAGGCCTCTCTCGCGCAGGTTCGTCACGAGCACGCGCTGGCGTACTGTCGCTGGCGCCGGGGTCGCTTGCCCACGTCCGACGAGTTCGAACGCGTGGCCCGCGGCACCGATGGACGGGTGAAGCCCTGGGGCACCGGCCTCGGCCCCTGCGGGCCCCACGACGACGGGCAGACGGTGGCCTGCATGACCTACGCGGGCCCTGCCGGCGTGCGCGCCGTTGCGTTCAACCCTCAGTGGGTCGCCGAGCGCAGCGACGACTCGACGTGGGAACACCTCCGCTACTCTGCCGGCATGATTCGCGGAGCTGGCGACGTGGCCTACCTGGGCAGCAACGACATCGCTGGCACAGACATCGCCGACCTCTACGCCGCCTTCCGCTGCGCCCGCGACGCAGAGGCCGCGACGAACCCGCCGCTGTTCTGATCGACAAGCGGGAGCAGGGCAGGTGGCAGGCGGCAGTGACGCACCGTCTGGTCACCCGCCTACGCCTACGACGAGCTCGGGCGGACCACGACCACGACCTACGACTACAGCGGGCAGGAGGTGGTGCGCGAGCACGCCGCGTACACGCCCGGCGGGCGCCTGACCGACCTGCGGCTCGAGGCCGGCGGGGTCACCGACCAGATCCGCTACGAGTACGACAGCGCGGCCCGCGTCCGTCGGGTCCGCGACGGTGCCGGGCCGACCATCTACGACCTGCAGGTCCATGTTCTCGCCGAGCCTGCGGCGGACGACGCGCCGACCCGGGTTCGACGCCGTGCCGCATGGCTGGCCGACGACTTGCTCGAGACGTCCGACCCGGTCGCTTGATGGTAACGTCGCCGGCGTCGTCGCGCGGAACGAGGACGCCTGAGGCGCAGAAGCGGCCATGGATGCATCCAGGAGCATTCGTCAAATGACGCAGGAGGAGTTCGTGGACCTGTTGAGCCGCGTGGCCCGAGCCAACGCGGTCGACGACGTCGTGGAGAGGCTCGCCCAGGATGGCGGTTCGTCAGACGACATGAGCGCGCCTCGATGGTTCCGGGAACTTCCTCCGGGCGAGCGCCACATGGCGAAGCAGGCAATGGACATGGTCGCCTACCACGTCGTGCGTTCCGTTCTTGATGTGCTGGACGGGATCGTCAAGGTCGAGCCCGTCGGACAGGTCGGGCACTTCGAGCTCGCGTGCGTGGATCCGGCTGGTGCGCGGTCCGAGCTAGAAGGGCGCAGGCATCGCCTGCTCAATGAGTTGTTGGTGTGACTGCCGCCGCTTCACCCGTGCTCGTGGTCCGGGCCACCGTGATCCCCGCCCGACTTGTCAGCGAGGTATGACGTGACGCAGGAACGGTTCGTCCAGCCGCTGGCAACACTCGCGAGAGACGCAGCGCTGAAGAACGTCGTCGAGATCCTCGCGAGCCCGCCAGGCAGGAGGCCACAGCAGTCCGTCGTGGAGGTCTCCCGTTGGTTCAATCAACTCCCCGCGGAGGGTCGTTCCAGCCTGCGTCGCGTCATGTCCACGGTCGCTCATACGTCACTGAGAGCAGTGCTCGAGGTGCTCGACGGCGCCATGCCGTCCGACGCTCAGCAGCCTGGCCACTTCGTGCTCGACTACATCGATCCTGCCGGCGCGCGGTCCATTCTCGCCGGTCCGAGCAAGGCCCCACTCGGGGGACTTCTCGCGAGCCCGATGGATGTCTGTCAGTGATGGCCGCCGGTACACCCGGCGGGTTCGCCACGACAGGTCGTTGTCCCATGATCAACCATGATGAACTTTTGTCACTGCTGCGAAGGAGGGCGCGGGAAGGCGCCACGATGGTCGAACTGGTGGACCTGGTCCACGAGATGACGGACACGCCTCCCTATGCGCGGGGATGCGTAGGCCTTCCGTTCGCTCACGCCTTTCGTTTGAAACCTGCCGACTTCTCGAACTTCGTCTTCGCCTGCGTGCTGTTCGGTGACGGGGCCACCATGAGCGTCGCTGAAGCCGAACGGCTGTTCAGAATTCGCATGTCCGAGCTCGGGTTCGCCCCGTCTTGAGTCGTGATGGCTGGACTGGTACGCGTACTCATCGACGGACGATGTCGGCGCGCTGACCGCGGCCGGCGGTCGCTCGTCAGTGCAAGGCAACCATGAGCCTCTTCGACCACTATCGGCCCGGCGGCGACCTTCGGTGCCCGGCTTGTTCGCGTGAGCTTCGGGAATGGCAGGGCAAGGACGGACCGAACGGCCTCCTCGTGTGGGCCGAGGGCATCAGGCATCCGGTCGACCAGCTCGTGGATGACGACGTTCAGCTGGAGCTCGCCGAGCGCGAGGAATCGACCCTGCCGGAGCGCTTCGTCATCTACTCGTACGACTGCTCGCTGCATCACCCGGTCTACGCGGATTGCAGTGCGCCGGGCGGCACATGGTGCGACACGGCGATCCGTCCGCTCGAGGAGACGCGGGGGCACGTGGACGGCCGCGTGCGCGATCGGACGGTGCGATGAGCGACGCGCGACAGCACCAGGCCCTGGAGCTCTTGCGGCGGGGGCGGCCCATGGCCGCTGTCGTCCCCGCCTCGACCGGTGGCCGCTGCGGCTGGGTCGGGGTCTACCCGCTGGATCGGACTCGCAGCGGTACGGCGTCGCTCCTCGCACGGCGCGCGACGGTTGCCCCGCCGGCCGACGTGCCGATCTTCCGCGTGCGTCGCTTCGAGGTGCTCGAGGCGTTGTCGACCGCCGACGCGTCGGTGGGCGAGGACGACCTCCTGGACCCGTCCGACGAGATCGCCGTCGGCCCGGAGGGGTTGCGGGTCGCGCTCGGCCGATTCGGCGTCGACGTGGCTGACCTGAAGCAACCGTGGGCGACCGACTACCCCATCTGAGCCATTCCAGAGGAGACGTATGCACGGTACTGGCCAGATTCGATCCGGCGAGGCACTCGATCTCTTCGTGCGCATGTGCCAGAGCCCGACGATGTACGTTCAGGACGCGACGTTCTCGTCGGTGTGCGCGCTGATCGAGGGCTACGACATGGCCACGAATCGACACGCGCTCCTCGGGTTCTGGGAGTGGCTGACGGTGCGTGACGGACAGTGGACGAACCTGCCGTGGTGGTCGCTGGTTCGCCGGCACGTGTATCCGGATGCCGACCTCGGCGTGGCGCCTTCGAGGGTCGAGGACGCCCCCCTCCTCTAGGGCCTGCAGGAGGCGCTCGCGTGGTTCTCCGAGGTCCACGGCGAGGGCCTGTCACTCATGTTCCATCGATACAACCTGTGGCTCCTCTCGCGCACGGACGCGAGGACCGCGAGCCTGCGCGACCAACTTCGAGCAGCCGAGCCGATGACACCCGACGCCGTACCCTCGGCCGCCGACGCGCGCGTGCGCTCGGCCCCCGGCCGACGCGGGTCGGCGCGCCGACAGGGGCGCGAGCGGAGCGGTCGTTGACTCGCGTTGCTCGACGGCAGCAGGCTTGATCGATGTTCGCTGGTGCATACTGGGCGGCGCGCGCCGAATCGAGGAGCGAGGCCGCCGGCCGGCTGGCGGTGTTCCTACGCGGGTTGGCCGAGACGTCCGCGGGCCTTCACGCTTGGTATCGGAAGGGCCGGACCGAGGTGGACGCGTCGAGGCATCCCATCGGCGTCGACGTGGACAGCATCGCGCGCGAATTGAAGGTCAGCCGGCGGGACATCGGACGCGAGCCGATCCCTGAGCTGGGGTTCTCGTTCAGCGCGTGGAACGGCGTGGACGTGTCGCTCCACGCCGTCCTCGGCGCCTACGCCCGCGTCGGCCTGAACAGCGTCGTCGTGGACGCGGAGGTGGCGCCGGAAACCGTGGGCTCCGACGAGTCCGTGTGGCGACGTGTGATCCAGGGCCTCGTCGACGCGTTCGAACCCGAGCACGCGGCCGTGGTGAACGGCGAACGTTGGCCACCGGACGGCTCGCGGCCGTGGGAGCGCGGATGGCTGAGGTACGTGCGTCCGCTGCCGATCGAGGAGTACGCTGCGTGGCGGTAGAGGAGACGCACCTGGACGCTGGGTGCGTGCAGTCCGGCAGCGCGCTGGGCGGTGCGACGTGAACGACAAGCCGCTCTACTTCATCTACGGGTGCCTGTACGTCCACGACGCCGCCGAGCCGGCGCCGGGCAGCCAGCTCACCGAGGCCCACCTCGCGCAGGGGTTCGCTCGTCGACCGACTGCCGCTTCCATCATCACCGCCATTGCCTAGGGGCGCGCGTGGATCCATGCCGGCGCGTCGTGCGACGAGATCCTCTCTTGCGACGATCAGATCGCGATCTCGATACGGTCCGACTCCGGGCAGATCGTGGTCGGCACCGAGGACGCGGAACAGCACGTCGTCTACCGAGGCGCGCCGGGCTGGGTCCGGTTGACGATCGGCCAGCGGGCGACCGGGGAGGACGACCTGCAGGTCCATGTTCTCGCCGAGCCCGCGGCGGACGACGAGCCGACCCGCGTCCGACGCCGTGGCGCATGGCTGGCCGACGACTTGCTGGAGACGTCCGACCGGATCGCTTGATGGTAACGTCGCCGGCGTCGTCGTCGCGCTGAACGACACACAGGAGGCGGAGGTGTCCTTGCTCGAGCTCATCGACGTGCTCGCGTTCTGTCGGACGAGGGAGGTCGACCTCGTGATGGCGCCACCACCCGCGCCGTACACCCTGTGCCTGCGGGGCGAGTTCAACTGCTACGGCGAGTTCTTCCACCTGCTCGCCAAGGACGTCGAGTACGTGGAGCTGTGCGCCGGCTTCCCCGTCGGCGACCTCGCGATGGTGTCGGATCTCTCGTCGCTGTCGTCCCTGGCACCGAAGTGGTCGCGCCTGTCCAGGTTGTACTCGCCGCCGGCGCTCGTCATCCGGACCGCCGATGTCGACGCGTGGGGCTCGGACGACCACTCCTTCATCGTCATCGCCGAGACGCTCGAGTGGCACGCAGGGCGGGACTGGGGCCGGAGCGGGTCGCCGGGAGGGGCTCTTCGATGAGTAGTCGAGTCTGTTCCATCGTCGCCACCGATGCGCACGTGTACGCGGTGATCGTCGACTCGAACGGCACCCGTCACGCGATGACGTGCCGTGTCGTCGGCGACGACGCGCTGCGGGTCGTGCAAGCCGAGCCCGATCTCATGTGTGCGGTGGGGATTCCCCCGCGGCTCATCGCGGCGGCGGTTCTGGCCGTCGACCGCGCCCGCGCGGACGAATGACCGGGCGACGTCCGGGCGGCCGGCCCGCGCTGAGCGGCGTCGGAGTCCGCGCGCGGCCCGGCCGCTGTACAGTGGCGGGCATGCGGTCCGCGGTCGTGGTTGCGCTGGCGATGGTGCTGGGGGGCGGGTGCGACCGGGCGCGGAAGGCGCCGGCGCCGACGCTGTGGATGATCACCGGCGCGGCGTGCACGACGACGGCGCACACCGATGGCCCGGTGGCCGACGGCGCGGCGCCCGGCTGTGGGCGGACGCTCGCCGGTGACGGGACGCTCGACCAAGCGTACGGCCTCGGGCTGTGCGGCCCGTGCGCGTTCATCTACGACGACGGCATCACGCGCAGCGAGCGGGCGCGCGGTCGGCGCGAGGCCTGCTGCTACCGCGGCGAGTCGCCCCCGCCGCCCGAAGGCTGGTGAGCGTCGCGCTGGCGGCGGCCGCGGCCTCAGCCGCTGCGGCCGATCCAGCGGGCGCGCTGGCCGCCGCCGCCTCAGCCGCTGCGGCCGATCCAGCGGGCGAGCGGGTTGGCCTCGGCCTGGCGGGCGAGGGGGTGGCGGGTGGCGAGGTTGTTCCACATCTGGCGGAAGACGTCGTCGTCGGGGCGGCCGGCGATCTGGAAGCGGTAGAGGTCGCGGATGGTGTCGAACTCGCGGATGGTCGACGTCTGATCGTCGTGGCTCGTGTAGCTGAGCCAGGTGCCGGCGACGGATACGAAGAGGAAGTGCTCGATGTCGGCGGGCGGGATGGCGGCGCCGGCCGGGTAGGGCCGCGAGGTCGCGGTCGCGGCGAAGACGCCAGGCACCCTGTACTCGTCGTCGTCGCTCGCCCAGGAGAACGAGGTCTGCGCGGCCCGGCCCTGGCGCGGGTCGGCGATCCGGCGTAGCTCGGCGGCCAGCGCGTCGTCGAGCGCGCGGGTCTGCGGATCGGCCAGCACGGTCGGGCCGCCCGGCGCCGGCGGCCCGGCGACGGTCGCGCTCCAGGCGTCGAAGCCGAGCGGGCAGGCGGCCAGGGCCGGCGCCTGCTCGACCAGGTGGTGCCAGACCGCCAGGCCGACGTCGGCGCGGTCGCACACGCAGCCGAGGAAGCTGCGCGGGGTGTCGGCGATGATCATCGTCAGCTCGGGATCGTCGCGGTCGATCGCCAGCCACAGCAGGTGGCCGGTCTCGGCCAGCCAGGCCAGGCGCAACGCGTCGCGGGGCGGGCCGTCGCCGTCGTCGGTGACGAGGGCGCCGGGGCGGCCGTCGGCGACGTCCCAGAGGCCGAGCGGCCAGCCGGGGATGGTCAGGTGGAGGCCGGCCAGCATCGGGTTGCGGCCGGCGAGCAGGTGGGGGCGCGGCTCGCCCAGGCGCTGCCGGGCCTGTTCGATCACCGCGGCCAGGTCGCCGGTCAGCTCGGTCGGCTCGTCCATCGCCGCGCGAACATACCGTGTCTGCTCGCGGTCGACGCGGCGCGGCGCCCTGCCGCGGTCCGGCCGCCCGGGCGTCACCGATTCGCGACCGCGCGGACAGGTGGGTTCTGCTACGGTTGCAACGTGCGACGTCCCGCGTTTCAGCAGTTCGACCGTAGCCAGCTGCGGATCACCCGCGTGGCGCTCCTCCTCCTGTTCGCGCTGGTGGCGACGTCGCTGGTGTTCGCCATGGCCGACAAGGCCGGGCAGATGCGGATGGGCGAGTGGCTGGCGCCGTTCCCCGACGGGGTCTGGCGCGAGGGCCGGATCTGGACGCTGCTGACCGGTCCGTTCCTCGAGATCCACATGCTCGCCCTGGTGTTCCAGGGCCTGATGATCTGGATGTTCCTGCCGGTGCTCGAGCGCTGGTGGGGCCCGCGCCGCTTCCTCCTGTTCGTGGCGATCACCGCGCTGGTCGGCACCCTCGCCGGCACGCTGATCGGCCTCGCCACCGGCAACCAGGTGCCGATCCTCGGCCTCGACTCGACGCTGTTCGCGGCCGCGATCGCGTTCGGCATCATCCACGCCAAGGCGCCGGTCAACTTCTTCGGCGTGCTGCCGATGACCGGCCGTCAGTTCATGTGGGGCATGCTGGCGGTGATGGTGGCGGTGATCGTGGTCGGCCAGGACTGGGAGAACGGCGGCGCCAACCTGATCGCCAGCGGCGTCGGCGCCGGCCTCGCCAGCGGCCGCATCGATCCGATCGCCTGGTACCGTCGCCGTCGCTACGCCAAGACCCGCTCGCACCTGTCGGTCGTCCCGCCGCCGCCGGTGGTGCCGCCGACCGCCCGCCGCACCAAGCCCGACGACCGCTGGCTCAACTAGCCCGCTGGCTCAACTAGCAGCGGTGGCGCGACGGCGCCGGCGAGCGAGACCCCGAAGGGAAACGCGCCGACGGCGTCCTTCGACTGCGGCCCTCGCTGCGCGCGGGCCTCCGCTCAGGACGAACGGATCAGAGGCGCGGCGGCCCGGGCGTGAACGGGGAACGACGCAGGCGTCGGGGCGGGATGCGCAGGGTCACGCCACCCTCGGCGCGCAGCTCGGCGCTGTGGCGGAGCGCGGACTGCCAGCGGGCGATGGCGTCTCCGGATCCCGTCGGGACGTCGTCGTTCGACACGGCGTGGTTCTAGCGCTGCTGCCGATGGGCGGCAACGACCCGAGCGCGGCGACGAAGCTCAACTAGCGGCGTCATCGGGCTCCGGACCGGGGCGCGGGCCTGATACCCTGGGGGTGATGCAACCTGGCTCCGGCGACGAGGCGGGTCCGAGCTTCGAGGGCTCGGGCCTCACCACCATGTTCGAGGGCGAGTGGGCCACGGTCCGCCGCCTGCGCAAGGGCAAGCTGGTGGTCACGGCGGGGCCCGATCAGGGCAAGGAGCTGGAGATGATCAAGCCGCGGGTGACCGGCGGCCGATCGATCATCTGTGACCTGGTGCTGGGCGACAAGGCGGTGTCGGGCACCCACTTCGAGGTCGCCGCCCGCGACGACGGCTACCGGCTGCGCGATCTCAACTCGCGCAACGGCGTGCTGGTCGGCGACCTGCGGATCCGCGAGGTCTACCTCCGGCCCGGCACGGTGTTCCGCATCGGCCACACCCAGATCCAGTTCCAGCCGATGCAGGACGTGGTCGAGATCGAGCTGTCGAAGCGCGACCGCTTCGACGCGATCATCGGCGGCTCGGCGGCGATGCGCGAGATCTTCGCCAGCCTCGAGAAGGTGTCGCCGTCGGAGCTGACGGTGCTCATCACCGGCGAGACCGGCACCGGCAAGGAGATGGTCGCGCGCGCGATCCACAACACCTCGCCGCGCAAGAACAAGCCGTTCGTGGTCCTCGACTGCGGCTCGATCCCCAAGGAGCTGATCGAGTCGACGCTGTTCGGCCACGAGAAGGGCAGCTTCACCGGCGCGATCGGCCAGCACCTCGGCTGCTTCGAGCAGG
>Ga0075163_10009988_pt1 | contig 12433 bp, 12 predicted proteins | sample JI1023141ADNA_FD_71478 | JGI IMG/M metagenome (GOLD analysis project Ga0075163, IMG submission 71478) | Wastewater effluent complex algal communities from Wisconsin, to seasonally profile nutrient transformation and Carbon sequestration -... | ecosystem: Engineered > WWTP > Effluent > Algae...
TCCTTGCGGCGTCTGCGGCAAGCCCAGTGTCTGGAGTTACACCGGCACGGTCTACGCCGAGGGCGACCAGCCAGACGTCTGCGCGCGCTGCATCCACGACGGCAAGCTCGCCGCCCACTTTGCCGGCAAGGGCTTCCAGTTGCACGATGCGGAGATTGACGGCGCCTCCGATGAGCTGGCCGCAGAAGTGCTGGAGCGCACGCCGGGCTTCGCCACCTTCAACGCATTCGACTGGCCCGTGATCGACGGCAAGCCGCTGGTGTTTATCGGCCATGGCGATGTCGACTCGGTATGGGACGATCCGACTGCACGCGCCGCCATCGTCGCCTCCTGGAAGGCTGAATACGATGAAGACCTCGACGAACCGTCGCCCTACGCCCTCGTCTTCCGCACGCTGGATGGCGGACAGCTCCGCGTGGTTTTCGACTTCGATTGATGCACGTCAGGCTTGACCGCGCGGCGGCGACCTAACATCGATAGTGCAACGCGCCTGCAAGAGCGCTGCAATCGAGGGAGACGACCGTGAAGTTCAACACGCTGGTCCAGCCATTTCGTCCGTCGGGGCAAATATCGCGGCGCATGATCCTGCTAGGTGGCGCAGCCATCACCGCGCTGGCCGCCTGCTCGAAAGCCGCCGAGACCGTTGCCGCACCAAGCGATCCGACGCTGGTCGCCACCACGCTGGGCCAGCTGCGCGGAGTCACTGAAGACGGCGTCATCGAGTTTCGCGGCGTGCGCTACGCCCAGCCGCCCATAGGCGCGCAGCGCTTCCAGGCGCCCAAAAGGCCTGAGCCGTGGACCGGCGAAACGCCCGCGCAGAAGTATGGCGAAGCGGCCGTGCAGATGCGCTCCGGCGCTGGCGCTGCGGCCTACCCGCCGCTCGTCCAGGCCGCCATGACCGAAGCCTTCGCACCGCCAGAAGGCATCAAGCCCGGCGGCGACGAGGATTGCCTCGTCCTCAACGTCTATGCGCAGAAGACCGGCGTTGAAGCGGGCGCCACGCGCCCCGTCATGGTCTGGCTGCACGGCGGCGGCTATTCCTACGGACAGGCGCCGCTCAACACCTATCGCGGCCACAACCTTGCAAAGAACCACGACGTCGTCTTCGTCGGCGTGAACCACCGCCTCAACATCTTCGGCTTCCTGCCGCTTGATACGGCGGGCATCCCCGGCTTCAGCGGCTCGGCCAACGCCGGCATGCTCGATATCGTGATGGCGCTGGAATGGGTGCGCGACAACATCGCCCAGTTCGGCGGCGATCCCAACAACGTCACCATCTTCGGCCAGTCCGGCGGTGGCGCGAAAGTTTCTACCCTGCTCGCCATGCCTGCTGCGAAGGACCTGTTCCACAAGGCCGTCATCCAGTCCGGCGCAGGCCTGCGCGTCGGCACGCAGGAAGACGGCGCCGATGTCGTGAGCGCCTTCATCATCGGCCTCGGCATCTCTGCTTCCAACGCCGCCCAGACGCTGCCGACGATTGCGGTGGAAGACATTCTCGCTGCCGCCAAGGATATCGGCGCCGGCAAGTTCCGCCCGTCAATCGATCCCGCCAGCATCCCCGCGCACCCGTTCGATCCCGCAGCGCCCGACCAGTCCGCCGCCATCCCGATCATGATCGGCTTCACCAAGGACGAGCAGACGCTCTACAATGTCGGCAACCCCAAATGGCCGGAGACAACCGCGGCCGACGTCCTCGCCGCCGCAGAGAAAAGCGCGCTGGGCAAGGGCAAGGACATCGTCGACGCCTTCAAGGCCCAGTTCCCCGACTACGCGCCGAACTACCTGCTGATGCAGGTCACCGGCACGTATCGCTCACTGTCGTCCCACCACACACTGGCGACCCGCAAGGCGGCGCAGGGCTCGCCCGTCTTCGCCTACGTCTTCGCGCACGATCTGCCACCGCAGGACTTTGTGCTGAAGGCGCCTCACACGGCCGAGATCCCCTACATCATGGACAATGTCGAGAACGCACCGCTGTTCGCCGGCGCTACGCCCGACGATCTCGCCATGGGCAAGCTGATGAGCGCGACCTGGGTCCAGTTCGCCCGCACCGGCGATCCCAATGGCGCGGAAGGCCTGCCCGCCTGGCCGAAGTTCGACGCCGAGAAGCGCCCGACGATGTTCTTCTCGAAAGCGCCTGCCGTGGTCGAACAGCCCTATGGCCCGGTCTGGAAAGTCATCCAGGAAAACCCCAACCCCAACGCCCCGCCGATCTAGGCGGGCGGGCGACCCGCCACGGCGCGAATTAACGCTTTCCTTACCCGACACCAACTACTCGTTAACGGTTGGAGGCTGGGGCCTTATGCGCGTCCTCGTTACAGGCGGTTGTGGATTCATCGGAGCGGCCTGCGTTCGCGCGCTGGTCGACCGCGGCGACCGTGTGCTCAACATCGACCGCCGCCGCCGCACCGCCGCCGTTCCCGCTCTCAGCACCATCACCGGCCGCGAAGGCTATGCCCGGCTTGAAATGGATATCGCCGACCGCGCCCTGATGCGCGCCATCTTCCGCGAGTTCAAACCCGACGTCGTCATGCACCTCGCCGCCGGTGAAGGCGCCGATCCTGATGGCCTCTTCCACTCCGATCTCTCGGGTGCGTTCGCCATCCTCGAGGCCTGCCGCGATCATGTCGGCCGCCTCGACACGCAAGGCCGCGACGCCTTCCGCCTCATCCACGCCCTCCACGCGCCGGGTCTCGAATCCGACACCGGCGAGATTTCCATACCGACGCCCGCCGAAGCCTCGCGCGCCGCCGCCGCGAGCCTCATCGAAAACTGGTCGCAGGCCCACGGCCTGCCGCTGGTCAGCTGCGTCGCCGGCAATGTCTTCGGCCCGTGGCAGTCGGACGACGCCTTCCTGCCACGCCTGGTCGCGGACCTGTTCGCCGGACGCCCGGTGACGCTCACGCACGGCGGCGCCACTGTGCGCGACTGGCTTCCGCTGAAGGATTTCGCCAGCGGCCTCATCGCCGCTTTCGGCGCAGAACCCGGCTCACGCTATGAATTCTCCGTCGGCGCCGAACGCGGCGACATCGATCTCTCCGAAGCGATCTGCGCCCTGCTCGACCACCGCGCGCCGCTGGACGGCGTGACATCCCGCGTCGACCTGATCCGCACCGTCGGCGACGCCGCCCACGCCTCGCCCGGCCCGATGCTGGATTCCAGCTCCACCGAGCACGACCTCGGCTGGTCGCCGCTCGGCTTCCACGCTGGCCTCGACCGCCTGCTCAGCTGGGCCGCCGACCGCGCCGTCCCCGCAGTCCGACCGGCCGCCGTCACGATCGCCATCGCCGCCGAATAGGCTGCGGACTTCGTGCGATCATCGCAAATCCGTGACAAGCCGTCCCGGCCCCCACGGCTAGGAAATCCCTCCCGCGCACACTAGGGTCCGCCCAAAGAGCGTAGACTCGAAGGGGAGGAATACCATGCAGCTACTCCGCAAACCTGCGGGGCGCGCGCCCGTGCGCCGCCTGAGCGCGGCTGCTGCCCTGGCGCTTGCCCTGTCCGCCTGCGCCCCCGATCCCTCCAAGGTCCCCGAGGGCGCAGAGCACGCCTCCGTCGCCGACGACGCCCACCCCGGCAAGGCGACCTACGAGCAATGGTGCGCCTCCTGCCACGACACCGGCGCAACCTCTGGCGCCCCGTCGCTGGAAGCCATCCGCACCCTCAACCGCGCCACCGTCAAATACGCGCTCGAACTCGGCTACATGAAGATCCAGGCCAAGGACGTGCCCAAGGAAGAGCTCGCCCAGCTGATCGACTGGCTGCCGCGCGATGAAGGCAAGAATGACGACTGGGTCGAAGCCGCCCGCTGCCCGATCAAGCTGCGCCGCGTGAAGCTGGATGGCGCGCCGCGCACCGCCATCGATTTCGGCATCGGCGACAGCAGCAACCGCAGCCAGACAAAAGCCGAAACCGGCCTCGCCAAGGCCGACATGCCAAACCTCGAACTCGCCTGGGCCGTCGCCTTCCCGCAGACGCCCACCATGCGCGCCCAGCCTGTCATCGTCGGCGACACGCTGTTCCTCGCGACCACAGACGCTGGCCGCCTCTATGCGATGGACACCAACACCGGCTGCGTGAAGTGGGTCTACGCCTCCGACATGACGCTCCGCTCCTCGCTCGCCTTCGCGGACGCGACCGACAACAACCCCGCTTTGATCCTGATGGGCGATGCGGCCGGCAAGGTCCACGCTGTCAACGCGATCACCGGCGCCAAGGTGTGGGTCGCCGACATCAAGCTCAACGAGTTGAACCGCATCACCGGCGCACCGGTGGTCAACAAGGGCCGCGTCTTCGTGCCCCTCTCGGCCATCGAAGTGAACTACGCCGGCGAGGACGACTATGAATGCTGCAAGGGTCAGGGCGCCATGGTCGCGCTCGATCTCGCCACCGGCAAGCAGCTCTGGGTCGGCCGCACGATGGAGGATTCGCAACCCGTCCGCCTCGGCCGCACCGGCACGCAGCAATGGGGGCCCTCGGGCGCCATCATCTGGTCCACGCCCGTTCTCGATCCCAAGCGCAACCAGCTCTACGCCGGCACCGGCGAGAACACCTCCTGGCCGGCGACTGACACGTCCGACGCCATCATTGCCTACGATCTCGATACCGGCGCGAAGAAGTGGGTGTTCCAGGCCACCAAGGCCGACATCTGGAACTATGCCTGCGGCCGCAGGTCAGCCAACTGCGACTGGCCGGGCGAGTATCACAGCCCCGACCACGACTTCGGCGCGACGTCGATGCTCGTGAAACGTGAGGACGGCCGCGAGCTTGTCATCGCCGGCCAGAAGTCTGGCGTCGTTTGGGCGCTCGATCCTGACAACGGCTCGCTGGTCTGGTCCAACAAGATCGGCCGTGGCTCCGCCAATGGCGGCGTCCACTGGGGCATGGCCTACGCTGACAACCGCATCTTCGTTCCGCTCAACGATCCTGGCCCGGGCGACAATCCCAATTTCGGTCCCGGCTTGCATGCGCTCAACGCGATGACCGGCGAGATCGAATGGTCCTACAAGACCAACGCCCGCGATTGCGGCGCGGACCTTCCCGCCGCCGTCGCGACAAAACCTTCGCCCGAATGGCGCATCACGCCGATCAGCGCGCCTGTCCTGCCGCCGCCGCCCCGCGTGACGGCTGCTCCGGTTGCGCGCCCCGTCGCGCGTCCCATTACACCGCCAGCCGCTGCAGCGCCCGCAGCTCCGGCCGCCATCGCAGCAGCAGTCCCGGCGGCGGCGCTTCCGGTCGCCACGCCGCCAGCGCGCCCGCCGCAACGCTGCCGCCTCGGCATGTCGCCCGCGCCGCTGCTGGTCGACGGCGCGGTCGTCACCGGCACCACGCAAGGCATGCTGCGCATCTTCGATGGCGCAACCGGCGATGTCCTGTTCGAGTACATGACCAACAAGGAGTTTCCGAAAACCGCGAACGGCCTTGAAGGTCACGGCGGCGGTCTGGACTCGGCGCCCTACGTCGCCGGCGATGGCACGCTGTTCGTCCAGTCCGGCTACGCCCGCTTCGGCGAACCGCCCGGCAACATGCTGCTGGCGTTCAGGCCGAAGAAGGAGAAGTAGGGGGCGACCCTACTTCTCGAACGGATCCCGCATCAGGATCACGTCCTCCCGTTCGGGCGACGTGGAGAGCAGCGCGACCGGCTTGCCGACCAGCTCTTCCAGGCGGCGGACATACTTCACCGCCTCGCCGGGCAGCTGCGTCCACGAGCGGGCGCCGCGTGTCGAACCCGACCAGCCCTTGATCGTCTCATAGACCGGCTGAACGTTGGCCTGATCGGTCATGCCCGACGGGAAGCGGTCGATGATCTTGTCGCCCAGCTTGTAGTGGGTGCACACCTTGATCTCGTCGAACCCGTCCAGCACGTCGAGCTTGGTGAGCGCGAGACCGTTGACGCCCGACACCGCGCACGCCTGACGCACCATCACGGCGTCGAACCAGCCGCAGCGGCGCGCCCGTCCGGTGTTGGTGCCGAACTCATGGCCACGCTCGCCCAGCTTCTGACCGGTCGCGTCAGACAACTCGGTCGGGAAGGGCCCGGAGCCGACGCGCGTCGTGTAGGCCTTGGTGAGACCCAGTACGTAGCTGATCGCGCCCGGCCCCACGCCCGATCCGGCAGACGCCTGGCCCGAGACGACGTTGGACGACGTCACAAACGGATAGGTGCCGTGGTCCACGTCCAGCATCACGCCCTGCGCGCCTTCAAACAGGATGCGGCGGCCAAGGCGCACGGCCTGGTCCAGCCGCTCCCACGTCGGCTGCGCATAGGTCAGCACGCGCGGGGCAATCTTCAGCAGCTCGGCCTTCAGCGCCGCGCCATCCGGCTCGGGGAGGCCAAGGCCAACCCGCAGCGGACGGTGATGCGCCAGCAAGCGATCAAGTTTCAGGTCCAGCGCCGCCGGATCGGCAAGGTCCGCCACGCGGATCGCCCGGCGGCCAACCTTGTCTTCGTAAGCCGGGCCAATGCCCCGGCGCGTCGTGCCGATCTGTGCGTCCCCGGCCGCCTGCTCGCGCGCGGCGTCGATGTCCTTGTGCCAGGGCAGGATCAGCACGGCGTTGTCGGCGAGAATCAGATCATCAGGTCCCAGGCTCACCCCCTGCGCCGAGATCGCATCGATCTCGTTCAGCAGGTGCCACGGGTCCACCACCACGCCATTGCCGATGACGGACAGCTTGCCGCCCCGCACCACGCCGGAAGGCAGCAGGTTCAGCTTGAACACCTTGCCGTCGATCACCAGCGTGTGGCCGGCGTTGTGGCCGCCCTGGAAGCGCACGATCACGTCCGCCCGGCTCGACAGCCAGTCGACGATCTTGCCCTTGCCTTCGTCGCCCCACTGGGCGCCCACCACGACTACGCCGGACATCTCGCCTCGCTTTTCGGGACCCGAAAGAGAGCTGGGGGGTCCGATTCCGGCGCAAAGGACACTAACCCCGCCCCTGAGGCAAGGCGCAGGGAAAAACTCAATGGCCACAGGGGTGCGGGCAGGCGTCAACACTCCGGTAACCCCGCCCCGCCAACGTTTGGCCCATCATGGCCAAACGCACATCAAAACGCTCCGCTCCGCGCAGAAGAGACAGCCGCTCCGGCTCAGCCTCGCTGTTCATGGCTGTCTCGGCCTTCGTCGCCGCGATCATCTTCGCCTTCTTCAACATCTCGCCGGTGAGCAACGCCCCGGCCCCCACCCCATCGGAGACGCAAGCTATCCCGACGGCCGCGGGCGACATCGTCGGCACGGCCTCCATCGTTGACGGCGACACGCTCGACATCCACGGCACGCGCATCCGCCTCTCGGGCGTCGACGCGCCTGAATCCGGCCAGATGTGCAAGGACGCTGCGGGCCGCCTGTGGCGCTGCGGCTCCGGCGCCGCCAACGCGCTCGACGCCTTCATCGGCGGCAACACTGTTTCCTGCACAGTGGTCGACACGGATCGCTATGGCCGCTCCGTCTCCACCTGCTCTGTGCGCGGCAAGGACGTCCAGCAATGGCTGGTCGCCAACGGCCACGCGCTGGCCTACCGCCAGTATTCCACCGCCTACGTCGCTGACGAGGAAAAGGCGCACAAGGCCAAGGCCGGCATCTGGGCGGGCGATTTCGTCAACCCCGCCGACTGGCGCAAGGGTCTGCGCATGTCCGGCGAGAAGCCGACCAAGGCGATGATCGAAGGCAAGATCGGCTCAGCCACGTAAGGCAGCGCGCGGCCTCGCGCCGCACGCCTTTGCGACACTCTGCGACACACCCGGCACACTCCTGGGACTGTGGGGATGGCTCTCTGCGCGTCACACTGCAGAGGGTCCCTTCATGTCTGGCTTGTCGCGTTCACGTCTGACCATCACGCTTGCCCTTGCCTTGGCGACCAGCGGCGCCTGCGCCTCGCGCGGACCTGACGGACGTGATGGGCCTCCTGACGGACCCGGAGGTCCCGGAGGCGGCAGTCCGCGTGTCGATGCTGAAGGCAAGATGGCCAAGCCCGTCGCCATCCTCGTCACCGGCATGGATACCGACCACGACCTCATCGTCACGGAGCAGGAGTTCGCAACCGGCCAGCACACCGAATGGCTGCGTCTCGATCGCGACAACAGCGGCGGCGCCAGCGGCTTCGAGATTGCGGATTGGGCGACGCTGGTGCTGGGTGACCGTGAAGCTGAACCTGGCCGCCTCGCTTTCGATCACGACTTCAACCTAACCGTCACGCCGGTCGAATTCGAGACCGGCATGAAACGCATCTTCTCGCAGCTCGACCGCAACGGCGACGCGCGCATTGCCCGCGCTGAACTGCTGGTCCAGATCCAGACCCGTCCAATGGGCGGGCCGGGCGGTCAGGGCGGCGGCGGACAAGGCGGCGGCCAGGGCGGCGGCCAGGGCGGCAGGCGCGATCAGGGCGGGCCGGGTGGAAGTGGTCCGGGCGGTGGTGGTTTCCCCGGAGGCTGAAGGGGCGGCCGAGTTGCCCGAAGCGGGCGACGCATGAGACGCTGGCGGCATTAGCATATCGTTCCGCGAGTGACCCATGTCCGAACCCACGTCTCATCTCGCCCTCGTCACCGGCGCCGGCCGGCGGCTGGGCAAGGCCATCGCCCTCCGGCTGGCGCGTGAAGGCTGCGATATCGCCGTCCACTACAACTCATCGGCGGCCGATGCAGAGCAGGTCGCCCGCGATGTCATCTCGATGGGCCAGAGCGCCCACACCGTCAGCTTCGACCAGTCGGATGAAGAAGCCGTCCACGCCGGCGTCCTCGCCATCGTGAAGCAGTTCGGCCGCGCGCCGGACGTGCTGGTAAACTGCGCCTCGATCTTCGAGTGGGACAATCTCTCGACCGTCGACCACGCCAGCCTGCTCCGCCATTTCGAGACCAACCTGTTCGGCCCGGTCCTGCTCACCCGCCATGTCGCGGCCGCCTCCAGCGCCGGCACGCGCGGCCTGATCATCAACCTGCTCGACCAGAAGCTGTTCAACCCGAACCCGGACCACCTCGCCTACACGCTGTCCAAATACGCGCTGCAGGGCTTCACCACGCTGATGGCGCACGACCTTGCGCCGCGCTTCCGCGTCTGCGCCATCGCCCCCGGCCACACGCTGCCGGGCCCGGACGAGACGGTCCAGCATTTCGCCGCCGTTCACGACCAGACGCCGCTGCTGCGCGGCCCGACAGACGAGGACATTGCCGGCGCCGCCGCCTACCTGCTGACCAGTCCCGCGATCACAGGCCAGACCCTGATCGTCGACGGCGGCTCCTACCTCAACGCCCAACCGCGCGACATTTCATTCAGGTAGCTCGCCTGGGGGGCTGGATTGCCCCTGCGGCCGTCAGGCTGTAAGGCACCGCGCATGTTCGAAGTTTCCGTCTCAGGCTCGTTCGAGGCCAGCCATTACATCAATGTGGAAGGCGCCTCCGACGCCTATCGCAAGGTGCATGGCCATTCCTTCGTCGTGGTCGCCAGCGTCTCCGGCGCAGGCCCGGGCAAGGACGGCTGGGTGATGGATCTGGGCGCCCTGGACGCCACCCTGAAGGACGTGCTGGCCCAGCTGGACCATTCCGTCCTCAACGACATCCCGGGGCTGGAACAGCCTACCTTCGAGAACATCCTGCTCTGGATCGAGGTCCAGCTCAAAACGCGCGGCTATGCCCCGTCGCGCCTCGAGATCGAGCGCCCCACGGTCCGCCAGCGCGCCGTCTACACGCCGCAGCGCTGAACCTGTCTCCGCCCGTTCGGGCAACTTGTTAACTCCTGATGCGTTCAGGATGTCTGCCCAAACCCCGGAGAGCCCCATGTCCGACGCCAGCAAACGCTCCACGTCCGGGTCAGCCGATCCCGGCGACCACACCAACGCCACAGGTCACGACCACCCGAGCCAGACCGAACATGCGCACCGCGCGCTGGAAAAGCTGAACGGCGTTTCCGCCAAGCGGGTGAATACGCCGATGCCGGGTCGCGGCGGCAAAGCCGGCTTCGACATGAAGTCGCTGCGCAAGCCCAGCAAGATGGGTACGGGCTTCAAGGGCAAATAGGCCCCCACGCCTCCAACGCCTACCGTGTCCCGACTGGCGCGCCGATAAACAGCGTCAGCACGATCACGCCCACAATTGTCAGCGCCAGCATGTTCACGAACATGCGGACCATGCCGCGTTCATGCTCGTCCGTCAGGCCCATGATGTCGCAGAGCGCGTTCGAGGGCCGCATCAGCGTGCGATACATAACCAGCTCCTTCTTGCAGCCGGAACGCGATCTGCGGGCGCAGGCCGGCTGACCGCCGCGCCACAACCGATATTGCGCCGGCGCACGAAATAAGCAATATTTCAAATACTGCTTTTGGAGCGACAAATGCGCCTGAACCTCCAGTCCGATTACGCGCTGCGTCTTCTGATGCACCTGTCAGCCACGGGCGAGGATCTGGTCACCATTGGTGAAGTCGCCGGGCGGTTCCGCATTTCCCGGAACCACCTGATGAAAGTGGCCTACACGCTGGGCCGGGAAGGTTTCATCGAGACGGTGCGCGGACGTTCAGGCGGGCTGCGCCTCGCCCGCAAGGCGGAGACGATCAGCGTGGGGGACGTGGTCCGCCGCATGGAGGCCGACCTTGCGCTGGTGGAGTGCTTTCCCGGCGGCGCGGGCGAATGCCTCATCGCTCGGCTGTGCCGGTTGAAAGGCGTGTTGCGCGAGGCGCTGGACGCCTTCCTCGCCGTGCTGGACCGCTACACCATCGCCGACCTGACCGCGAACAACCCGAAGCTTCGCGATCTTCTGACCAGCGAGGCGGCCTGATGCACGATCCAGGTCTCAGCGCGCACGAGCGCCGCGCGCAGATTCAGGCGCATGCCGCCGCGATCGGCGTCACTGAGACCTACATCGGCGAGCTGGTGGACCGCTTCTATGACCGCATCCGCGCGCATCCCGCGCTTGGCCCCATCTTCGGCGCCCACATCACCGACTGGGATGTCCACCTGCCGCGCATGAAGAGCTTCTGGGCGTCCGTTGCGCTTCACGCCGGAACTTATGCGGGCAGGCCCGTTCCCGCCCACATGAAGCTGCACGATGTCCAGCCGGAGCATTTCGCAAGCTGGCTGGCGCTGTTCCGCCAGACGCTGGAGGAAACAGCGCCGTCGCCCGAAGCGGTCGACTATCTCATGGAGCGGGCCAGCCGCATTGCCGAGAGCCTGCAACTGGCCATGTTCGGCTTTCCAGGCCTGCCGGTGAAGCGGCCTTCAGCGCGCTGACGCGCCCTAGCCCGCAGCCGCCGCGTCCAGCGCCTCGACTGCCGCCAGCCATTCGGCTTCGGCGGCGTCCAGCGTTTCCTGCAGTTTCGCGCGCGCCTTCAGCTTGGCGCCCGCGTCGGCCTTGTGCGTGAAGGCGTCCGGATCGCCGAGATCGCGGTCCAGCAACTCCAGCTTGGCGCGAGCCTCTTCCATCGCCTTCTCGGATTGCTCGACACGCAGCTTGACCTTGTAGGACACCTTGCCGCCACCCGAGGACTTGGCGGGCGTCGTATCGCGCGTCTCGGCGGCGGCGACGCGGCGCGTCTCCGGCTGGCGATCAGCCTGCAGCACCAGCATCTTGTAGTCGGCAAGGTCGCCATCATAGGGCGAGGCCTTGCCATCCTTGACCAGCCACAGCCGGTCGGCGGTGGCTTCGGCAAGATAGGTGTCGTGGGTGATGATCAGCACCGCGCCCTTGAAGGCGTTGAGGCCATAGATCAGCGCCTCGCGGCTGTCGATGTCCAAGTGGCTGGTCGGTTCGTCGAGGATCAGGATGTGCGGCTTCTTCCAGGTGGTGAGGCCCATCAGCAGGCGCACCTTCTCGCCGCCTGACAGCTTGTCGACCTTGGTCTCCACCTTCTCGGCCCCGAAGCCGAACTGGGCGGCGATGGCGCGGATGCGCGCCTGGCCTGCCTGCGGCTCCAGATCCTTCACGTGGTCCAGCACGCTCTCGCCCGCGCGCAGCTCGTCCAGCTGGTCCTGGCTGAAATAGCCCACCCGCAGCGCCTTGGCGGCGCGGCGCACACCCGACATCAGCGGCAGCTTCTGCGCAATCGACTTGACCAGCGTTGTCTTGCCCTGGCCGTTGGCGCCGATGATCGCGATGCGGTCATCCATGTCGAGACGCAGGCTGACATTCCGGATCACCGGCTTGCCGGCAATATAGCCCAGGTCCGCCTTCTCGATGTCGAGAATGGGCGAGGCCAGTTCTTCCGGATCGAAGAAGGTGAACGGCACTGTGCGCTCGGCCAGCGGCACGGTGATCTCGGTCATCTTCTCCAGCATCTTCACGCGGCTCTGCGCCTGACGGGCTTTCGAGGCCTTGGCCTTGAAGCGGTCGATGAAGCTCTGCAGGTGGGCGCGCTGGGTATCCTGCTTCGCCTTCTGGCCGGCCAGATGGTCCGACCGCTCGGCCCGGCGCTTGAGATACATGTCGTAGCCGCCGGCGCTCAGCACCAGCTT
>Ga0075163_10009989_pt1 | contig 12432 bp, 24 predicted proteins | sample JI1023141ADNA_FD_71478 | JGI IMG/M metagenome (GOLD analysis project Ga0075163, IMG submission 71478) | Wastewater effluent complex algal communities from Wisconsin, to seasonally profile nutrient transformation and Carbon sequestration -... | ecosystem: Engineered > WWTP > Effluent > Algae...
ACCATTTCCCGGATCTTGTAATCCAGGTAATCGACCTCATCGACAATTTTGGCAATACGCGATACTTCACTGATCGATTCTCCCATTAATGTATTGGGACGGAAGCGAATGATCGGCATCAGCGGTTTAGAGGCATCATTAAAATCTTCTACTAAATTGGAGATATACCCCATTCTTCCACAGTACATATTACCAATTACTGTAGTCTGATACACATCATCAAATATGAATTGTGTATTATCGTCATCTTCGGCTTTTGCTAGTTTTTCTTCTCCTGTATCAGTAACAACAAGACGTTTATTGGTTTTCCGTTTGGTCCTCCAATACATCTCTACTACCGATACTGTATTTCTTTTCGGGCGAGTTCCCCACCAAAGGATATTTGGGGCTGTATTATAAGCACCTCTCAGTTCTCCAGAGGCAAGTGTATCTTCAATGTCTTTTCGCTGAGCTTTGGTCAGTTCCGGATACCTTGAAAAAAGTTCATTGGTAGTATAAGAACGAACTCTTCCGATAAACTGGTCATCTTCACCGTAATCGTCATCCGATCGGTTATCAAAGATGAGTTCATAAGGAGCTACAATCTCTTGCTTTGCTTTCCCATTCACTACATAATGGTGCATGGCACCTTGGGAAGTAATAACAATGTGCATGAAGGCTTGAAGTACTTTCTTCCACCACTGTTCTGAGAACCAGATTCCGTTAGAAATATCTCCTACCAGTTCGGCACCGTACTCTTTCCAAGTGGTCTCCATCCATTTCTCTACCTGTTCGGGAAGTTCAAAATTCTGTTGACCGGCATTAACATTGACATCAAATTGTTCTGCTATTTGCTTTAAATAAGGTTTCAGGTCGTAAGCCATCATTTCCTTATTCCATGCGTTAGTGCGTTCTGCAGTGGCTCTTTCTGATAATGGCTTTCCCGTCCAGTTGGCCCGAACGATCTTACTCATCATATTCCCTTTGAAATAATCCACAAATTCCTTTACAGTCTGGTTATTGATCCAAAGGGACTGCATGGTAGTTTGGGAAAGATCATCATTAACAAAGGCATAATCCATATTGGGCTGCATACCCAAATAGTAGAGCATCATACGGATCATGTGCTGCACCGGCGGAAGTCTGGTAATAAAAGGATCTCCGCTACCTACGCCATTGGCAGTATTATCTCCGACCATGGTAGAATAAGCGGAGTTGTTCCGGTTATTATAGTAGGTCAAAAAATAGCGTACATTATCGTAACACCATAAGGGTGTTTTTTCCGCAAACTGTGACGGTAAATATTCAGATCTTCCCTCTAAAGGGATTTTTTCGAAGGCCATTCCCACAAAATAACAAGGGATAATGGTCAAATTAACAAGGAATTAAAAATTTTGTCGCTTATTTCTGCTTCTTTCGAAACTTATCTTTCTTCTTTGCCACCTCTTCGGCGGTCCGGATAGTCTGACACTTGCTTTCCATCTCCTTTAAAAGCTGCTGAAAATGCTCTTCATCCTTAACTTCTCCTCTGTATAAGACTTCTCCGTTTTTGTGTTGGAAAATCAGGTCAAAGTGAGTGGAAAGGATAACCAAATAGTCTTTAAAGTCCCATTCTTCCTTTGCCGGATCAATCCGTGTTTCAAATCGTCCGAGTCCCGGCTCGTTGTAAGATGGATTTAGTGTTCGCTTTCTGAAAAAGCCGTGATTATCGAGAATTTGCTGATCAATCATTTTATCTCCTGTCTTTTCCAATGCCTTACCATCCGGCCACTCTTATCAGGAGCGTAATACGGAATATCAACATACTTTACTCCGATCTTCTGAGTCTTTTTCTTGCCCAATATGTACTCTTCCCGGAATAATCCGAGACTTTTTAGGGCATCGAATAAGTCATTGTTAAAATTTGGCCATCTGGCAGCTTCATCTACCAATCTTCGAAGACCAATTCGATCTCCATAGGATTTCAGAATATTTACCGCATAAGTGTTTGCTCTGGCAATTGTTTTGTCGTTACTATACCAACCTTTTTTTTCTCCTGCCGATTTTTCCTCATAAATGAATCCGAGATTCTTAGGTCGGCCGGCAAGTAACGCATACTTTTCCTCTTCTTTATAAATACGAATAGCTACTTCCCCGCGATTATTTTCAATCATCGCAGGAGCGCCTTCCGGAAATTCAATTGATTTATATCGTTCTTGAAGCAGTATTCCCTGACCTACACAGTAGTCAGCATCCAAATTCCGTTCGGCATAATACGCTACCGGAGCTTCATCTTCCAGACAATATACCATCAAAGCATATTCTGATCCTTCATCTGCTATTGAACTCTGATTGAAGGGAATAGGATCGATTCCCGCCAAGTAAGTTTTGCTTGGGTCCGGATCGGCAATGATCACAAACTTTGCTTTCGGATCTTCTTTTATCTCAAATTTCTCTGTCTGAGAGTCCTTCCGCATTGAGAAAAATTTATTCCCACCTTTTTCTTCAATCTTTATTTTCGCTGCTTGTAAATTAGCGTAGACTTCCGGAGGCATAATACCTGCCCTGTTGATCTCAAAAACCTCCTCAATCGTTAATGGATACGACTTGACAAAGTTGTTGTAATGCGATTGATCTTTTGCTCTTTTTAATGCTGTTCGCTTTCTCTCGATCCACTCTTTTGCTTTTTCGGTATTTGAATAACCATTTTCCATGAAAGAAAGTCTGTTCCCAGTCTTTCTACCATTGTCATCTAATTCATCTGCACCATTTATCCCTAATGTTCCTGGAATAAATACAACAGTCATATCGAGTGCATCTGCATCAGCAATCATCTCTTCGACCATGTTGGCATTTTTCTTCAGAGTTGCTATTTCATCTGCAGTATCTCCACCACAACTTCCACCGATTACCATGTGACCGACAGTTTCGAACGATTGACGCAAACATGCTTGCGAACTTTTGAAAACCGTATCTGCTCTTGGATGAAGGAATAGCTCATCTAAGAATATGCTCATTGCACGAAATGTCTCAAATCGTTTCGCGCTTCTGTCATTATCGGCTGTTTCCAGACAATATACCTGAGATCCGGCACCGACACCGCCTTTATTCTTTTTAGAAACCAAGTTCAAGAATCCCTCCTGACGCTCTGATTTTTTTTTCGGCATCATATCATCCGGAAGTTCAAGATGATCATACATGAACATGGTTTTATCCGAAAACAAGTTTTTTACACGAGTCTTGTCTGCGGAGGTGATCAAGTTGATGGATCCTGGCATCGTAAAACAATTGTAAATAGGCTCGTTACCGCCATAAATTGAGGTCAATCCAACTTCCCTTCGCTTGATAATATTTAATGTGTGACCAATTCTGCGAGTTTCTGCATCGGATTCAAAGATCATCGCATCCACATCTCTCCATACTGGTCTGATCGGCATACCCTGAACAGGTTTCAAATGCCCCATAGTCAGGTAAAAGTAATGCCTACCCGTTAATCCCGCATATCCTTCCAGCCACCTACGATACTCTTCCGCCCAATACTTCTTCTCTTCTAACTTGGTGTTAAAGTGCTTGGGATGACCGGTAAAAATAAAAGGACACTTTCGGTTGTCCTTATTTATGATTTCAATGCTCATTTAGTAAAAATCTCTTCGATTGTAAGCGGATAGCGTTTTATAAATGCTTTAAGAGCATCTGGATCCTTAAATATTTCTCTCAAATCCAAAATATGTTTTTTAGCCTCTTGGGGAAGAGGATACTCTTCAATGCCTAGGTTTCCAGGAATAAATAATACTCGAACATTCAATTCATCCGCATTCATTACAATTTCCTCTACCAGATCAATTATTTTAGGATCAGCATCATCACAAGAGCCAGCCATTACAATAGTCCCGATTTTATTAAATCCCATTTTGACACATGCTTGACTTGCTTTTAATACCTCTAATGTATTTTTCTTATGAAAAATATTATCTATGAAAATATATTGAGCACGAAAACTTATTAATCGATCCGATTTTCGTGTAGTTAGCGCATAAATAATACTACCAAACTTTTGTCCAAATAATTTAATTCCATTTAGCCAATTATTCCTTTTATTCTTAATGGTAACAATCAATGGCAGGTGCTCAAAAAAGAACCGTACTTTTTCTATAAACATCGATGTTAGTACCTTTTGGTTGGAAGAGGTCAGTAAACTAACACAACCATTATGAATAAGTGCATTATATATCGATTCATTTGCCCCAAACATAGAAGATATTCCATATTCCTTCCGGTGAATGATCAGGAGGTCTTTTCCAAGCTCCAAACACCTCTGATATTCATTAAAAACAAACTTGTCTACTTCTCTGTATACCGGACGAATAGTTTTTCCTTTTATGGTTTTCAAATGCGCCATAGTCAAATAGAAATAGTGTCTGCCGGTCAGTCCATCCGACCCGTTCAGCCACTTTTCTTTTTCTGCTTCCCAATACGCTGCATCAGCATTTTCGGGATGTCCTTTAAATTCGAATTTTTCCATCTTCTTTTTATTTTTACGCTTTCTGATGTTTCTTTGCCTGATCAGTTAAGAAGTCTCCATCATCGTCTTCTTTCTCTCCCACCATTCCAGCTATCTCTTTCCCGGACTTTAAAGCATTGCAGTATTCGGCGTATCGGATGATGATGGTATTTAGTCGTTCGAAGATTTTATCTTCTCCATCCAAAATACCTGTTCGCCCTTTCTTGGTGATCATATCAATCTCTGCGCTCAGGGCATCTACGAGTTTTCCAATGGATACAAATAGCCGTTTCTCCGGATTATCCAAAAAAGCATTCACCACTACCAATGAATTTAGTAGCCCACTCTTTTCAAGTTCTTTGACTTCGGCTTGGAGGTCTTCGATGAAGGTGCTCATAGTTCTTCTTTTGTTATTAAGGTAAAAGGAGGTATTTCCAATAATGGATATATCGATTCTCCAATTCTTACGTTTTGAAGAAAAATAGTATTAAATTCGTTTGTAACCAAACATTCTTCAGGGACAACCAATACTTCTCTTTTAATAACTATCCTATAATTCACTCTTTTCTTTTTTGTTAATAATTCTCATATACTCAGGATTCTTCATTGCATTTCCGATGACCTGCAGATCTTCGGGTCTGGCCGTATCAAAGGATATTTGTATCAGTCCTTTGCTTGTTCTCATTACCCATCCCATAAAGAACTTTGTGTCAAATTCCACTACTCCTATAATATCAATGAACTCCGTTTTGTAGTTCAAGATATCCATTTCCCATATATCCACTTTGTACTTGTCCTGTATCTCTGTCATTTGCCTAATAAGGCTGATCTTATGGCGAAGTACAGGAGCAGTAAAGCCGGTAAACTTTGTAGGAAGCATAGAGCCATTAGGGAATAACTCTAATCGCTCTATATCATACCACTTGTTTATATAGTAGGCTTGATAGCGGATATTGCGGATCATTCAAACGTTTTATTTCCATAAGCCTTACAAAAATCCTCTTTCTCAGATACTACAATATCAATTGTGTATCCGTTCCATGTGAAACATGGGAAAGAGCCTTCGTCAGAAGCAAGATTGAACTCCATTCTGTTCGCATCAAAGTGGTTTCGCAGTTCTTCCTGCTGCTTGTCTCCCACTACAATTAGTGATGGTGTGATGCCATGCGTTAGTAAAGCGGTTAGTGTGTCTTCAATTTGTTTCATAGGTATTTTAATCTGTCTTCTTTTTTGTTGGAATTTTTATTGAGGTTAGCAGCAATTTCTGCTTCGTTCCTTAACCTTGCTTTGACCAATTTTTTCATATCGCGGCAGAACAGATCTCTATCCTTTGGCATCATTGCATCGAACAAGTCTTTCTGCTCTACGGTCATGGTGAAATTATCTCCTTTGTGAATAAAGTGAACTTTGTCTTCCGGAGATACGCAATCTACCGGCAACTCCATCTTTCCTTCCAAATACTTATCGGCTTCAATAATGATCAGCGCCAAAACGACCAGTCCGATAGCAATTGGGAAAAGGTGGATAATGGAAATATCTGTTCCTAAGAAATAATGTGTTTGGGTGGTTAGGTTCATTTTACACGAAATCAGGTTTATGAACAACATTTAGCACACGAATACTATCATGTGTAGTGGCTACATCAAATCCAAGCGGAAGTAATACTTCAGCAATAGCTTTCGCTGCTTCGAAATCGTCCTTCTTGATCATATCCATATACTCATTCATATAGAATTGAGGACTTTTAAAGCCTTTTGATGTGTTCCATTCGCAATCTGCTTTCACTCTTTGATATCGATCTTTGTTCCAAGTCATCTTCTTTTTAGTTTACTTTTTCAATCCCGGTGATCTCATCCAGGTTATAATAAATATCTCCTTTTTCCTTTCCTTTGAGAGCAAATTTGATTTTTACGCTGTCACCTATTGTAATTCCCGCCATCTTTTCTTTGACTCCACTTCTCACTACTTGCATGTACCGGTACTGAAGTTTGCCGTCAAGGTCATGAGAAATAATTACCGGAAGAACGTAATGGTCATTACTCACTCTCTTTGGTGGTAGTATCTTGTGTATCGCTGCTGTTAATTCGAACATTTTTTTTGTCTCTGTATTCGTTACCTCTTCTTTTTACTTGTTTCACATACTGACCTTCAAATTCTCCGTTGACATACTGTTCTTTTTCTCTCCATCCATAAGTTAGATGTTCTCCATTAAGTACCTGCTGCCAGCAGTGTTTTATTAATGGAAAGGCTTGCCACCGAAGAAGAACATCGCCTGTCTTTCTGTTAAAAATCTCTTTGCCTTTAAAATGCTTCATGGAAAAATCCATCCATGAGACCTCAGTTGTTTGTGTCATGTTTACTGTTAGTAGTACACGATGCTTAGGTCGAATCCCAGAACTTCTTTCCCATAGTATGTATAGCACAATGCCCCTACATACGCAGAGGCATCAGTACATAAGAAATATGGAATCTTGTTTGAAAAACTCGCCGTTTGCAGCATTGTCATGTGGTTTCTACAAACTTAGAAATAAAAAAGGGCTTGTTGTTAAGTTTTTGTACTATTTATTAACAGGGATTAGTCAGTAGATTTTTCATCCTTCGAATCTTCATCAATGATCAGATTACGAGTAATCTTGTTCGGCTTGATAATTCCTTTCATTTGAGATAGAACATCATCTTGCTTATACTCCAAGATTCCCAGTATTTCAAGTGCTGTAAATCCTTCGTTCGTAGATGACATTGTATTGCCATTATCATCTTCTGTTACTGTAAGCGTAAATTTTTTCATGTTATTTTAGTTTATTGGTTCGATTTTGTCTACTGACATTGTTTTGTTCACTCATATCAACGATCCTCCTTTTAAATTAAAGATACAACTTACATACTCTCCTGTTTCTCGAGCAAGCCGTTGACAATAAGGATTAAATATCACACCTTCTTTTGTTTTTATTCCGGTGGTACGGATGATCTCTGTTCCGCCAAACATGGCTACGGTATATTCTTGACCTTCTACTAATAGATCCATTGCTTCAGCTGCTTTTGCTTCTTCTTCGGTCAAGACATACGACACTACTTTTTTCTCTTTCGAAGTTCTGTTCAGCCACCCAAAGAACAGATACACAAATAATCCGGCAGCACCAATGGCACCGAGCATGATTCCTGCAAAGGTCATGGCAGGAGCAGATTCACAACTTTCTAAGTTGAGAAGGAGTAGGAAGAGTAGGAGTAGTTTCATTTAATCGTTTTTAAGAATTTTAACTCAAATGCTATTACTTCACTTTTTGACTTTGCTTCTATGGTAGAGGTTTCTGTCAGGAATTTCCCGATTGCCTCTTCCTTGCTTACTGCTCTTACCTTGCGTATAATAATATCAAGACTGGTATTTACAGTATTTATATTCTTATACACAGATTCACTCCAACCGACAACGGCTGACTGATAAACTAAATACCATTTTTTCATTTGAGTATATTTTCAAGTATAAGAATATTACTTTCTAGTTGTTCCCGTGTGAAGAGCTTAGTTCTGGCTTCCACTAATTTCTCTCTGTAATAGGTTGCTCGTTCGATGTCTTGAAGAGCAAGAGAATCGTTCATCTCATTTGAACACGCATTGATCTCTATTACAACAAGATTATTCTTTTGAGTGGCGATCAATAGTTCTGCTATTGTCTTTAGTTTTTGGTCGGTTGTCATGGTATATATATTAATTGATTTTGTTTTTAATAAAAAGGGGGAAAGCGGTAATAACCTATCGCTTTTACGTATCCCGCGACTCTCTGTTTCGATGCACCTCCGCAGAGCACGACATTTTTCCCCCTTTCTATTCTATATCGCTAAAAAATTCTTTGAAACTTATTTTATGAACGTCAAGTACTTTTCCGATCGTTTCCAGGGTAGGATTATACCTTCCATTTTCTAATCGGTAATAGGTGCATTTATGTATGCCACATAAATCAGCAAACTGTTCTGCGCTATTGTGACCGGAAGACAATCTTAGTTTCCGGAACTTGCCGCTGATCTTATGGTGGAGATAATTAGTCATCGTTGTTCTACTACTGCTATTCCTAGTTCGTTTAATTGTTTGATGTATTTTCTTACGCTGCTTCTATCTTGACAGAGTTCCATCATCCCAAGATAACCATTATCATCAGTGGCTATCCATCTGTAATCAGAGATGTTATTCCCAACACTATTCCAGACGCGAGAAGAGTCTTGCAAACTTTTATCGGCCTTGAAAACTACCCATTCCGGATTACCAACTACCTGTCGGACAGCGGAACTATCAAGTGTTGATAGCATCTCCCGAATAGCAGTAGGCGTTCCGTTTATAGTAATTGTCTCACTATTTTTGCCGCACTCCTGCAAAAATCGCATTATCATTCCTTTACTTGGTACTTGAGCACAAGGACAATAAGTTCCTTTATTACAAAACTTGTACCTGATAAGCCATGTTTTAAATGATTCCGGTTCCCTGTCCTGCAGAAGTTCATCTACATAATACCCGGTATATCGTTCGATATAATCAAGTCGGCCTTGGGCAGTAGTACCGGTGAGTGAGTCAAATAGTGTCATAGCTCTGATTTAACTAGTTGAATAAAATCCCTCAACATCATATCTCCTTTTATAAAACGAACATAATCCGACAATTTTATTATTGGAAATGGGGAAAGTTGTTGAAGATTGGTAAATATATTGTTTTGCTCGAACTGACTTAACTGGTCCCATTTGGCATACATATTCTGATAGTTCGGAAAGGCAAAGAACTTTGTTACTTCAGGGTGTCCATTATAATGAATTTCCGGAACAGCCCCATAACTTCCCATTGCATCAGGAATATTAAGTAAATGCTCACATCCGCATGCAAGACATTTATATTCAAATGCCCAACTGCCACCTAAATCAATTTGTTCAGAAAGACTGGCAGATCCACACTTCATGCACAACTCTTCATTATACTTGCCTTTGTCTTTGTAACTCACTGTATCCCATAGCTCCCAATCTTCTCGTTTTCGCTCTTCTGTTTTTTCTGTCATTAGTCCAAAATCCAATATTCCCATTCGATAGCTTACATTAGGGTCCCCGTTTTTTATATCAGCAATCTCTTTGTCTACAAACATATCCGGATTTAGATGCGTATGCTCTTCTACTTTTTTAATGTCTTCAAGGACTTTGGAGTGAGTAGCAGTGTTCGTATCAGGATTAATTTCCCAATCATTAGCATATTCTAAAACCGGTCCATTTCCCCATTGCACAAAAAATGGTTTTTGAAATACTTTGTGTCCTGGTCCTTCTATGCAATCTACGCTTTTAGAATAATCCGTTTTTTTATCTTTCCGAAACAGCGTCCAGAGTATAACAAGTCCTAAACAGATAGAACTGATAAGGCCGATGAGGTGGTTGGTTGTCATGGTAGTTCGTTTAATTCAGGAAAGAAATAATCCCAATTCGAAGTTAAGAACTCTTTTATTCCACTGGGAGCATAGTCCGGATATATTTTAACAAAATCTTCTTGTGCTTCCTTGAAACTGCTGCTACGAATCTTTCCTTGAGCAGCCAAATACAAAAGGCCGATACTTGGAGAGCGAGAGATGCCGAGATTACAATGGATGAGTACCTTTTTACCGTTAGTCAAATGCTCCTCGATAAAAGCGAGCGACTTTTCAAACATCCCAAGGTCAAAATACTTTCCTATCGGAGCATCGACCATATTTAAGATGATCCTGCGGTCCCTGTACGCAATTAAGTATTCCGGATCACTGGCCTCACACGACCTGCCTGTGTATCCGAGCGCTTTTCTGTGACACGGTTCTTTACAGGCTTGTACGAAATAAAAATCTTCGTTGTGCTGATTTTCTTCGTAGTCAGAGAGGCTTCCAATAAATAGGTTTTCAGATATTTCGATCATAGTCATCATTTAAACTAGATTCCCGTATTCCTGCACCGGTAACTACCGGCACCACTTCTGCATCACTGATTCCGTACAGATCCAAATGATTCAGCGTTCCTGTACATTCAAGCAAGTCCTCTGAAATACTTCGAAAGACAAAGGGCGGAGTGGAGTCATGACCTTCAAAGTGGACCATAAAATAAGAGCCGACTGCAAACTTTTCTTCTGTCTGGATACGGATGGTAAATTCCACTACCGGATTGTCTTTTTTGACAAACAGCGGTTTGAAAGCTACTTGGTGTTCTGTGCTTTTCTCCTCATCTACGACCATGAACGTATCATGTGTCTGAAGTTGGTAGGAGATGGATTTTAAGGTGAGGGCTGTTTTCATTCTTCTTTGGTTTTAAATTCATCTGCTATTGCACTAAAATCCATCATTACAAATCCTCCAGAAATTCTTCCAAGACTGTCAAAATTATACGCATCCGGAAGATAGTTGTGGTCTATGATCTCTTGTGAATGAAATGCAGTGAACTTATCTCTGAACGACTTGCCTAAATCGCACCTGACAAACGTATAGTTCTCTCTAAAGTAGGTTTGCAATTTATCTGCATCGGTGATCTCTCCTTCACTTTTTGCATGAAAAGCAATTTCTGACATTCCATTAGGTAAATTATTTATCTGAGGGAAGATATTACAAAGACCATTATATTGACAGTGAACTTTATCCTTTGCTGCCGGATCAAAAAAAACACTTCTTACTTGCATACCTGCAGGATACATCACTTCTCCATGCACCATGAACACATCGCCATGCGTCATCAATATGCGTGCATCCCGGAAAGTATAGAGTCCTGTTCCGTCTCCATTCCAGTTCTTTTCTTCGAATAGTTCTCTTGTTTTCATTTGAATAATCCTATTTGTGGTTGTTCAATAATTTGTTTCTGTGAAGGCTTAATTCTGTACACCCCTTTTTTTTCTCTGAAAATTAATCCTCTATTTACCATTCTTGAAAGAGCATCACCAAAATGCTTTTCCCAGTTGTGATAATAGCCAAAATTCACATTGGCATAAATATCTGCTTTCTTTGCTGATTCTACTTTCTGTAAGTAGAGAAGTATCTGAAGCTGGTGGTCGGAGAGAGCCATTTCTGGTTTATTCGAGTTGCTTTAAAAGTTCGTCAGCCATCTGAAGAGCATGAGTAACTAATTCCTTAGAAACAGGAATATTTGCATTTCCGTCAAAATAACTGTAGTTGCCGGCAAGTAATCCCTGCATAGCAAGACCGGCCAAATGTTCGCGTATAGTTATACCGCCATCGGTATGCCAATCATTCTTTGCCGGAAACGCTGGACTATCTCCTCTTTTTATCTCTCCTGCCATCTGCCTAGAATTTAATATTCAATTTTCGTTTTAATTCCTCTACTGTAGAAGAATCGATGGAGGCTAGGATGATCTTGCGGCGGAGGTCATCGCGATATAAACGAGGCATAACCGGAGGAAGATCATATAACTTTTGATCGATAATTCGACTTGTATAAAAACCTATACTATGATCATTTCCACGTAAAATCTCGTCTCTTAAACACCTTGGAATAGATTGAATAGCGGAATGCGCTTTTCTAGCCAGCACTTTTGCATGAGGTGTCCACTTTTTAGCTAAAGCAACTCGCTTTTTCAACTCAATATCTACTTTGCTCTGGTAAATATCGTCAATGATCGCATCAATCTGGTAACGGGTTAGTTTCATGTGGTTTTTCTTTTACCCTACAAAAATACTCCACACACGACAATATCCGAATACATACTAAACTATCTTATTAACAATGGAGGTAAGTGGTTGAGATATAAGACTTTTATTTATAGATCACCGAACTAAACAGTGATCCACCAACCCTTCTGTACCCACACTCACAGCTATACACTTTCATCTTTCGTTTGAACGGCATCGAAAAAAGTCCTTCCGGGAGGATAAATACTTTTTCTTCTACTTTGAAAGTATGTGCTTTGGTGCCGGAACAGAAACCAGAACACAGAATGCTGTACAGATAGTTCATCGTCTTTTTGATTTAGAACAGTAAAAA
>Ga0075163_10009990_pt1 | contig 12431 bp, 11 predicted proteins | sample JI1023141ADNA_FD_71478 | JGI IMG/M metagenome (GOLD analysis project Ga0075163, IMG submission 71478) | Wastewater effluent complex algal communities from Wisconsin, to seasonally profile nutrient transformation and Carbon sequestration -... | ecosystem: Engineered > WWTP > Effluent > Algae...
TACCATATTTAATACTACATCTACCATTACCTTCATCACAAAATACCAATCCACACACTCTATCCCATTTTCTTCCCTCATACCAATCATAAACTCATCATAAGAATAATTAGATGATAACGGAAATTTAATAATAATACTTGTATCTTTAGTCAAATCACCATCCTTTCTAAATAACTCTACCAATTTCTCCATATCATTTATAACTTTTCCATCATTAATTATATTAACAACACATATCTTAAACCTAAATTCACCTTGATACATCCTTTTCCTTTCCTCATTAATCCTTGCCTTCTCTTCATTTTCCAAAAAATCACAATATTTCCACTTGCTTTCTACTGTCGACATTAATTAAATGGTATGAACTATATGTTAAATCTACATTATAATTCAATTTTAAAATATTCATTTTTTATTTTATATAATTTTATTTTCATTTTCATTTTTTATTTTTTATTTTCATTTTTAATTTATTTCATTTTTTATTTTTTATTTTACACTGGCGTTATCTTATTTGTACTTGTCGCTCTAATTGTCCTCAACCTCAACCCAAAATTTAACCTCCTATGCTCCGCCGACAACGTCATATTAAAAAATCTATCACGTGGCACAAATCTTGCCATTGCCCTATTTGCTAATCCTACCTCATTTGTTGGCGACATTGCCAAAAACCTAAAATATGCATATTTTTTATCATTCTCATCTTCCAATGGCGGCGGAAACCTCGGCTTATTCACCACATTTGCATCATCTATCAACTCAAACCTCACCACATGCCCCTCTTCCCTCAATAAAAATTTCGACAAATTCTGAAATACTGATTTATTATTTATCAATGCGAATATTCCATCGTTATATGTCAAACTCGATATATCTGTCAATTTCACATAATATATCCCATTCTTAACATACTCAGACGTCGACTTTATCGTCTTAATCCAAAATATTGCCTGCACTATATCTCCACCATCTGCTATCAATGGCGTAGTCGTTCTACTTGATTGAAACTCACCCTCCAATATCTGACTATTTAACTTAATAATATTCAATGGATTCCTAAATGACAATGTTATCTTCTCCAACGCTATTATTGGCTTTGTAAATATATATTTTCCTATTACTGGTTCCACATAATACCTCGACTGCGGATGCAATGAATCCCTCATCAACCTCCCCAAGAAATGAAACCTATTATTATTCGACACTATCACCGACTGCGACTGCGCCTCCTCCACTAATATTGATATCATCCTTGAATAATTACCCTTTGTAATAAGCTCCACCGGCGCCCTTGTTGTTGGCGCCTCCAATATACCCCTTTCTGGCAACAACCTCTCATCCCCCGTTGGCACCTTCTCCATAAAAAATCCCGTTATCTCCATCTCTATTATATTCTCTATCGGCTCCAATGCCGCCAACTTATTTAAATAAAACACCAACGTCCCCTCATTCGTCACCGACACAATCTCCGAATTTGACGAATCCAAATAAAAATACCTATCCGACACACCAAACTCATTTATATTTGTTATCGTCTTCATCATATCCGTTGGATTCTCCAACTGAAACTTAAACCCCGACCCATCCACTATCGATTTCTCCGGCCTATATAACTCATCCTTCAATAATTCATGTATCGACGTCTCCCCACCCATCCTCTTTTGCTGCGCCGCCATATCCTTCTGATATTGCTCCGCCGCTAATTGATTCCTCTGCCTAAACAATGCATCATACCCACCCCCATCATCACCACCACCTTCATTTAAAAGTTGATTCGTCTGATTACCATTACCCCTCGACTTATACCTATACCTCGATGCCATTAAAAAGTTATATTAATATCTTATTATATTATAATACTTTTTATTTTACAATTAATAATTTATTATATCGTTATGTTTTTTACATTATAAAAAATACATAATATGTATTTTAATTTCCATTTAAATATATAACATTATATATATGAGTTGTTGGCAGAGATGGTTATTGCGCGAGTTTTAAGCACTCGTCCGAAAGGGTCGTCGGTTCGAATCCGGCACAACTCACTTTAATACTTTATTTTTTTATAATTTTATTTTTTCATAATTTTATTTTTTATTTTCTAGATTCATGAATAATAGATATTATTTCTTTATCTGGTAATGATAACAGATGTTTGCCAATTTCAAGTAATGTTAATTTGTAGTTTGCCAAAGGCAAACGTCACAAATTCATAAAAACGTTGATTTTTCGTTTCACGAAAAATACGTTTATACATTATCTCCCATATAAGGCGACTGTAATTTAATTCCAATACATGGTAATAAAAATCGTTTTTTATTATATGAATGCAAGAATTCAACGAATTCATAATTTCCTTCATTTATAGCTAAATCCAATGGTGTTCTTCCACCATAATCTTGAATATTGATATCAGCTTTATGGTTCAGAAGTAATTCTATTATAGCTAAACTGGATTTACGCGTTATAGCATTATGTAGTGGAGTATTACCATTGCTATTTTGTATATTTGGATCAGCGTTATGTGTTAGAAGTAATTGTACTATTTCTAAACTGGATTTACTCCATATAGCAAAATGCAATGGAGTATACCCATAATCATTTTGTTTATTAATATTAACATGTGATTTAAGCAATTGTTTTATGTCATTTAAATCATCCCTTTTTATAGCAATATTCAATAATTGTATACTAGACATTTTGCTTAATTATTTTAATATATAATGTTTTTCAATTTTATTTATTAATTTATTTTTTGACCTTAATTGTTAAAAAAAAAATTGAAAGTCATTTATAATTAATTGAGTTGTTGGCAGAGCGGTTATTGCGCGAGTTTTAAGCACTCGTCCGAAAGGGTCGTCGGTTCGAATCCGGCACAACTCACTACAATTATTTATTTTTATTATATGTCAATAATTCAATTATTTTTTTATTATTATTTTTAATAGCATAATCTAATGAAGTATCTCCATATTTATCTTGAATATTAATATCCGCATTATATTTAAGAAATAATTCAATAATATGAATAACATCCTTCTCATTATTCCTATTCTTCCATGTAATAACATGCAACGGAGTGTATCCATCATTACATTTAATATTAGGATTAGCTTTACATTGTAGCAGTAATTCAACTACTTCATAACTGAGATCTAAAGCATAATGCAATATTGCCTCTCCTTTTTTATTTTGCATATTAATATCAGCACCATGCGACATAAATAACTTAATTAATTCTATTTTACGCTCATTCAATGACGCATATCTAATAATATTATGCAAAATTGTATTACCATCATTATTTTGTATACTAGGATCAGCCTTATATTTAAGGAGTAATTCAATAATTTCGTTGTTATGATTATTAATATTAATCAATTGCGATGATGATAATTTATTTATACTAGTAACAGTATGTGCACTAAGACCCGTATTTATTACCGGAATATCATTTTTCTTAATAGCTAAATGCAAAGGCGTATCTCCATACTTATCTTGAATATTTGGATTTGCCCCCATTTTAAGAAATTGACTGATAAGTTCAATATTATTATAATTTACAGCCAAATATAACATACTATGTGATTGTCGTCTGTCTATGTCATTAATATTAATTTTATCATTAAACAAAATTTTGATCATTCTCATATTATTTCGTTCTACAGCACAAAAAAATGGTGTTCTTCCAAATCTATCTTTTATATTAATATCAACTTTTTGATTAATTAGATAATCAAATATGTAATCATTTTCTTCTTGTATTGCTTTATGAATTAAAGTTCCACAGTTAACATTATGAACCCAATTCTCAGGTGCATTTTTTACAAACTTGTCAAATAAATCATTATACTTAATACCACAAAAATCATTATAATAATTATTTCTAATAATTAAATGTAATGGTGTAATTCCTCCACCAAAATTAGGAATTGTAACATCTGCACCATAATCAAGAAGCATATTTAATATCTTAGACCTATGGTTTTCAATTGCCATATGAAGTGGTGTATATCCATTTAGATGAGTATTTGGATTAATCCCATTGAAAAGAAGCACTTCAATTAATATCATATCGTCTACATTAATTGCATGATGCAATGCATTACAATCATTAAAATTGGCACCTAGTTTGATGAATTTATTAAAAGTTGGATAATCCTGATATTTTATAGAATAAATTAATGGCGTAAACTTACAATTTAGATAATTATTAGGATCCAAGTTATTATCAAAAATATCTTGTATCATTTTTACATACGTATCATAATTTATTTCATAATAAATATTTAAACCATTCATATTCATTTTTATTTGTATAAATTGTATTTGTATAATTGTATTTTTATTTTCAATTTTTAAATTAATGATTTTTTTATAAAAATACAATAATATACAATTTCTATATGTTATATAGTATAAATATACTTAATAATGAAATGGTCTGATCTTTCTTCTGGATTCTGCGAAGGCATCTTAACTGGCCCTCCTGAATATACTAACTCATTTACATCCTTAGCCATGACATTCTATGGTTTAATGGGACTATTTATGACACGCAATCATAATATACTTATCCGCATTACCTCCGCCATGCTTGCCATTACCGGCATTGGTTCATTCTTATACCACTGGACTTGGTACCAAGGATGGGGCCAACTAGATGCTTTACCCATGCTTATATCTTCATACCTTGGCGCATACCAAATTATGGACTTAATCATCTATAAAAAAATAGCCATTGACCATAACAATAAACCATCATACGAACATTTTTCAGGCATCCTCTCCCTTATACTTATGTCCATGCTACTTATCTCACTCGCACTCACTGTATCTGATGATACCTCCCATTGGTTTACTACACTATTTGCTGTACCTGAAATACTTATTGCAATTGGCGTTATGCTCAGCAAATATATCACCATACAACACCAAAGTTACCATGACCCCGAATTAGCCTATGCCTTTAAACTCAGCTATATCGGCATTGCAACCGCTGTATCTGCCGCAATAATTTGGTCTACCACTGAAATTTTATGCCAAACATACACTTGGATGCGATATTTATTCGCCCATGGCATATGGCATATCACCATTTCATCCGGCATGTACTTCCTCATGCAATACATGATATTCATCTACTCCTACCACAAAGGCAAAGACCCATACTTTATCAAAGGCTGTACCTGGTACGGAAAATTATTCTACACCTTTGTTCCCACCGTTGAACTACGCGCCCCAGATATTGAACGAAGCATCCCCGGATATTAAATCAAAAAAATAACTTACATAATAAAATATAAAAAATAAATTAAAAAATAAAATAAAAAATAAAAAATAAAAAATAAAAAATAAAATAAAAAATAAAATAAAAAATAAAATAAAAAATAAAAAATAATAAACTTATTTTTTGCTTATTTTTTTCATCAAAATTTTATATAATGTGAAATATTTTATATCACTATTTGCCGCTTCTATTGCGGATAGTCCACCTACATTTTTCTTATATGCATCCACTCCAAATTCCACTAATAATTCTAAAATTTGTGGTTGCCTATACCATAATGCATAATGCAACAATGTATTATTATTATAATCTAACACATGCTGACTCTCACCATTTTTAATAAGAAACTCCACCATATCTGTTCTTCCAATCATTACCATATGATGCAATGGCACACTACCCCATTTATCCCTTATATTCATATTCATATTATTTTTTAGTAACATTTCTACCATTTCTAAATCATAATGATTCTCAATACAATGCAATGGCGTCTTACCATCCCTATCTTGCGCATTAGAACTCGCACCCGCCTTAATCAACATCTCTACTATATTTAATTTATCATATTTTACAGCCCAATGCAATGGCGTACTTAACCAATTATCCACCATATTAACATCCGCACCCTTTTCAATCAACAACTCTACCATATGCGATAAATTATAACTCTTTATTGCATTATGCAATGGCCTTTCACCACTAAACTTGTTCCCCAAATTGATATCTGCCCCAGACTCAATTAATAAAATTAACACACCCACCATATCATACTTTACACACATAATCAATGGCGTATTTCCATCATCATCATACACATTCAAATTATCCCCATTAACTCCACTACCTATCAACTCATTAATAATATTTATATTATCATCATCTATCGCATCAAACAATACTTTATATTTAATTCCTACCTCCATTTTTTATTACCTTAATTTATTATTACCTTAATTTATTATTACCTAATTATATTTCAAATTTAAAAAATTATATTAGTTCCATTATTCTTGTTAATATTTATTACCCATGGCATCACTAAAAAATAGTTCACTATTATCACAGATACTAATAATACATATCCCAATGACAACATTTCCTTTGACACATCAGCAAATATCATCGCACATAAATACCCTACTGTCATTACAGATAATGATATAACTGACTGACATTTAACCAATCCCATAACATCATTATTAACCATCAAACTATTAACATGTACCATTATCACACAATATATATTTTCACAATCTTTATATTTAAATTAAATAATTGACGATAATTGATCACCTAATTATATATTGTTTATAATTTAAATATGTCTATCTATCAATCACCACCCAATCTACACAAACAAACCATCTTCCAACAATACCTTTTCTTCTATAACGAAGCTAAAAAAAAATGGGGACCACAAGCACTTGTATTCATGCAATGTGGACAATTCTGGGAAGCCATTGGTAAACGCCTACCCGATGGTTCATGGCTTGGCGAAGACATTGACAATGTACAACGATTACTTAACTACCAAGTATTCTCCCGCGATAAAACCGAATCCACCATTGTTACTGGCATCCCTGAAACACGCCTCACCCTTGCCATTAAAACCATCACCGACAATAACTATATCTTCATTAAAATTGACCAAGATAATATTAATAATATTGATGACAAAAACCACGATGGCAAAAAACGACATTATACTGAATTCTTTTCCAAAGCCACCAATATCGACGACTCATTGACACGCATCAACAAATATATTGTCATGATATACATTGAAAGCTATAAATTAACATCTAATTGCCACATTTATGAACCTATGCTCGTTGGCATGTCCGCCATTGACATCACCACTGGCGAATCCAATGTATACGAAACTATGAATAAACCCCACGACAACAACTATGCAATTGACGAAATTACACGATATTTACAAACATACCAACCCCTCGAACTATACATTGATACCCATAATTTACCTAAAACCAAAGAAGAAATCGAAACAATACTCGACCTCAAACGCACCTCCGTCATTTACAATATTACCATTAATATGAACCCCGAATTCACCACACCCACCTACCAATCTGCCATTTTAAACAAAATATTTACCAACCCTACACCACTTAATATACTTCAATATCTCCATATGGACCAAAACCCCACCTCCACCACTTGCTATACCCGCCTACTTCAATATCTATATGAAAACAAACCCCACATGCTTAATAAACTCCCCCCACCCCACAAACTCGAAGACACCAAATATCTCCAACTCACCAACAACACTATTAGCCAACTCAACATTCTCAATGATACCCATAAATCATTATCTGTCTTTGACATCATCAACAAAACATCCACCAACATGGGCACACGCCTCCTCAAAGAACGCCTCCTCAACCCATGCATTAACACACATACCATCAATTCACGATATGACCTCATCGACCATTTTCTATCCAATAACACATGGAAAGACATCGAAATCATACTCGACAAAATCACCGACATCACACGCTTACACCGATACGTCCAAACTGAAATATTACCACCATTATCCATCAATACTATCATTAACTCTTACAACCATATTATTGAAATAACCAAACTACCCATTTATAATCAATTTAACTTTGACCTTTCACCATTATCCCAATATATCACATGGATTATTAATATCATCAACCTTGATGAATCACAAAAATGGAACAAAATATCCGACATCACCACCAATATATTCCACCCTACATATAATCAAGAACTCACCAACTACGAAAAAATAATTAATACACACCAAAAATACATCACCGGCATTTTACACCACTTGAACCTACTACTAAAAAATAACACACCTACTAAAATTACCACCAAATCTAAAAAATCTAAAAATACTATTAATGAAAACATTACAGAAAATGAAAACATTACAGAAAATGTAAACATTACAGAAAATGTAAACATTACAGAAAATGATCAAAATGAAGTTGACACAAATATAATCTACGATGAAACATACAAATGCATCACCATCACACAAAAAAAATACGAAATTATTAAAAAAGCACTCAATACCCCACTTACTTTCACTGTTCAAGATAAAACCTTTACTATCAATAATATCACTCCCATATTTGAAAGCAAAGCTTCCACACGCACACGTCTTAGTTTCCCCGAATTAACCTCCATCACACATACCATTGAAGAAACCACCCTACTATTACAAAATAAAATCAAACTATTATACAAAATATTCCTCAATGAATGGTCCAATCAATACCAATCCCTCATGCAACAACTTGAACTATTCACCGCTGAAGTCGACTTCTACAAAAGCTGTGCTAAAACCGCACACCTCAACAATTACCACCGTCCAGATGCACGTGAAGATGAATCACCTTATATTGTTACCAAACATATGCGACACCCCATCATTGAAAAAATATCTACCAATACTTACCACCCACATAATATTATGCTTGGCCGCAAACTTGACCCACCTATGTCTAATATGCCAAATAAAAAGAACTCACCCGAAAAAATTAATATTGCCAATGGCCATGGCATTCTTCTATATGGACTCAATTCTAGTGGCAAAAGCTGCCTCATGAAAGCCATTGGAATTAATTTAATACTTGCTCAAGCTGGCATGTTCGTCCCTTGTGATAAATTTATATTCTCCCCCTACAAAAATATCCTAACACGCATCATCGGCAACGATAATATGTATAAAGGCTTATCCAGTTTTGCCGTTGAAATGACCGAACTCCAAGGCATCCTTATACGTGCCACCAAAGACAGCCTCATCCTTGGCGATGAAATATGCCATGGCACTGAAACCATATCTGCTATTTCACTCGTTGCTAGCTCCATTATTAAACTCATCAACTCCAACTCCAGCTTTATATTTGCCACACACCTCCACCAACTCACCACCATTCCATCTATTCTACCATATATAAATAAACTCGGAATATACCACATCCATGTTGAATACGACCCCACCACACATAAACTAAACTACATTCGATCATTAATTGAAGGCAATGGCAACCCCATATATGGAATCGAAGTAGCACGCGCTATGGGACTAGACCCCACCGTCATCGACATTGCTAATCAAATTCGCATGCACCTCCTTGACGAAGATACTCATATCATTAAAATGAAAAAATCACGCTACAATACTTCACTATATATTGACAAATGTTCTAAATGCCACGAAGCTTACGCCGAAGACACTCACCACATTATACCACAAAAACAAGCCATTAACGATTATGTCACCAACTCACATGGACACACCATACACAAAAACCACATATCTAATTTACTACCACTCTGCAAAAAATGTCACATACTCACACACCACGACGACGATGATACCGATCCATCATAATCATAACATTTATAACATTTATATTTTTTATATTTTTATTTTTTATTTTTTATATTTTATTTTTTAATTAAACCCAAATTAATTATAAAATATATAATTATAATTTATACATAAATAGTCATAATTTATATATAAAATAATCATAATTTATACATAAAATAATCATGGACGATAATATTAAATGTCCTAAATGTCATAAATCCAACATTGTCACTGACAAAAACGAACTCAATGTTTTAAAAGCAAAATGTGACAAATATGGCGCAAAAAAAATGTGTACCACATGCTTCTGCTCTAATATTAAATGCAAAACACCCTTTTACATTTCCGATGATACTTGTGTTATTGGACATGACCCATTTTGCGAACAACTCATTGCTATTCATCTTAATAAAGCAAAAACACTCACCGGAACTAAACTAAACGACAATACCATTTTAACCAAAGTTGAAGAAACAAATGACCCCGATCATGATGTTGTTGAATGCCCTAAATGCAAAACCAAAATTAAACTTATGTAATTTGTAATTTGTAATTTGTAATTTGTAATTTGTAATTTGTAAATTACACAATTAACTTTTTTATTTTTTTATAATTAAATTTATATAATATTAAGTTTTAATTATCATGAATGACTTAACCAATAAAGAATTGCAACTTATGCAAGAAATCGAAAATATTCATTGCATGAAATTTGTCGATAACACTACAATTGAATCTGCTTTTAATACTCTAATACTTGAAAAATCTATTTCTAGTGCCGAATCATTACTTGAAACATTCCAACTTCAAAAAACAATACTACATCAACAAATTATCTCATTTATTAATTTATTTGATCAATTTTTAACTTCATATACTTCACTTAATAAAATCAATAATGTATATATGAATAAACAAATCAACGACAATGTCAAAAAAGCACTTTTGCCCGAACGTCTACTCGCCATAAAAAATAAAAACCATATTATTAAATCCATCCTTTCTATGAATGACTTCATCATTACATTTGGCCAATCCACCAACCTCCTAGCCTACGATTTCTACATTAATATCAAACCCCATATGAAAAAATTCTCCAATAACAATAACGAATATTATGCACCTGAACTCATTTTAACACATGAATTTAAATCAAACTTCCGATTCTACTCTACCACACCCAACCAACAAGAACTAAACGACGATACTATCAAACTCATCAATACTTTATTCGAATATGACACAATTATTGAAAAAATACCCACATTATACCACACCATACATGAATATCGCGTACTTTTATCACATTCTGAAAACATTACTGCTAAATATGTTGATTTAACTAATTCTACTAATTTAACTAATTTAAATAATTCTACTAATTTAACTAATTTAAATAATTCTACTAATTTAACTAATTATACACCACGTAATCGCAACCGTTTCCTCGATTTCATACACCAAATACAAACATACTATATACGCACATTTAGAAACTCTTATGAACGCATTAAATGATTATTACCATTTAAACTATTAATAAATAACTATTAAAAATAAAAATATTATATAATTTAAAAAATTGAAAAAATAATAAAAATTGAATATAAATTATTTATTAATATACTAAAATGAATAAAAAAAGTAATGATGCTAATTGCCATATGCCTATTAATGTTAATTTGATGTTACTATCACCTAAAACTAAAATTTGGCTAATTAATGCTCAGGTTGATGAAATTTCGAAAATACTTGAAATGGGTTATATGGTTAACTATACAATTAATAAAGATTCTATTAATAATGAGATTATTGCTACTAGCACTATCGAAAGCAATAAAACACTCCATGATATAAAACAATTAATGTTAAGTAATCATGATGATCAACTAAATAATATTAACAATATCATATCTACTAACTTAAATAATTTTATGAATAAAACTCTCGAACTAAAAAATAATAATAAATCCTCTGATATTGGAAAAGAAGGCGAACAAGAAGCTTACGACATCATAAAAAACCACTTCGATGATATTACCGACATGCATGATAAAGCTCATAATGGCGATTATGTCATCCATGATACTTTATTAGTTGAAATCAAAAATTATTCACGGACTGTCCCCACCAAAGAAGTTGATAAATTCAAAAAAGACCTTCAAACGACTGGAAAACTAGGCGGCATATTCTGGTCACTAAATTCCCCCATCGCACATATCGGCGACATGAAACATACCTCCCATACTATTAATGGCAAAGAAATTCCCGTTATATACTTAAACACAAAAAATAAAGACTTAATTATACTTTCTATCAAACTCATATTAATGGAAATCAATACCAAATACCCTAATCATAAAAATACCCATAACCCCATTGATATTACACACCTCACACGCACCATTGAATTCATCAAAACCAAAATTATCAGTTTAGAACAAAATATGAATACCATTCTTTCCATCCGCAATATTATTTGCAAACTCTCTGAACAATTCAACGACTCCATCAACTCCATGCTATTAGAACTCACCACACTCGAAGGCACTTCCAAAACCAACATCGCCCTCATCCTACAAGAACTCAATTAATTCATTTTGTTTTATTCATTTTTTTTTATTTTTATATTTTTTCTTTTTTAATTATCATTTTCCGGAGACCCCCTAATATGAATCAAAACACCATTCTGACAAAGTCGCCCAGGAACAAGGATGACGCGCAGCGTCCATCCGCCGTTTCGTC
>Ga0075163_10009991_pt1 | contig 12431 bp, 13 predicted proteins | sample JI1023141ADNA_FD_71478 | JGI IMG/M metagenome (GOLD analysis project Ga0075163, IMG submission 71478) | Wastewater effluent complex algal communities from Wisconsin, to seasonally profile nutrient transformation and Carbon sequestration -... | ecosystem: Engineered > WWTP > Effluent > Algae...
ATCATTTTAGCAATACCAGCAGTAGAAACTGTTATACGCCTTGGTGCCAAACCTAATCCTTGATGAGAGGTTAGCAACTCCACAGATTTTAATACATTTTTATAATTCAATAAGGGCTCTCCCATGCCCATATAAACCACATTGGATATTGGCATGCCATAGCGTTCCATGCTTTGATCTCTAATTAATTTTACCTGATCAAAAATTTCATCAGCATTAATGTTACGCATTAGTTTTAAACGTCCTGTACCACAAAATTTACAAGTTAGCGAACAACCCACTTGCGATGAAATACAAGCTGTCATTCTACCACTTGAGGTTGGAATAAGTACTCCTTCAACAATACTACCATCAAACAATTTAAATGCATTTTTAATGGTTTTGTCACTGCTAATTTGATGATCAGAAACAACAACCGCTCTGATTAAAAAATGTTGCTCTAATAGTTCTCTCAGGGGCAAGGATAAATTGGTCATCTCCTCAAAAGAAACAGCTTGTTTTTTCCAAAGCCATTCATAAACTTGCTTAGCGCGATAAGCTTTCTCACCTACTTTTTCGAAATAGGCAATCAGTTCATCCATACTTAAACTTCTGATATCAATCAGCTTTTCGCTCATCTATTTATTTGCTTTTAAAAGAATTGATTGCATTCACAGTAAAATCGCTCAACACCAACTTACCACTCATGCCAGCCCTTTCACTTAATAAAGTATCCCAATGTTCGGTTCCTTCCCAAAATATTTTCTTCAACATCATCATCGCTTCTGGATTGCTTTTACTTAGTTTATTGGCCAAAGTATTTATGGCTAAATCCATCTCATTTTCGTTTTCAAAAATGTCGGCATACAATCCTTTTTCATAAGCCCATTGAGCGCTCCGCCATTCACTGGCATTTATAGATAAAGAAGTAAAAGCAGATGTTCCTAATTTGCGTTCCACAGCCGGACCAACTACAAAAGGACCTATACCAACAGCCAGTTCGCTTAATTTTACTGAAGCGTCTTTTATAGCAAAGGTATAATCTGCAGCTGCAGCAATACCTACACCACCACCAACTGCTTTATTTTGCACACGAGCAATTATAAATTTTGGCGTCTTACGCATCGCATTTATCACTTTGGCAAAACCCGAAAAAAAAGCTTGTCCTGTTTCTAAATCTTTAATACTTATCAATTCATCAAAACTAGCACCCGCACAAAATGCTTTATTCCCTGCACTTTTTAAGATGATGACTTTAATTTCGGTTTTCTCTCCTGCTAAAGAAATTGTTTCAGCCAATTTGTTTAACAATGCACCAGGCAAACTGTTACTTTGAGGATGAAAAAATTCAATGATTCCAATACCATTGTCAATATGAAGTGTTACGGTTCCGTTTTCCATAAATTTAATTTTGTACAAAGGTATTTTTTTGAACTTGATTTCTAAAACATCTTCACAAATCAATCTTTTCAATTAATTAGCTCAATAAAGCTAATTTTTTAGCATTTCTTGACCAAAATATGAACTCCTTATTTAGAATTCGTAACAATAGCGAAAAAAAAATGAAATAAAACGAAACTTGTTTTTTAAAAAAATGTATAATTGTGGCATAAATTTTTTGTTTCACCAAGTTTGTCATGAAAAAACCAAACAATTCAAAAAAAGCCACTCCTGCCAAAAAGGGCGCTGCGGGCGAGTTAGAAGGGAAAAAGCCATTAAAGCTTAAACCTATTAAGTCAAAAGAAGTTAAACGCTCTAAAAATCCTAGTGTGTTTGAAGACGATGATGAAGAAATTTTTGAAGGCGATTTAACGGGCCTAGATGATTTCGGAAGTCTAGAAATTGATGATGATGATGATTTTTAATCGCTTTTTGCGGAAAGTCAATAAACTTCAACTTATTCATAGTTGATATAATTTCACAGCATAGTACACACCTTTTTGTATGCTTACAAAAAGGTGTTTTTATTTGTTGTTAAAGTTGGTCATAGTTAGTTGCAAACCAATTGTGCAAAATGCTTTGGCCATTTCTGTAGCAACTTTTATTCTGTCCTTTAAGATTAGCTTTTCTTCAGCATTCCATTCGCCCAGCACATAATCCACTTGTCTGCCTTTAGCAAAATCACTACCAACACCAAATCGCAAACGAGCATAAACATCACTTCCCAATGTTTCTTGAATACTTTTTAAACCATTATGTCCACCATCACTTCCTTTTGGTTTAATACGCAAAGTGCCAAATGGGAGCGCAATATCATCAGTAATAATTAAAATATTTTCAGTTTTAATTTTTTCAGCTTGCATCCAATAATTTAATGCTTTGCCGCTCAAATTCATATAGGTGGTTGGTTTAATTACCACTAAAATTTTACCTTTAAATTTAACTTCACATTTAAAAGCCAATCTATCTTGTACAAATTGTGTCTCAGCTGATAATGCCAATTCATCAGCAACCTTAAAGCCTATATTGTGCCTTGTGTTTTCGTATTCACTCCCAATATTGCCTAAACAGGCGATTAAAAACTTACTCATGCTTTAACAAATGGATTATTATTTTTTTCATGTCCTATTAAAGTACTTTCACCATGTCCCGAGAAAACACGGGTGTTATCTGGTAAAGTATATAACTTGGTTTTAATGCTTTGGCTCAACACCTCAAAATTTCCTCCCGGCAAATCTGTACGACCAATACTGCCATTAAACAGTACATCACCACCAATTAAAAAATTATTCTCCTTGCTATAAAAACAAATACTTCCAGGTGAATGACCTGGTGTATGAAAGATATCTAAAGTAAATCCATCAAGTTCAATTTTGCTATTTTCATCTAAAAAAAAGCTTGGCTGCGGCCCTTGATTAAAAGGAATACCATACATTTTAGCAATATTACCTGCTGATTCATAAACTGGCAAATCTGCTTGATGCATTTCCAATTTTAAATGATATTTTTGATTAATATACCTAACTCCTAGCACATGATCAATATGTGCATGGGTTAAAATAAGCCTTGTAGGCCTAAGTTGTTTTTCTTCTATAAACTTAATTAGTATTTCTTCTTCACTTTGGTTGGAACAACCTGGGTCAATAAAAATACACTCTTTATTATCACCGTATAATATATAGGTATTCTCGCTAAACGGATTAAATGTGAACCACTTTAAATGTAATGCCATGTTATAAAACTAAATTATACCTTCTTTTAATAGATCATGTAAATGAATAAAACCAAAAAACTGCTGCTGTTTAGTAACAATAATTTGTGATATGTTTTTTTGTTGCATCATGTTTAAGGCATTTACAGCCAATTCATCAGCATCAATAGTTTTAGGATTTTCACTCATAATATCTGATGCAGTCAAATCATTAATGTTTTCATACTTTTCCATCATCCTTCTAATATCACCATCAGTAATGATACCTATTAATATATTGTTTTCAATAACTGCGGCTGCTCCAATTCTTTTAGAAGAAATTTCAATCAGCACATTCCTAACCATATCTGTTTTTTTTACTTGAGGCTTTTGATTTTGACTTGCTAAATCACCTGCTTTCAAATATAGTCGCTTGCCAAGTGCGCCACCTGGATGAAATTTTGCAAAATCTTCACTTTTGAAATCTCTACATTCTAACAAGCAAACAGCCAATGCATCACCCATTGCTAACTGAGCCGTAGTACTGCTTGTTGGTGCTAAGTTATTAGGGCATGCCTCTTTTTCTACAGTGCAATTAATCACGTAATCTGCTTGTTTTGAAAGAAATGAATCTACATTGCCAACCATTGCTATCAGCTTATTACCTGAGTTTTTCAATAAAGGAATTAGTACTTTTATTTCAGGTGTATTCCCACTTTTTGAAATGCAAATTATGGTATCCGATTTTTGAATGATACCTAAATCGCCATGCACAGCATCGGCCGCGTGCATAAATACTGCAGGTGTTCCTGTAGAATTAAAAGTAGCAGTAATTTTTTGTGCAATAATGGCACTTTTACCAACACCAGTAACGATAACCCTTCCCTTCGAATTAAATAATTCTGAAACAGCTTGTGTAAAATCATTATCAATAAATTTAATTAAAGCACTTATACTTTGAGCTTCTATTTCTAGCGTTGCTTTGGCAATTGCTACTACTTGGTCGTGTGTTTTCAATTATTTATAGAATTAGTAATAAAATTATGTTTTTTTTTGCTTTGTTTCAACCCAATTTATTATATCTTTACAACTGCAAATTAGCGCAAAAATTTTATAAATTCGTATAACTAAATTTTAAAGAGAAAATGACAGAAGTAGAAACTGCATCACTACACGAGTCGCTGCACAAATATTTTGGATTTGACAGCTTCAAAGGTGATCAGGAAGCAATTATTACCAATTTGTTAGCTGGTAACGACACATTTGTAATTATGCCAACAGGTGGGGGGAAAAGCATGTGCTATCAATTGCCAGCATTAATGAGCGAAGGAACAGCGATTATTATTTCTCCGCTTATTGCGTTAATGAAAAACCAGGTTGATGCCATAAGAAACTTTGGAACTGAAGATGGCATTGCTCATTTTATGAATTCTTCATTAAGCAAAGCAGAAATCACTAAAGTAAAAAAAGACATCTCTGAAGGCAAAACAAAATTATTATATGTGGCGCCAGAATCTCTTAATAAAGAAGAAAACGTAAACTTCTTAAGAGATATTCCAATCTCGTTTTTTGCTATTGATGAAGCACATTGTATTTCCGAGTGGGGACATGATTTTAGACCAGAGTACCGCAGATTGCGCCCAATAATTGAACAAATTGGAACTGTACCTATCATTGCTTTAACAGCAACTGCTACCCCAAAGGTGCAGCAAGATATTATAAAAAACCTAGCCATGAACGAAGCTAAGGTTTATAAGTCTTCTTTTAATCGTGCAAATTTGTATTATGAAGTTAGACCCAAGCAAAATGTTGTAAAAGAAATAATTAAATACATTAAGCAAAATACAGGAAAATCAGGTATTGTGTATTGCTTGAGTCGTAAAAAAGTAGAGGAAATTGCAGAAACACTTAAGGTAAATGGAATCAAAGCATTGCCTTATCATGCGGGTTTAGAAGCCAATGTGCGCGCACAACATCAAGATATGTTTTTGATGGAGGAAGCTGATGTTATTGTTGCTACGATAGCCTTCGGAATGGGTATTGATAAGCCAGACGTGCGTTATGTGATACATCATGATGTGCCAAAATCATTAGAAGGATATTATCAAGAAACAGGCCGCGCAGGGCGCGATGGTGGTGAAGGAAATTGTATTTCATTTTATCATTATGATGACATTGTAAAACTTGAAAAGTTCATGAAAGGCAAGCCTGTTGCTGAGCAAGAAATAGGCAAGCAATTATTGCAAGAAACTGTTGGTTATGCCGAAACTTCTGTTTGCCGTAGAAAAACGTTATTGCACTATTTTGGTGAAGAATATGAAGAGGCAAAGTGCAATGCCATGTGCGATAATTGCCGTCACCCTAAGCAAAAATTCGAGGCCGAAGAAAGTTTATCTTTAGTTTTAGAAGCGGTTTTAGATGTAAAAGAGAAGTTCAAAGCCAAGCATGTTGTTCAGGTGTTAATGGGAACCAAAACTGCTGCTACCAAATCATACAAGCATGAAGCACTTGAAGTTTTTGGGAAAGGTTCTTTTGAAACAGAAAAATATTGGATGGCTATCATCCGTCAGGCTTTGGTGAATAATTATCTTGAAAAAGATATTGAAAACTATGGCTTGTTAGGTGTTACCGAAAAAGGTAAAAGCTATTTAGATAAACCGCATAGCATATTATTTACCAGAGATATTGATTATGATGCAGCTGGTGATGACGATGATATTATTACCAATGGCAGCGGACAAAGAGGTGGTGCTTCTGACGAAACATTATTTGCATTGCTCAAAGATTTACGCAAGAAAATAGCAAAACAAAAAGGCGTGCCTCCATACGTTGTTTTCCAAGATCCTTCTTTAGAGGACATGGCAATTCAATATCCTATCAATATGGAAGAAATGAAACAAATTACTGGTGTAGGCTCTGGAAAAGCCCTGCGTTTTGGTAAAGAATTTGTGGATTTAATTGCCAAGTATGTTGAGGAGAATGATATTACACGTCCTATGGATATGGTCGTTAAATCTGTTGTCAACAAAAGCGGTGCAAAGGTTTACATCATTCAAAGCATCGATCGAAAACTATCATTAGGTGATATTGGTAATGCCAAAGGCATGAGTATGGATGAGGTAATCAGCGAAATTGAAAGTATAGTTTCTTCTGGAACAAAAGTCAACATTAACTATTACATTAATAGTATCATGGACGAAGATAAACAAGAAGAAATTTACGAGTACTTTAAGGAATCTGAAACTGATAGTATCATAGAAGCGCTTAAAGAACTAGGTGAAGAAGATTACACAGAAGAAGAAATTCGTTTAATTCGCATTAAATTTATTGCTGAATTAGGACATTAAAATAATTTAAGTATTTAGCAAATGCTCAATGCAGTGCACAAATAAAGTGTACTGCATTTTTTTCGTCCTCAATATATGAAAATAGAAAAAGCAAGTATTAATGATATTGAGACCATTCAGCAATTAGCAGCTGCTATTTGGCCTGTTGCATATAATGAGATTTTAAAAACCGAGCAATTAGACTATATGCTTCAAAAGTTTTATAGTGTTGATGCACTAAAAGATCAAATGCTGACAAAAGGACATCAATTTTACTTGCTTAAAAATGATTCATTAAAAGCATTAGGTTTTGCTTCTGTTTCTCAAGAAAATGAGCAAACTTTTAAGTTGCAAAAATTGTATGTTTTACCCCAAGAACAAGGAAAAAATCTAGGAAAAAAGCTCCTACAAGCAACAATTAATTTTACCTTGGATCATGGAGGAAAAAAAATTGTTTTAAATGTTAATAGATATAACAAAGCAAGATTTTTTTATGAAAAAATAGGGTTCAAGATGATTGATGAAGTTGATATTGATATTGGCAACAACTACTTTATGAATGATTTTGTCATGGAACTGAACCTTTAATGTCATTTTTACGTATAAGTATAGTTGAAGCAGATTTGTATATAATTAGGCATAGTTTTTGTCAATGTTTGCCAATACCTGCATGGTTTATTTATTTATATTAATTTGATATTATTATGAGCAGTCAAGTACAACATCCTATTATTGTAAGTAAAGAAAGTATTTCGAGTTTAACTTTTCCGAATACTGAAGTGCTTAAATTAAAAGAAGACATTACAAGCAGATTGCTAGATTTGGAAAGAGCTACAACACTTGGAAATGTTGAGCATAACAAAATTAAAGTGATTTTTGAAGATAGCGAAGGACTAAAGCAGGTAGAAACCACTATTTGGGCAACTACCGATAAAAGAATTATTTTAAAAGGTGGTGTGGTAATTCCAATCATCAGAATACACGAAGTAAAAATTATTTAACGAAATTCCATTTAAAATAAATTATAAAAAACTATGAAAAAATCTTGGATTGTAATTGGTGTTATTGTTGTATTGGTCTTTATTATTTACCGACTATTTGCTGGCTCATATAACAATATGGTAAGTAAAGAGGAAGATGTGAAAAGTCAATGGGCACAAGTTGAAAATTCATACCAACGTAGAAGTGATTTGATCCCTAATTTAGTGAGTACCGTTAAAGGTTATGCCGAATTTGAAAAATCTACTTTAACAGAAGTAATACAAGCTAGAGCAAGTGCAACTAGCATGAAAATTGACGCTAATAATTTAAGTCCCGAAAACATTGCTAAATTCCAACAAGCACAAGATGGTTTATCAGGTGCTTTGTCAAGATTATTAGTAAGCGTTGAGAAATATCCTGATTTAAAGGCCAATCAAAACTTTTTAGAATTGCAATCGCAATTAGAAGGCACCGAAAACCGCATTGCTGTTGAAAGAGGCCGCTTTAACGATATGGTGCAAGCTTATAACAAGTATGTAAGAAGTTTCCCAAATAATATTTTTGCTGGCATGTTTGGTTTTGCGCAAAAAGGTTATTTCCAAGCAGTAGCTGGAGCAGAAAAAGCACCTGAAGTAAAATTTTAAAATGACTAAGATTCTTAATACTACTGAAGAAAAAATTTTGGTAGAAGCCATTGCTGTTGCCGAAAAAAACACTTCTGGTGAGATAAGAGTTCATATTGAAAAAGACTGTAAAGGTGAGGTGCTTGAACGTGCCAAAGTGGTGTTCGAAAAATTGGGAATGACTGCCACAGAAGCGCGTAACGGTGTACTTATTTATATAGCAGAAGAATCACATAAATTTGCCATCTTAGGTGATGCTGGTATTCACGAAAAGGTAGGTGCCGATTTTTGGGACCATAGCAAGGATTTAATGTTAGCGCATTTTAAAAAGGGTGAATTTGTAGAAGGAATTAAAGAAGCTGTTTTATCATGCGGTGAAGCACTTAAAAAGCACTTCCCCTATCAAAAAAACGATTCCAACGAGCTTTCAAACGACATTTCATACGAAAACTAGACAGTGCAAAAAATAATTCAAAAGCATTTTTATTTTCTTGTTGCAGTTTTTGCAATAGTATTTACCCAATCTTTTGGGCAAACAATTCCAGAAAGGCCATCACCACCCAAATTAGTAAATGATTTTGCTGGAATAATGCAATCCAGCGAAGTAGCAACCTTAGAACAAAAATTAGTTGCTTTTAACGACAGTAATTCTACACAAATAGCTATTGTTACCATCAAAAGTATTGAAGGTTATGATATTGCCGATTATGCTTTTAAACTTGGCGAAAAATGGGGTGTAGGTCAAAAAGGGAAAGACAATGGAATTTTAATTGTTGTTGCGCCTAACGATAGAAAGGTATTTATTGCTACAGGCTACGGTGCCGAGGAGTATGTGACCGATGCCATGGCCCGCAGAATTATTGAACAAAAATTTAAACCATCCTTTAAAAATAATAATTATTACCAAGGTTTAGAAGATGGAACCAATGATATAATTGATTTACTCACAGGCAAGTTTAAAGCTGAGCCTCAGGAAAAAATTGGGAAACATAAAGGCTCTTTTTTAAAAATAATTGTCATTATCATCATCATTATTTTATTGATTAAAATATTTGGAGGTGGCAACCGAGGTGGTGGCCGCACTTTTAATAGCAGCGGACCAATATTTTGGGGTGGAATGGGAGGTTTTGGAAGAGGTTTTGGAGGCGGCTCAAGTGGTGGATTTGGCGGTGGAGGAGGTGGTGGTTTTGGTGGTTTTGGAGGCGGTAGCTTTGGTGGTGGTGGAGCAGGAGGAAGTTGGTAAGCTTAAATTCAAATTTTAGATAAAGCGTTTTATTGTTGCTTTTTATCGTTTTTAAAACTTTGACAAAGTCCCAAACTTTGTCAAAGTTGTTTTGTACCACTCACCATTCTATAATTGTTTTGATAAAGTTACACCTTAATAAATTTTCCTCTCTGTGCTTTTTCATTTAGCTTTAAGATTGATTAACCTTAATAGTTTTAGCTTTAACAAGCATACAGTAAATTAATTTTAATTTATCAAACCAGCTATATTAATAAACAAAAAAAGCCCATGACAAGAATATCATGGGCTTTAATTTATATTTTCGGTACTATTTCTTTGGAGCCTCTGGTGTGGCGTTTAGACCTAATTTCTTTTTTACTAGAGGCATCACATCATCAGCAGGTTCAGAATACAACAAAGTGCCTTGACTACTATCTATCACATATTTGTATCCATTTTCTTTGGCAACTTCTTCAACACTTTTCTTAGCTTTGCTTAACATAGGCTCAAGTAATTCGTTTTGTTTCTTTTGCAATGACTCCTGCGCTGTAGTTTGAAAGTTGCGGATTCTTTCTTCTAAATCAGCAATTTCTTTCTGCTTGTCGGCTTTAACGGGTTCTGTCATAATACTTTCTTTTGAAGTGTATTCTTGCACCTTGCTTTCATATTCAGCATTCATGGTGCGCATTTGACCGTCAAGTGTTTTGGCGTATTCCTGTATATCAGTTTCAGCTTTTTTACGCTCAGGCATTAATAATAATAAATCATTAAGATTAATGTGTGCAATTTTTTGAGCCATTGCACTGCCACTAAAGGTCATTGCAGCTACAGTAAGTATTAAAAACAGTTTCTTCATTAGTTAATTTTTAAATTGATTTTGAGATTAAATTATTTAGTACTTCCTTTTTTATAACCCATATTGGTTAATATTAAATCACTTTTATCGTATTTTGGATTTGTGTACAACATGGTTGTTCCACTTGCCTTGTCAAATACTACTGCATAAGTTCCTTTTACGGCCATATCTTTAATGGCATTATAAACTTTATCCTGTATAGGTTTTACTAAGTCTTGTCTTTTCTTAAAGAGTTCGCCATCAACACCAAACTTAGATTTTTGCAATTCTTTTACTTCTTTCTCTTTGGTAATAATTTCGGTTTCTCTTTTCTTTTTCATGTCTTCGGTCAACAAAATTTGCTCAGCTTGAAAAGCCTTATAAAGTTTGTCAATTTCACTGTATTTTACTTCAATTTCTTTTTGCCATTGCACACTTAAATTATCAACTTGTGCCTGAGCACTCTTGTACTCTGGAATGTTACTTAAAATATAATCTGAATCAACATAGGCATACTTTTGAGCTGTTGCAGATAGCGCAGAAACTAAAACAATAAAAGAGGCAATAAATAATTTTTTCATTTTTTCAAAGATTTATGTTAAACATTAATCCCGTTTTTATAATTAAGCGGGCGAAATTAATAAAATCATCTGTAATCTAAATAATTTGTTTTAGATGATTTTTTCGGGTTGTTTCAAATGCTGTGCCAAATTGTTAAATTCTATTTTATAAATCTCCAATATTGGCTCCAATGGTAAAATGAAACTGCCCTTTTCCACCACCATTGTTGGCTCTATTATCCACTTTGTCAAAACCCCATCCATAATCAAGTCCTAATAAACCAAACATTGGTAAAAATACTCTAACACCAGCACCAGCGCCTCTTACCACATCAAAAGGGCTATATTTTTTATAATTTACCCAAGCATTTCCAGCATCAGCAAAACCTAACACATATATGGTGGCACTTGGATTTAAACTTAATGGATATCTTAGCTCTAACGAATATTTATTTATCACCACCGAACCTGTTCCAAAAGTATTTCCAACAGATTGATCAACATATCCTCTTAAAGCAATAATTTCTCTTCCATCCAATGCAAAGCCTGTTAATCCACTTCCTCCTAGATAAAAGCGTTCAAAAGGACTAAAACCTAAATTTTTGTTGTAAGCACCCAAGTAGGCAAAACCTAACTTGGTCATTAATACTAATTTCTTAGCTTTATCTAATGGCATATACCAAGTGGTAGTAAATTTATATTTATAGTATTCAACAAGCCTTAATTGATCTGTTTCTCTTGTGTAATAATCTTTTGTATTTAAGGCAGCATCACGGAATTTACTGTAAGGTGGTGTAAATTGCAGAGATGTAGTTACTTGAGAACCTGATCTCGGATAAATTGGTCCATCAATAGAATTTCTACTCAGTGCCACCTTGTAGCTGGCATTAAGCGCTTGTCCATCGCTAAAGGTAAATGTCCCTCTAAAATTACGTAGTTGATAATTGGCAATGTTCAACTCTTGAAATAAGGTAAAATAATCATCAGGTTTTTTTAATCTTTTCCCAAGTCCAAAAGACACGCCAGTAATAAAGAGTGTTTGTCTTAAAGGATCATCTGATTTTAATCCAGTTTGATTTTGACGATTATGATAAACTGTGGTACTAAAACTATTTGGTTTTTTACCACCCAACCAAGGTTCGGTAAAGGAAGCACTAAATGAAGTATAAAATCTACCTGTAGTTTGAGCTCTAACGCTCAAAGCCTGACCATCTCCAGCAGGTACAGGGCGCCAAGCACCTGGTTTAAACATACTTCGGGCCGAAAAGTTGTTAAATGAAACTCCAAGCGTTCCAATTAATCTTCCTGCACCCCAACCCCCACTTAATTCTAATTGATCGCTAGCTTGTTCCTCTACAACATATTCAATATCTACAGTGCCATCTGCTGGATTTGGTTTAGGATTTACACCCAGTTTTTCGGGATTAAAATAGCGTAATTGAGCCAGTTCTCGCTGTGTTCTTATGATATCGGCCCTGCTAAACAATTGGCCAGGCTTGGTACGTATTTCTCTGATAATAACCTTATCATTAGTTTTGGTATTTCCAACAACGGTTACTTTATTGATAGTTGCTTGCTTGCCTTCGTATATGCGCATTTCAATATCAATACTATCATTTTCTACCAAAACTTCGGTAGGTTGAATTTGGAAAAATAAATAGCCATCGTCCATGTACAGAGAGGTAACATCGCGACTATCTTGACTCATATAAAGTCTTGCGTCCAACACAGCTTGACTGTAGATATCGCCCTTTTTAATTCCTAAAATGCTA
>Ga0075163_10009992_pt1 | contig 12430 bp, 14 predicted proteins | sample JI1023141ADNA_FD_71478 | JGI IMG/M metagenome (GOLD analysis project Ga0075163, IMG submission 71478) | Wastewater effluent complex algal communities from Wisconsin, to seasonally profile nutrient transformation and Carbon sequestration -... | ecosystem: Engineered > WWTP > Effluent > Algae...
GTCGCGACCGCGCCTGAGGAGCCCTTTGCCTGGGGCGACTTCACTTGGCTCAACGGCGCCAGCCGCCAGACCACCCACCTCATTGACAGCAAGTACTTCACTCCGCAGCTCGACATCGATACGAATTACACCTTCTCGTTGAATCGCCCGATCGACAACACGATTGTCGGCTCGACGGCGACGGCTCGGCATAATGAGCTAGAGCTGGCGTTCTTAGGATTCGGCGGGGATGCTCATATAGGGAACGTGCGGGCCCGCCTTTTCACCCAGTTCGGCACCCGCTCGACCGCGGTGCCACGCAACGATCTGACCCCCAACCGCGGCCAGTTTGACCTGCTGACCGTCTATCGCTACCTCAGCGAGGCGTACGCCGGCTATCACTTCAACAAGCTCCACGGCATCAACCTCGACGTCGGACTGTTCTTCTCGTATGTTGGACTGTTCTCCTATACGCAGTTCGAGAACTGGGGCTACCAGGCGTCCTTCACCTCGGACAACACCCCCTGGTTCTTCAACGGCGCGCGGCTCCAGATCTTTCCCAGCGACCGGCTCAAGGTGGAGCTGTGGGTAATCAACGGCTGGCAGACCTACGGCAAGTTCAACGAGCTGCCGGGTGTTGGCTACCAGCTCCACTACGCCCCCAAGGAGTGGGTGAAGATGGTGTTCAATGGCTACGTCGGCACCGACACGCAGGACCATCCGGGGCGCGTTCGCTTCCACAGCGACAACAGCCTGCTCATGCGCTACTACAACCACCCGAACTCCCGCTTCCTCAGCCGGGCCGCGTTCTCGGTGACCTTCGATGTCGGCTTCGAGGAGGGCGACGGGGTGGCGGCCTTTCGCGGCAGCGGAACCGAAGGGAACTGCACGAGCGCAACCCCGTGCGAGCAGGACTTCGTGAGCGGCATGGCCTACAACATGCTCTGGTTCTGGAAGAATCGGCTGAGCTTCATGCTCGGCGGCGGCTTCATCCACAACCCCGGTCGATACCTGGTGCTCGTGCCCACCGGCGTCGCGGCTTCGGCCTTTGACACCAACTCAGGAACCCAGTTCGACGGCTGGGACCTCTCCTCCAATGTCAGCTGGATGCCGACCGAGAACATCACCTTCCGGCTGGAAGCCTCGCATCATGAGTCGAGCGTCCCCTACTACGCGGGACGCGGCGGGGTGACTGGCCCCGATGGATATAAGTGCGGCGGTCTTTACAACCAGGACGGGCTGATCACTACTTGTACGCCGCAAGGATGGGCTCCCGATCTGGTGAAGGCGGAGACAAAGCTCATCTTCGCGGTGCTCTTCCGTTTGTGAAAAAAAACAGGAGAATCCCATGGTAAAAAGATTCCTGCGGTTGGGCCTGATGGCCTGCCTGCTGACCAGCACAGGCTGCACGACAGGCGAAGGCGAGCGCTGTAATCCGCTGCGCTTCAGCGATGACTGCGCTCAAGGGACATCGTGCGTCTATCCGAAAAACTGCGCGGTCGCGTACTGCTGCCCGCCTCAAGACAAGCTCACGCCCCAAACGAGCAGCACCTGTCAGGCGTGCCCGCCTCCAGATGGCGGTACCACGGACTGAAGATATATGCGACCAGGCGGGAAGAAGGCTAGATTGATATCATGAGCGAGCAAAAAGCACCGGCCCTGCGCGTCCTCGTCGTCGACGACGAGAAGAATATCCTGACTACCCTGACCATTTGCTTGGAGGGCCTGGGGTGCGCAGTCACGGCCGTGTCTTCGCCGCAGTCGGCGCTCCAGGCGGTCGGCAGGCAAATCTTTGATCTGGCCTTTCTGGACCTGCGCTTGCGAGAGTCGAGCGGGCTCGATCTGTTGCCCAAGCTGCTTCAGGAGAGCCCGGCGCTGGCCGTGGTCATCATCACAGCGTACGCCAACTTTGATACAGCCGTGCAAGCGATAAAGCAAGGCGCTATGGACTACTTGCCCAAGCCCTTCACGCCGGCGCAGATCCGTCACGTGGTCCAGCAGGTCACCGAGCGCCATGCCATGCAGCGTCGGGTGGCGGATCTGGAGGGCAAGCTGGCGGAGTCGGCTCCGGAGACCGACCTTACGACCGAGTCAGCCAAGATGCGCGCAGTCCTTGACATGGTCGCACGGGCGGCGGCTTCGGACGCCGCCGTGCTCCTGCGGGGTGGGAGCGGAACTGGCAAGGGGGTCCTTGCGCGCGCGCTGCATGCGCAGAGCCGGCGGGCCGGGCACCCGTTTGTCATGGTCAACTGTCCTACTCTGTCCGATGAGCTTTTGGCCAGCGAGCTGTTCGGGCATGCCCGCGGAGCCTTTACCGGTGCGGTACGCGACCAGCCCGGTCGGGTGGAGGGGGCCCAGGGCGGGACGCTCTTTTTGGATGAAGTGGGCGAGATTGCGCAGGGGCTCCAGGCCAAGCTCTTACGGTTTCTCCAAGAGAAGGAATTCGAACGGGTCGGAGAAAACAAGACGCGGCACGCCGATGTGAGGGTCGTGACCGCTACCAACTGCAACCTGGAAGAGGCGGTCCGCGCGGGAGGCTTCCGTGAGGACCTGCTCTACCGCCTGAACGTAATCGAAATCCATGTCCCGCTGCTGCGTGAACGACCCGAAGACATCCTGCCGCTGGCGCGCCGATTCCTCGGTTTCTTCGCGCGCGCGGCCCACCGCCCGCTGATGGAGCTTTCCAAGGAGTCGGAAGCTGTCCTTCTGAGCTATCCCTGGCCCGGCAACATCCGCGAGCTGCGCAACGCCATGGAGCGCGCCACGATCCTGTGGCCGGCGCAGACGATCGAGCCGGAAGCTCTTCCCGAGCGCATCGTTGCGCACAGCGCCCCGGGGCTGCGGCTAGGCGGCGACTGTACAGTCGATGAGATCGAGCGCGAGCACATCCTGCGGGTTCTGGCGCGCACCAAGACCCAGGAAGAGGCCACCCGCATCCTGGGTATCGATGCCTCCACGCTGTGGCGAAAGCGCAGAAAGTATAGCGCTGATTGACCCGCCGACGAGCGCCCCTTGCCGCCGCCCGCCCAGGTGCCGGCGTTCGACCCGGCACCGCGAACGGCCGTGTTCCTGGTCGGTGGCTGTAGGGAACGACTGCTTGCTGATTCACCGGTGACGGCTGCAATTTGCGGACGCAGAAGATCCTATTTCTTGCAGATTGCAACGACCGCGCCGCGGATGCCTCCGCCGGCGGCGGAGCGATGCACCTATCCGACGAGACACGCTTCCCGCATGACTCCGGCCCTGATGGCACGCTGTATGCGTTGATGGTCCTCTAGGTCGATCATGGCCTGGAGGAACAGATGCTTCGACAATCCAATCCGCTGCGAGTCAAGGCGGCAGCACAACCCCGGACGACCAAGGCCAGCGGCACACCACCGCTATCGCTTCTCACTGCGGCGCGGCGCGGTGCCATACGCGAGCTGGCGCGGGCCCCGGCATGCAGCTGCTGCGACAGCCTGCTCCAGCACATCCTGAGGTGCTTGGGGTCGACGTTTTTTTACGATGACGATCCTAACCTTCTATGGAAAGCGCTGGAGCCAACAGAACGCTCGCTTATCACGCCTCGGGTTCTGGCCGCCTGCATCGTGCTAAGTGGCCGAGAGCGGCAGGAGCTGTACCCGACCCAGTCGCCTGACACATGGCCGGCGTTGCACCTGCTCTGTGAGGGAGGAGATCCAGCGGCTGCCGATGAGCTGCTGGCTTCCATCCAGCAGCTCATCGCTTCTGCCCAGCAGCGGTCGGCGCTCAACCCGGACGATCGTCTCAGGGGAGCCCTCGCCTACCTGTGGGCCGCCGTCGACAGCTTGCAAGGCCCTTCTCAGTAAGGTTGCGCGCTCTTGGCAACACCAGGTAAAAACAGCGGAAAATCATCGAACTCCTCGTCGTGGCCCACATCATCCCGAAGCTGCACGGGAAGAGCAGACCCCCCGTGCCCTGGTCCTGGGCAGCGGTGCTCACCTGGGGCGGCATGCGCGGCCGCTGTCGATGGTGCTGGCGCTAAGCCTGGTCAGCGGTTTTCCCCATCGGGAAACCATCGTAGCCATGGCCTTCGGCGTGGTCATCCTTTCCATCCTGATCCAGGGGCTCACCGCTGGCCCACTCCTGCGGTTGCTGCGACTGGCCCGACGCGGCACCAAGCGGATGGCCTACGAGCGCGCCCGCGGCGCGCTGCTCAGTGCTCGGGCGGCGCTGTTGGCGCTTGAGGCGCTGCCGCCCGACGGCAGCGCGACTCCCGAGAGCCTCGCGGCGCTGCGGGAGCAGTACGCCGAGCAGATCCGGCGCGGCGAACAAGAGGTTGGCGCCCTGCTCGTGCAGACCGCGGAGCTGCGAGAGGACGAGGAGATCGCGCTCCACCGCCACCTCCTGGTCGTGGAGAAGGAGGCCGCGTCGGACTTGTACCGGCAGGGCGTGATCGGCAGCGAGGCGCTGGCTGCGCTGCTGTCCGAGATCAACACCCGGCTGCTCAGTCTGGAGGAGCGACACCGAGGCGCAAAGAGGAAGGAGTCCGCGCACTGATAAGGTGCGCCAGCTCGGGGTTAGCTTTCAGCAATGGAGACGTGCATTTTTTGCGCAAGCCAGGAGCGAACGAGAAACCTAACTCAGCGCGCCCTGGGTCCTATCGCGATGATGGCGACCCCGAGCAGGCAGAGCCCAGCCCCGACAAGATCCCAGCGGTCTGGGCGTTGGCCGTCGATGAGCCAGAGCCAGAACACGGCCATTGTGATGTAGACACCGCCATAGATCGCATAGGTGCGCCCGGCGGCCGTCGGATGCAACGTCAGCAGCCAGGCAAAGAGCGAGAGCGACAGGACCGCGGGGATGAGCATCCAGGGCGAACCGCCCCTTCGCAGCCACCGATACGGGAGGTAGCAACCAACAATCTCCGCGAGAGCAGTGATGGTGAGCAGCAATGCAGCGCGAAAGTAGGTCATTGAGCTCATATTTTACTTCTCGATTTCCTGGGCGATGCGATGCGCTTGTTCGGCCCACTGGGCGCGCTCCAGCGCTATCGCGCTCTGATCGCAGAAGGCGACAAGGAGGTTTCGCTGCTCGGGATCCAAGATGCGCTTGCGGTCTTTCGGCTGAAAGGTCAGGACACCGATGCAGCGGCCGGACGGCGACAGCGGCGCATGCAGCGCCGGATGATCGCGCAGCGCGGGGCTTCCGAGCCCGACCGGTGTATTGTGTTCAAACACCAAGTGGGCGGCGGCCTTCTCCTGCTCACCGAGGGTAAAGGAGTCGCTGCTGACGGCCGCCTGGGCGAGCTGCAGATTTTGTAGTGAAGCGACGCCGCCGAGACCGAGGTTTGCTGCGGCCTTCCCGACCGGCAAGAGCACCAGGGCCTGCCCCTTGAAGTAGTCGGCGACATGGTGGGCTGCTCTCTGGGCCACCGCCGACGGGTCGCGTTCGCGACTGAGCGCGCGCGTGAGCTCATAGAGCGCGCGCGTGCGCTGCTCGCGGCGAAGCGCCATGTCGGCCTGCCAGCGCACGCGCTCCGTCAGGTTGGCGATGACCAACCCCACCGTAAACATGCTGATAAACGTGAAGATGTAACGGCTGTCCGAGACCAGAAAGGTGTAACGCGGCGGCACAAACAGGAAATCTAGCGCCGCCACGGCGAGCGCCGAGATCAGGAGCGACACCATGCGCCCGTAGCGCAGCGCCACTAGGTGTGCGTCCCGCAAGTCCCTGATCGCTGATCGGACGTCCAGCCTGATCAAACGGATCGTAGAAACAAACGGCGCCAGCTACCGAAAAGACGCGAATGTCTTTTCACGGTCACGCAGCTGGAACTGCAAGGGAAAGTCAAAAACCGGCTCCGAGTGCACACGCGGCGCTGTCCAGTCGCGAGCAGGCCGAGCTGGCGCGGCTATCGCGCAGTCGGTGCGCCCCGCGCAGGCTGGTAGAGCGCGCCGCAGTGGTCCTGGCCCTGGAGCAGGGCCAAAGCATCCGCTCCGTTGCGCAGCGGCAGGGCCAGAGCAAAGATACCGTGCGCGTCTGGCGCGACCGATTCCGCAGTCGCCGCGCGGAGGAGCCCGACTGTCCTGTCAAAGACTATCTTTGCGACAACGGCCGGGACGGTCGAACGCCAGAGTTCTCCGAGGAACAGGTCGTGCAACTGATGTCCTTGGCGACCGCAGACCCCGAAACCCAGGGAGTGCCCCATAGTCACTGGAGCTGCCGGGAACTGGCGCGCGTGGCCGTGGAGCTTGGACACTTTAGCCACCTGAGCAAGAGTCATGTCCAGCGGCTGCTAAATAAAGACGACCTCAAGCCGCACAAAGTGCAGATGTGGCTGGGGCGCAAGGACGATCCCGACTACGATGAACGCGCCACCACGGTGACGCAGCTATGTTGCGATGCAACCGAGTCGGGCAGCCACAGCGTCTTGCCTGCCGACCCAGAGCCCCAAGCCGCCGGCGAGTCTGTGAAACATGCACTTGTATCCTTCGATGAAAAGACAGGCATCCAGGCGCTGGAGCGCATCGCCCCGGACCGGCCCATGAAAAAAGGCATGCCCGCGAAGCTGGAGTACGAGTACCGACGGCACGGGACGATGACGCTGCATGGGCTGATGCATGTCAATACCGGACGGATTAATGGATTCTGTCTGCCGCAGCGGACCAACGAAGACACCGCGATGACGCTGCGCGTCCTTTTGGGACTGCTGCTCATGCAAGGCTACCAGCGCATCACCGTGATTATGGATCAGCTCAATACGCACATGAGTATGGACATGGTGCGCATGGTAGCTGAGCTGTGCGGAGTCCCGGTTCCCGACGACAATGAACTGGACTCCCGGTACAAGCGACGCGCCTTCTTAGAATCAGAAGACCACCGCATCCGCTTTCAATTTACCCCGCGCCATGCAAGCTGGCTCAATCCCATCGAGAAGTGGTTCTCGATCCTTGTCCGGCGACTGCTGCGGCGCGGGTCGTTCACCAGTACGCAACAGCTGGCCACCCGTATCACCGAGTTTATCGACTACTACAACCGTCACCTGGCGCACCCCTATCGCTACCGTCGGCGCACCTACGGTAACAGCACACCTCGGAACTGCTCACCCGTGCAGGGTGCAGAGACTTAGGGGACGCACACCTAGCACGACGCCTAGAAGGTACACCATGATCACCTCGGTCAGTCCGAAGTGACGGTCTACTGCTGCCGCCAGCAGTGTGGTCAGAAGGAGGATCAGCACGCCCATCCCGTAGTGCATCGGCGGTGGCTGTTCCGTGGTCGGCGGCAGCAGACCTGCGGACTCGACTCCCATATCCGCCCCCCCCCTTATGGCGTACACGTCGATGTTGCCGCTCGCCCGGATGACCTCGTCCACCATCGAACCAAAAACGAGATCGTGCCAGCGCGTGTGCGCGGGCTTGCCGAGGATGCTCCGGGTGATGCGATTTCTGCCGGCGTAAACCGCCAAGGCCTCGGCCACCCGATCCCCGCTAGGGGTCACCACTTCAGCGCCGAGCGACTCGGCCAGCCGCAGGTTCTGGGTCAGATGGGCCCGAGCTTCAGAGGAGCGGTAAGCGTGCTGAGGTGTCTCCACGTAGGCGGCGACCCAGGGCGCGTGCAGGTGTGCCGCCATGCGAAGCGTAGCTCGAATGACCGGCTCGGATAGAGGACTTGGCCCGACGCATACCAGAAGCTTCTCGCCCATCGCAGTGGCACCTGTATGGTCCTGCCCGCGGTCAGGCGGCGGCTGGGGTTCGGGCGACGCATCGTGACTGCCCGGCTGCGGTGGATCGGCTTGTTCCATTTGTTGAGTCGCTTTCGGTGGCTTTCGAGTAGCATAATATGTGAGTTAGTCACCCGCATCCACAGTGATCGCCCATGCAACTCGAACTCATCTTCGTCATTCTATTCTCGGCTGCGACCGCCGTGGCGCTGCTCGCACGCTGGCTGCAGATCCCCTACACGGTGGCTTTGGTCGTCGCCGGGCTCTTCCTGGGCGCGGTACGCGTGATCGAGCCGCCGCATCTGACCAAAGAGCTGCTTTTCTCGGTGTTCCTGCCCGGCCTGGTCTTTGAGGCCGCGTTCCATCTCGATTTTCAAAAATTCTAGGAGAATAAGGTCGGCATCAACGTGCTCGCCGTGCCCGGAGTCGCGGCGGCCATCCTCCTCGCGGCGCTCGTATTGCACTCGGTCGCGAGCGCTGTCCACATCACGGACGGGTTCGGGTTCCGGCACGCTCTGGTCCTCTCATCGCTCATCTCGGCCACCGATCCCATCTCCGTGGTCGCGTTGTTCAAGTCACTGCGTGTGCCCAGGAGACTGGCGCTGCTCATCGAAGCCGAGAGCTTACTCAACGATGGCACGGCGGTGGTCTTCTTCACGATTGTCCTCGGACTGCTTAGCGGCGCCAGCTCTTCCGTGGGGGGGGCTTTTCTCGACTTCTTGCTCGTGGTCGGGATGGGCGCGGCCTTCGGCGTGGCGCTAGGTTACGCGCTGAGCAAAGTCGCGCAGCGCACCGAAGACCCCATGATTCAGATCACCCTTACCACCCTCGCAGCCTATGGCTCGTTTACAGCCGCCGAGCACTTTCACTTCTCCGGCATCATTGCCACCGTAGCAGCCGGGATGATCTGCGGTAACTATGGAGCCCGCTATGGTATGAGCCCGGCGGTGCGCATCACCGTGCAGTCGTTCTGGGAGTATGTGTCCTTCGCACTGAACTCTGTTGTGTTCCTGCTCATCGGCTTCGAAGTGCGGGTGCAGTCGCTCCTACACGCCTGGAAGCCGATTCTGATCGCGTACCTCGCGGTCACGGTCGGACGCGCGGCGGTTGTCTATCTGGTCACGATGGGCTTGCGCCGGACGCGCGAGGCGATGCCCTGGTCGTGGATCGCGGTGCTGACCTGGGGCGGGCTCCGCGGCGGATTGTCTATGGTGCTGGCCCTGGCCCTTCCCATGGACTTCCCGTTCCGCGAGCGCCTCCTGGCGATGACCTTCGGCGTGGTCGTCCTCTCGATCCTCCTGCAGGGGTTGAGCATGGCCCCGCTGCTGCGGCGGCTCAAGCTCGTTGGCAGCCGCACTTAGAGCGTGGACTAGACAGGCTGATCGCGCGGCGGCTATTGAAATTCCTCACAGTAAGCACTCAGCATCCCTCCCTGGGGAGGTATGATTGCTAATACCCGGGACCTCTTTGTTGACGAGGCGCAGGACCTGTTCCCGATGGCTGCGCTGGCATGCCGCCTGCATCCTGCTTGCCGGGCGGGAGCGGGTGGAGCTGAATCCCAAGGAGCGACCGGACCTATGGCCGGCGCTGCGCATCCTCCTTCCGCAGGAGCAGCTCGGCGTCTCATCGCTCACCCGCGCCGACTGCCGTTCGCATGGCACCGACCCCGCTGCCAGCTCGGGCTGTACCGCCGAGCTTGTCTCCCGCCTTTAAACGCTGATCAGGAGAGCTCAACAGCAATCGACGGTCGTAAGCGATGTTCGCCTGAACCGTGCCCTCGCCTACCCGTGGGCCGCGGCAGACACCCTGCATAGGGAGGACGACGCATCCTAGACCATTCCACGATAGAACCCCATACGTTCCCCGCAGCAGCGTGTGGCACCGTGGCACCGGAGGCCGCAACCCCGGGCCGCAGCTCCCTGAGCGCGAGCGCGTACGCGTAGGCCCAAGTGCGTCCTTTAGCTTTTGTGCTACGATGTCTTGCAGCCTCCTGCGTCCTCGGCCAGGTGATTCAGTAGCTGATCGTTGGTCTTTGGCTGAAGGTCTGAAATGAAGGGGTGCGCCTAGCGCTCATCGTCAGGTCTGAAGGGATGGAAGTTCTATGCCGATTAGCCAACAAATTCAAGCGGAAGAGCTCTCCGATCTCAGCGCCGCTTTGCGACTGGCCGCCAACAAGGATAAGATTCTGCAGGAATGGCAGCGCAAGCTGATCGAGCACTCGGCAGTCGCAGCGCGGTTGACGCCAGCGGATCTCTACGGCAGCCTCGCGAAGTTCCTGGATGAGCTGATATGGGCACTGCGGCCTGACACAGCCGATGAGATTACCTCGCTTGCAGTATGCGCTGAGCACGGCGAACAGCGGGCGAGGCTTCCTGGGTACACGCTGACAGGCGTACTCTTCGAGTATAGCCTCTTGCGCAAGTTGATCTACGAACACCTGCAAGCCCACGCGCCGCTCACCGCGAGAGAGCAAGCAGTCATTCTGAACTCGTTTGACCTGGGGCTGGCGCAAGCGGTGGAAAAGTTCGCCCAAGCGCAAGATCTCATGCGGCGCCAGTTCATTGCGGTGTTGAGCCATGACATGAGGAATCCATTGGCGGCGGCCTGGCAGTGCGCCGAGCTCATGCTGAGCGGACAAGACGCCTCGAAGAACTCAGCGCTGCTCGCGGGCAAAGTCCTGGCCAACCTCCGCCGCGTCGATCGCATGATCAGCGATATCTTGGATGTTTCCCGGCTGAGCTTTGGCCAGCTCCCGACCTTCAAACGTGAGCCGTGCGACCTGAAAGAAATCGCGCTCCAAGTGACAGCGGACTTGGCGACCCAATGCGGCGACCGGTTTCAAGTGGACTCGACAGGCCAAACCGTCGGGCACTGGAGCGCTGACGGGCTTTATCGTGTGCTTGAGAACCTGCTGCTCAACGCCGTCAAGTATGGATACACGAACACACCGATTCGCGTCGAGATCCACGGACAGGAGCGAGACGTCCGGGTGAGCGTGATCAATTACGGAGATCCATTGACGGCGGACGAGCTGACGCAACTGGGCACTCTCGGTTTTCGCTCATCATCAGCGCTTGCCGGTGGCGTGAAGGGCTGGGGATTGGGGCTGACCATGGTTCAGGGAATGGTCACCGCGCATGGGGGAAAGCTGCAGATCACCAGAGCCAATGAGCACCAGACCGTTTTTACCGTGCTGCTTCCACTTCATGATGAGTCGAAGTGAGGGCCGCTCTGCGCTTACTGCATGACGGCCGGAGTGCCGTCGCGTGTCGCTAGCTCCTCGCCTTCAGTGCGCCCGGGGCGCGATCAGGATGGTGAGCATCCCGAACAGACAGAACGCTGCGCCCAGCAGATCCGAACGGTCGGGCCGCCGGCCATCGATCGGCCAGAGCCAGAGCACGGCGAGCGAAATGTACACGCCTCCGTAGGCCGCGTAGGTGCGTCCGGCTGCAGTCGGGTGCAGGGTCAGGAGGCCAGGCAAACACCGCGAGCGAGAGCGCTGCGGGGACAAGGAGCCACGGTGAGCCGCTACGCCGCAGCCACAGGTACGGCAGATAGCAGCCGGTGAGCCCATGATGTTGCGTAGCTCGCGGATGTTGCCGGGCCAGGCGTAGGTGAGAAGGGCGGCCTCCGCTTCCTTGGAGAGCTTCATCTGCTGCGGGCGGCCGGCGGCGCGGGCGAAAAACGCCAGGAGGCGGCGCGCCAGCGGCAAGATGTCCGCCGCGCGCTCGCGCAGAGGCTGGACCATGACGAGCACGCGCAGCGCTTCATGGATTCAGGGCGGAGCTCGTCGCAGCAACGCTCTGTGGCATTGAAGGTTGCACGTTTTCTGGGTTGATTGCATTGCTTCTTGCAATCACATTCCGACTTCACCGTCCCGCTTCGGCTGGTGCGTAAATTTTTCGAGCCCTCCCATATAACTGCAGAAACGGCGTGCTTTTTCACAGAGGCAGCTTGCAAGGCTCTGGATTGTCGATCCGGGTATTTTGCAACGTGGCGCGGCCCCCTCCAATCTCGGGTCAGAGGGCATCTAGTCATGGCACGCTCATTGCAAAGTCAAGGCGCTGCGACCATGACGGAAGGGAACTCAGATGATGGCGTTCGCCAGCGGCCCGGACCCGCCCTGGGGTTCGCCGCGGGCATCGGCAAGACCTACCGGATGCTGGAGGAGGCAAAATGACGCTGCGTGGCACGCTGCTTTTGGCGCAGGCGCCGCTGCTTGGGGCGCTGGCATTCCTCGGGGCGCTGTGCCTGGTGAGGGTTGCTTCGCTCGGCGGCAGCGCCCAGCACGTCCTGCGCGACAACTACCGCAGCGTGCTGGCGGCGCAGCGCATGAAGGAGGCGATCGAACTGCAGGGGATCGATCGCCATGGAGATCGTCCAGGCGCACGGCGGCGCCATCGGGGTCGAGAGCGAGCCCGGCCAGGGATGCACGTTGTTCTTCACGCTGCCGCTTTCGGGCCACAGCGATGCTGGAGGTAATCGGTGACTCGTTCGGACGTATCTACGGCGAAGCCGCGTCGGCTTTGGCTCCGGAATGCTCTTTACCTTGGCCTCACCATGAGTCTGGCCGAAGGCATGAGCGGATGCCGCGATAGCATGCGGCAGCTCGGCGAGGCGCTCCGTCTGGCTGCGGACCTGCGCATCCAGCTCAATCAGGCGTCCAATGCGTCGATTCGCGCAGTGACGGCCACTACAACGGAGGCGTCCACCGGCTTCGCCCGCGAAGCCGAGCAGGCCCGCCGGACCATGAAGAACGACGCCGAA
>Ga0075163_10009993_pt1 | contig 12429 bp, 12 predicted proteins | sample JI1023141ADNA_FD_71478 | JGI IMG/M metagenome (GOLD analysis project Ga0075163, IMG submission 71478) | Wastewater effluent complex algal communities from Wisconsin, to seasonally profile nutrient transformation and Carbon sequestration -... | ecosystem: Engineered > WWTP > Effluent > Algae...
CCACACCGTCATCACAAGAGCCCGATATGTTCATACAACGCCCCACCGCCCAATTGCACACTTTAAGTTTTGGCCAAGGCCCACTGACCTTGCTGGCCGTGGGCGGCTGGACAGCCGGCGGTGAGATCTGGCATACGCTCTTCGGGGAGCTTACGAACTGGCGCTGCATCAGCGTCGACCACCGGGGTACGGGAGCCAGCATGCACAGCGGCCCCATCACGGTGGACGACATGGCCGATGACCTGTTGGCGGTGGCCGATGCGCTGCAAGTCGGTCCATGCGTGCTGGCAGCCGAGTCGTCGGGTGCCACTGCAGTCTTGCGCGCCGTTCAGCGCGCACCGCAGCGCTTCATCGGCCAAGTGCTGGTGGGCGCGGCCTGGAAGCGCATTGAACCTGGCGCCTCTGACGCCTTCATTGCAGCCCTGCGGCATGACTACACAGCCACGCTGCGTGCTTTCATCGACAACTGCCTGCCGGAAACCGACAGCATCGCGCTGCGGCGCTGGGGCATGCAGTCGTTGACTCGGTCAAGCGTGGACGACGCGGTGGATATGCTCCGTTGCCGCGAACTCATCGCGCCCCTTGACCAGTTGCCTCGACTCACGCTGCCAACGCTGTTGATTCATGGCGAGCGCGACCGCATTGTGCCGCCGCAGGATGCGCGCGAACTGGCCGAGCGTCTGGGCAGCGCCCAGCTTCATATATTGCCCGAGCTGGGCCATGTTCCCATCATCACAGCGCCTGCCGAAGTGGCAGCTTTGATTGCGGGCTTCGGCGATCAGATTCTCACGGAGCACCTGCGCAAAACCTCGATTTCTGCACCCACCACCCCAACCCTTTAGGAGATCATCATGAAACCAGCAATGCCTGCAACCGCTATGAAGCTGTCTGTTTTATATGGTCACCCGCAAGACCCGGCAGCTTTCGAAGCCTACTACCTGGGCACACACATGCCCCTGGTGGCTGCAGCGCCTGCCCCGGCCAGAGCAGAAGTCTCTATTGGGGTGCCTGGCCCTGACGGATCTGCGCCGCCGTTCTACCGGCTATTCGAGGCCTGGTTCGACAGCCCGGAACACTTGGCTGCGGTGACGGGCTCGCCCGAATGGCAAAAAGTCGTGGCTGACGTACCCAAATTTGCAACGGGTGGGGTCACGATCCTGCTGTCGCAACAGGCCTGATCTGCCCTGAGTCACCCTTGCGAAACATGGCCAGGTTGTTCGGACGACAGGTGGCCGGCCACACAAGCAAGTCGTAACTACCTGGAAGTAGCAGAAACCAGCGGTGCTGCGCAAGAGAAGACTGTCAGCTATATCGGCAATCCGGTCCACCACTCAGTTTGCAGATCACTTCAATTGGATGACTGCTGTGTGGTGACCAGTTGAGGGATGCGTATTTCCGCTTTGGGTCGGTACCTATCGCACACGCTGGAAAACCGAATTCCCGCTGTGCGTCTTAACCGGGTATCCGCGCTCCGGTTGCCATGCGAAATTGGGGTCTGAGCACACTTCCGCTGCGCTACCGGTGAACCGACCCCAATTTCGCTTGCTGCACCCGGTCTTTTCGATTGCTCCCCGATCAAACGCAGCCAGTCGGCTTGGGCGGGCCGCCGTAGTTGGTGATGGGTTTCATGGGGCCGGTCATCCAGAGTTTGAACACGGCTTTTTGCTTCTGCACCAGGCGCTGATCGAGTGGACGAGGCGGTGCGTCTGAAGCCCTCTGCTTGTTGGGTCAAGTTTCCGCAGATTCACCGAGTTTGGTGACTGCCGCAGGTTCCATGGGGCTTTAGCAGCCGAAGACTGTGTGCCAAATGGGCCGCCAGCCCTCGTGAAATATTCGTAGACAGCTCATATTTTTGTAGCGTATGGTCTTTCTGATCGCGGCTATCAGTGGAATCTGAATCTTTTGCGGGCAAAAGCGCACGGTAGACTAGTCGGGGCTCCCGCGTCGACCTTGATGTAGTTGACAATGAACAGACTCCATTGCCGTAAATCGCGCTCCCCCAAGCCAGGGCCATTGCATGAACCTCGTCAAGTCCAAACAACGCGTCGCCGACCACGGTGAGGTATTCACCCCGCCTTGGATGGTTGAGGTCATGCTTGACCTGGTGAAGGACGAGACCGAGCGCATCGATGCCCGCTGCAAAGGCATTCTCAACCCCAGGTCGCCCGGAGGCAGGCCGTGAAGCCATTGGAAAAATTCTTCACAGAAGACCCGAAGTGGCACGAAAAAATTGGCGCCATTCACGCCTTGCTGGAGCGCGTCAAGATCAGCGAAGAGCAGTCGGGCGATGTGCTGCACCTGCGCAAGCTCAACCGCATTCTCTCGGTGCACGCCTCAACCGCCATTGAAGGCAATCAGCTCACCTTGGGACAGGTGACAGATGTCATCAACGGCAAACCGGTCTGGGGGCCACCCAAGGACATCAAGGAGGTGCAAAACGCCTGGCACGCCTACAACGAGATACCGGGCTACACGCCCTGGTCGGTAGATGACCTGCTGCGGGCGCACGCACACCTGACCGATACGCTCATCGGCGAATCGGGCCGGTTCCGTTCGGGCGGTGTGGCCGTCGTGGGCAGTGACGGCACTTTGTTGCATCGCGGCGCGTTATCGGCTCAAGTGCCAGACCTTGTCGCGCAGCTCCTGGATTGGGGGGAAACCAGTGAAGCGCATCCGCTCATCAAGAGTTCCGCCGTTCACTACGGGCTGGAAGACATCCATCCCTTTCGCGACGGCAACGGCAGAATCGGGCGGCTGTGGCAAACGCTGATTCTTTCGCAATGGAATCCGCTGTTTGCCTGGATGCCGATTGAGACGCTGGTTCACCACAACCAGGCGCTGTACTACAAGGCCTTGCAGGATTCACATGCTGTCGCGCAGGTGGATTGCCGTCCGTTCATCGACTTTATGCTGGATGCCATCGCCAACTCGCTGTACAAATACATCGATGTGGCCACGCAGACAGTGGTGGATGTCCCTGCAAATGTCCCTGCAAATGTCCCTGTAAACGAACTCTCGGACAAAATTTTGACGATGGTGCGCGCCAACCCCAAGGTGACGGCTCAGAAGATGGCGCTCGCGCTGGGCGTGGCGGACAAGACCATCAAGCGCCACCTCAAAACGCTGGGTGAGCAAGGCCGAATCCAGCGCGTGGGTTCGGACAAGGCTGGCCACTGGGAAATCATCGACAGGCCAGCGTGAGTAACCCCAACTTTGTGGGCAAAGCGTGATGCAGTGGGCAACATCAAGCCCTGTAACCAGTGGCTGAGGGATGCGCCACCGACGGGGGATGAATAGCGAGGCCTTCCGTTTGGATTCTGCGTGCCAAATAGGCCGCTAGCCCCCGTGGAATATGCGTAGACAGCTCATATATTTGTAGCGTATGGCATTGCTTTTTCATCGCGACCATCGGGGAGTTCGAGTCTTATGCGGGATGGCTGACGGACGGTACCACACCATCAGCGCTCTATTGCGGTCGCAACAATCGCACTGTAGTCCACCACATTCATGTACTGTGGAACATAGGTCACACCATGGTTAAGGAGAGTTGCCACAAAGGACCGCAAATGATTGCGGGAACCTTTGAGCAAACTCTCATACACCAGCCGAATGTCCTGATTGTCTACCGCTAGTAACGCCGTGTTGATGTCCATCATGTCAATCTCCTCAATCGCGGCGCCCGCCCTGAGCGCCTCTGTCAGTGATAGCGTGCCACTTGCAACTAATTGGGTGTAAAGCAATTGCAGGGAGGTATTCTGGAAAACGCCTGTCGCCAGGGCCGATGCGGGATCAGGCAGGCCGTAACGCACCAGCAATTGGCGCACAGCCTCGGTATGGGTTGCCTCGCTGTTCGCAATATTGCCAAATACCCGGACATTGGCACCCCAGCGGGCGTCCAACTGTGCATACACATCGTGCGCCAGCTTCTCCTCTTCACGCATAAAAACCAACGTGGCCATTTCGGCAGCGGAGAGGGTTTCAACTGGCAATGCCGTCAGCGTGCTGCCCAGCAAAACACGGTCAAAGCCGGAGGCACCATTGGCATCTACGACAAGCGGTTGCCCCATGTCGGGTCCATTGCCCCCCTGGTCGGAGCTACCGCCACCCCCGCACGCGTTCAAAGTCAAAGCTGCGAGTAAAGCTACTGTGGGAGCGAGACCATATTTTTTCATGATGAATGTCCTTAAAAACGCAAAAAAACCGGTTAACGCTTGTGGCCCATACCACCGCGCGCGCCACCACCGTGCACCCGGACTTGCTGGCGGCTCTCAAACCCTGCCCCGTAGGGCAAACGCTTAACAATCGCCGCCTCCTGTTCGACGGCTTTGGGCGTTGAAAGAGGGCCTGTACCAGCGGGCGCCGACGGCGTTTGGATCGGCGCCGTTGGCACAGGCTGGGCAACGGCCGATACGCTCGCCATCAGCAAAAACCAGGCTGGGAGTGAAATATGCTTGTTCATGGTGATTTGGGGGGGTGTTTGTATGGTGCGAGGCCCATGTCGCGGCGTCATGTCGCAATCGGCTCCATGTGTATCCGTTTGTCGCCAAGGGTGTCGCTGTGTGTCATGGCCGATGAACATTCCGACCCTTGCCGTAAACTGAATGCCCATCATGAGCACACCGTCTGTCCCCCGCATTCTTGTTGTCGACGATGACCCTGATTTGCGCGACCTGCTCAGCACCTATCTCGGTGGCAATGGGTTTGAGGTCATCACCGCCAGCGACGGTGTTTCCATGCGAACTGCGATGGCCCATGCCGTGCCCGAGGCCATCGTGCTGGACCTGATGTTGCCCGGTGAAGATGGCCTGTCGTTAACCCGGTGGGTGCGCGCGCAGTCGGCGGTGCCCATCTTGATGCTGTCAGCCCGTGGCGAAGAGATGGACCGGGTGGTGGGGCTCGAAGTTGGAGCAGACGACTATCTGGCCAAACCATTCGGCCCACGCGAATTGCTTGCTCGCCTTCGGGCCCTTTTGAGACGCGGTAACCCGGTCACAACGCAGACACCTGCACAGCCGGCGCACGGGCAGTTTGGCCCCTTTTCACTGGACACTTTTGGCCGTCGGCTAATGCGTGGCGGACTCGAAGTACACCTGACCAGCGCCGAGTTTGACTTGCTTGCCGCATTTGTTGTGCACGCCAACCGCGTGCTGTCGCGCGATATGCTGGTCGACCTGCTGCGGGGCTATGACCGCGACCCTTTTGACCGCAGCATTGACAACCGGGTCACCCGTTTACGGCGCAAGATCGAAGCCGATCCGACCGCTCCGGCCTACATTCGAACAGTTCGCGGAGAAGGTTATCTGTTCAACCCGCACGGAGGCCCGTCCTGAAAGCTCCATCCAGTTTGGCGCGACAGACCACATGGTTGCTGGCCGGGGCGTTTGTCGTGGTCGAACTTCTGGTGGTGACCCTGTTTGTCGTCTTCGTGCTGCTCCCACTGGCACGCCGCTCGGCCGATGACCTGGCCGGCTTGATGGTTCTTTCCGCACAGACCTGGGCCGAACTGCCGCCCCTGACACGTCCTGCGTTTGAGGAAGAGTTGTTTGCCAGCCATTCCCTGGCCCTGAGACCAGCAAACGCAGCCGTCGGACGAGATGAATGGCACCCGTTTTTCTTTTACATTTTGGAAGATGCCCTTGCGCGACGCACCGGTGTGACTCGGCACTTGCTGAGCGAATCCACACCGCAAGGCACCTGGTATTGGTCAACCATTGAAACGGGTAGCGGCGCGTTGTCGGTCGGACTTTCCAAGACCCGTATTGGCAGCCAACCGCTGGTCGCCCTGTTGGTCGCGCTGGTCGCGGGCGTGCTGGTTGCCGCCGCACTGGCACTGTGGCTGGCGCGTCGCATCACGCGGCCTCTGGCACTGCTTGAAGCTGCGAGTGCCCGAATCGGGCAAGGTACGGGCCCAACGCTTCTGCCCGAGACCGGCCCCCGGGAAGTAGCCGCTTTGAGCCGGCGCTTCAACGCCATGGCACTACAGGTGCAGGATTTGCTTACGGCGCGCACCACTTTATTGGCCGGTGTGTCGCACGACCTTCGCACTCCGCTGGCACGGATGCGGCTGGCGCTCGAAATCATGAAGACGGATCCCGCAGCGGCCTTGATCGCCCGCATGGAGCACGACATTGAGCAGATGAACCAGTTGATCGCCAATGTGCTGGACCTTGCGCGCGGGCTGGAACACGAGGTACCCGTGACCACCGAACTGAGCGATTTTTTGCACGAAATTGCGGTTGACTTTTCTGCAAGCGGTAGCGTGATATTCGTAGATTGCCCGCCGGGCCAGATGGCCATTGCCCGCCATGCGCTACGCCGCGCCATTGGCAATCTGCTGCAAAACGCCCAGCGCTACGCAGCCGGCACGCGCGTCGATCTGGTCTGCACGGTTGAGCGCCCGGGCTGGCGCATTGGCATACTCGATCGGGGACCCGGCATTGACCCCAGCAGAATGGAGGTCATGTTTCAGCCCTTTCAGCGGGGGGACCCCTCGCGGAGCCCCGCAACCGGCGGCTCCGGGCTAGGTCTGGCGATTGTGCGAGAACTGGCACACGCCAATGGCTGGGTCGTGACGCTGTCTAGCCGCCCCGGTGGTGGCCTGGAGGCGTGGATCACTGCGACTATTCTTGACTCATCATTCAACGGGAGAACTCTATGAAACACCTCTTTGTCAATCGAACCAGCTTGGCCCGCCTTGGCATTGTTTGGGCCAGTGGCCTGCTGATGTCGCATGCGGCACTGGCCGAAGACACCAGGCAACGTGCAACGCTGCCTGCGGCCGCGCAGGAGTCACTGCGGCTGGAAATGCTGGACAACCTGCTCGCGATCAATGAAGTCCTGACCCTCATGGCGACGGGCAAAATCAAGGAGGCAGGCGACGTCGCGGAGCTAAAGCTAGGTGTCAGCGCTCAAGGCAAAAATCGCAGTCTGCCTCTCGACGCCCGCCCTGGACCTCACATGCCAGCCGACATGCATGCACTGGGCATGGATGGCCACAAAGCCGCGAGTGAATTTGCCAAGGCTGCACGCGCGGGTGAGCGCGACCGCGCGCTGACGCTCCTGCCCAATTTGACCAGCGCCTGCGTGGCCTGCCACTATTCTTGGCGGACGCGTTGAAAACATGTCGGCCCATTTTTCCATGTTGCCGATGGCGGGCTGCTGAACATGCAGCACGTCTGCCAACTTCTATTGCGAAAGCCCATGGGCGTAGCACGCTGTAGTGTCGGCCAAGCTTGGTCGGTGGCGCCTTTGAGGCAGCAGAACTAGATGCTAAAAGAGCGATTGAACAGGCTTGTCAATTGGCTTCCATGGTTTGACTGGAAATAGTGCCCACTGTGCATCGGGATGTGCGGTCTACACACCAAGCCAGCGCTTGGCCTGACCAACCACATCAGTCAGACATCCGTCGTCAAAGGGCGACACGAGACCAGCTCCCCGCACCAGCGACTGGAAAGGCGCCTCGCCGCCGCGCCTGCACAGCGCGACATAGTCCTTCATCGCGGCCGCCCGGTCCTTGTCGGCGCGCACCCAAAATTGCATGGCACACGTCTCGGCAAGTACGTAGTCAATGTAATAAAAGGGAGTGCCGTAGATGTGGGACTGCGCCTGCCACATGCCGCCCTGGCTCGCATGCGACATCCCGCCGTAGTTGCGCCAAGGGAGGTACGTCCGCTCCATCTCCTGCCACATCTCGCGGCGGCGCTGAGCTGTCGCATCTGGCTCTGCATACACGAGGTGCTGAAAATGATCGACCGCCGAACCATAGGGCAAAAAGGCGAGTTTGCTTTGCAGCTCCTGGCGTCGGAAACGGTCGGCATCACCCTTGCCGAAGAACTCCTCCATCCAAGGCCACGTCAGGTACTCCAGACTCATCGAATGAACCTCAGCAGCGTCGGCGCTCGGCCAGTAGTAGTCGGACAAACGCTGTTCGCGTGAGGAATAGTTCTGGTAAGCGTGTCCCATCTCGTGGGTAAAAACGGTGACGTCCGCACTGGTGCCGTTGAAATTGGCAAAAATGAACGGCAGACCCCACTCGGTGATGCTGGTGCAGTAGCCGCCACCCGCCTTGCCGTCGCGGGCCTTGAGGTCAAGCAGACCGCGCTCGCGCATCTGTGCGAAGAACTCGCCCATGTCGTTGCCAAGCTCGTCAAACATCGTTTGGGCGCGCGCCACCATCCAATCATGGTCACCTTTTGGGCGGGGGCTGCCCTGGACGTCCCAGACCTTTTCGTCCCAAGACATCACCTTGTCTATGCCAAGGTCCTTGGCTTGCGTCTGCTTGAGCTTGTGGGCCAACGGTACGATGTCATCGCGGACCTGCGCGCGAAACTTGGCGACGGCCGCCTGGTCATAGTCGTTGCGCTGGCGCATGCGGTAGGCCATTTCAACGTAGTTCTTGAAGCCTAGCTTCTGCGACATTGCGTGGCGCAGCGCAACCAGCTCGTCAAATATCGCGTCTAGCTCGGCCGCGTTGGAGGCGAACCATCCCCACTGTGCCTCGCTTGCTGCCTGGCGGGTAGCACGGTCAGCGTGCATCGCGAATGCAGCCAGACGCGAGAGGTTGTAGCTCTCACCACTGAACGGGATTTGGGCCCCAGACTTGAGTGATGTGTACTTCGAGGCCAGCTTGCTTTCGGCCACCAGATCGGCCTCGATCTTGGGATCGAAGGTGATCACATCGTTCTCCCACATGCGAAACGCTTGCGCACCGAACTCCGTTTCGAGCTCAGCGCGGTGCGGTGACTTCAAGAGCATTTTCTTGAACTCGGTTTCAGGGCCGAGGAACCTCGGCGATAGCTCCGACTCCCGGTCCTTGGCGGCCATGTAGTCTTCGTTCCTGGTGTCCTGCGTGAAGCGGGCATGTACCACGCTCTGCCAGGTGCCCAGCTTGATGCGCAAAGCGTCCCAGCGCTTAATCGCTGCCACACGACCGGCGGCGTCCTTTGCTGCTTCAAACGCAGCGTTAATTGTTGCGTACTCGGAGACGACGGCGTCAACGTTTGGGGTCTCAGGCTTGAACGTATCGAAGTTGGGAAGTGTGGTGTGCATGCATGCCTCTGTGCTGCGGGAACGTGAAATGGTACGCCAAGTGCTCAAGTCACGATGCATGCCAATGCGGCGAATTGATAAGGCAGTTCAACCACACTGGGCCAAGTACCGCACCGTGGAAGCGTCCTTAATGGTGAGACACAATCCGGGCATGAGTTCATCCAAACCTTACCTCAGCGAAATCGAAGCGCCGGCGCGTGCCGAAGTTGACGCCCTGCCAGGCTTGACCCTGCTCGAATTCGGCACGAGCTGGTGCGGCCATTGTCGTGCTGCACAACCCGCGCTTGTTGAAGCGCTGTCACAACATGCGCAGTGGCGTCACATCAGAGTGGAAGACGGGCCTGGCCGCGCTCTTGGGCGAAGCTTCCGCGTCAAGCTCTGGCCCACGTTGGTGCTACTGCGTGACGGACAGGAAGTCGCACGCTTGGTGCGCCCCACCCAAACAACCGACATTTCAGCGGCATTGAACGTCGCTTGATGGCGCTGCGGGAGGGACTGCTTGTTGACGGGCACAGCTTTGGGCCATCTGCCGACGCTCACGAATGGCGGCTGACTGGACGTTGAAATCTCAACCGCGGATTCGCTCGATACCGGACGGACTCCAGCGACTCAAAGTGCCCACTGCAGACATAGCGACCGAACAATTGGTCGCCTTAGAGCCGACATCCAAAGAGCCTCAAGCCCAATCACCCCGCCGGGGAAGATTGTTCTTCTGCTCGTTGGTGCGTGATCGCCAAAGTTCGTAACACGACTCGGTGACGTCTTTGGAAAGTCAAGGCTGGTTGCTGTTGGTCAAGCCTGGTCCGTCAACGTTGACGCAACCAGGCAACTGGAACCGTACGCTACGGCACAGACAGGACCACTACCGCGGGCATAACGTCGCCAAACAGTTGACAGACCGAGCGTCGTGCTCATTCCCTCTTCAACTGAATCAGGAGAAGCATATGAACCCATTGACCGCCCCATCATCGAACACCACACCTGTCGACGAAGACATGGCTGAGCAGGCCAACCCTGGCCACGGCATTCCATCGCAGGACCCGGATGCGGCGGCGCAGAATCCGCTGGAGCCCCAGGATGTTGAGCGCGAGGCCAACTCAGTGCTGATCGGTGGCGGCGTAATGGCCGGCGCGGCCGCAGGTGCCGTCATCGGTATTGCGACGGCCGGACCAGTCGGGGTCTTGGTCGGAGCCTCGCTGGGTGCGGTTGCCGGTGCGCTGGGCGGAGCCGCTGCCGGTGCTGCGGCGAACGCAGAGGATTCCAGCAGTGTCGACACTGTGCCTGCGGACAACGTGCACCTCCACATCGACGACAGCGGTGGCGATGGCCGACCGGTGGTGCTGATTCATGGCTGGCCGCTGTCAGCCCAAGCCTGGGAACCGCAAGTGTCGGTGCTTCAAGCCGCTGGTTTTCGCGTGGTGGCGTACGACCGACGGGGCTTCGGTCGTTCCGACAAACCGGCATCAGGTTACAGCTATGACACACTGGCAGACGACCTGCAACGCGTGATGGTCCAGTGTGGACTGCAAGATGTGACGTTGGTGGGCTTTTCAATGGGTGGGGGCGAAGTGGCACGCTATGTCGCACGCCACGGCCAATCGCGCCTGCGCAGTGTGGTATTCGCCTCAGCCGTACCGCCGTATCTGATGAAGACGGCCGACAACCCCGAAGGGCCGCTCACGTCCGAGAAGGCGCAACAAAAGAAACACGCGCTTGAGCAAGATCGAAGTGCCTACTTCGAACAGTTCACTCAGAATTTCTTCTCCTCCAACGGGTTGCTCCAGGTCACCGAGTCGCAGCGCAACGAAGCGGTCGCCATCTGTCACCAGTCAGCGCAGCATGCGGCCTTGGCATGCATGGACTCTTTCAGCACCACCGACTTCCGTGAAGACTTGAAGAAGCTGACCGTGCCAACGCTGGTGATTCACGGCGATGCCGACGCGATTGTTCCCATCGAAGGCTCGGGCTTGCGCACCCACCTCGCCGTACCCCACAGCCAACTGGTGAGGGTAGCCGGTGCACCCCACGGGCTGAACCTGTCACACGCGAAGGTTTTCAACGAGGCGCTGCTGTCGTTTCTGCGGGCGCATCCCTAAAGAACAGCCCTCAGTCGAATCAGTGGCCGAGATTTCTCCTGCCCAATCTAACCCCCAGGGATCGGTCATGCCAAAAAAAGCCTGGAGCGCCAAGCGCGAACGTCAGTACAGCCACATCAAGGACAGCCTGCTGGAAGGCGGCAAGCCCGAGTCTCTGGCCCAGGAGATTGCGGCGCGGGTCGTCAACAAGGAGCGGGCACAGCACGGCGAATCGGTGACTGCCAGCGCCTCGTCGATCAACGACATGTCCGCAGGTCGACGTGGTGGCTTGCGCTCCCACCAAGGCCCGGGTGGTCGAACCGTGCTTCAGCTGCGCAATGAGGCCCGTCAGCGCGGTCTGAAGGGACGTTCCGGGATGAACAAAGCGCAGCTTGAGGCGGCACTAGCGTTATGACTGCGCAGAACCTCCTCTCGCCCAGTAGCGTCGGCATAGAGACTCCACCGGTGCCAGTGGCAACTTGGGCTCCTCCGTGGCCACGGTCTTGATGGATCCATACTACATCGAGCGAATGAACTACCGGTACGCTGGCACTGAACTGGAGTCCTATTCTACGGAAAGCGGCGCACGAACGTCACTCCCGCATACAGGCTGCGCCCGGTCGCAGCCTCGAAGTACCGGCCATTGCCCTCATTCACAATTACTGAGCCGGCATACACACGGTTCGACACGTTGTCGATCCGCACAAACTCGTTCAACTGCCACGCGCCCCATGTTTGCTGGAATTTTGCCCAAAGATTGAGAACGGTGTAGGCGTCGGTTTGTTCGCTGTTGCTGTCATTGGCAGCGATGTGACCCATGTGTTTGGCCTCCATCGTGTAGACGCCAGGCAGCGTTTTCGGCTCCCACGCAAGCTGCACAAACAGTTGCCGCGCTGCAATGCCGGGTATGCGATTACCGGCGGGTATCCATAGCGTTGGAGTGGCGCAGGGGCTGGCTGCGCAGGACCGAAAGCTGTCGCTGTATGCAGCATCCATCAGCGTGAGTGCGGAAGTCAAGCTGACACCGCCCCAACGGGCCTCGGTTGAGAACTCCAGGCCCTGCCGCTGGCTACGACCTGCATTCTGGAACGTCGAACGGCCCCCGATGTTGGACAGGACGGCGATTTCCTTGTCCGTGCGGATGTCAAACACGGTCGCATTCCAGGTCCAATCGGCATGCCGCGCCCGCAGTCCCATCTCGCTGTTTCGGCTGCGGCTGGCCTGCAACTGGTTGTTCAGCCCGCTGGAGCCTGAAGCCTGGTAGGCCACTTCGTTCAGGGTTGGCGTCTCAAAGCCCAAGCCGATG
>Ga0075163_10009994_pt1 | contig 12428 bp, 13 predicted proteins | sample JI1023141ADNA_FD_71478 | JGI IMG/M metagenome (GOLD analysis project Ga0075163, IMG submission 71478) | Wastewater effluent complex algal communities from Wisconsin, to seasonally profile nutrient transformation and Carbon sequestration -... | ecosystem: Engineered > WWTP > Effluent > Algae...
GAGCCTATGGCATCGCCATCAGGATTTTTGTGCGCGGTAACGACGATTTTAGTAGCGCCATTCACCAGCCCTTGAATGTCTGATATTTGTGTGTCGGTTAATTGAGATGACATGCTACAAAATTACTCGGTAGCGCGGCCTATGCAGATAAAAGAAGTAAACTTGCAAGCAGTTTTTTAACAGTAAAATTGGAATATTCTCACAACATGAATAAACGTCACACCTTAGTACTCTTTCTTTTTGCGGCAATTTGTAGCATCTCCGCGTTGGCGCCGCATAAATTTTATGTGAGTAAATCTACAATCGAATACAATGCGCGAACTGGCGTGTATGAAGTGACATGCAAACTTTTTACGGACGACCTGGAACGCGCCATCGACCCAACAGGCGACAAACCAGCGAAACTCGGCACCGACAAAGAAGCGGGTGATGCTGATAGCAGAATAGAAAAGTACATAGCTGAACATTTTGTGATAGCCATGGACGACCAACCTACTGCTATGCGTTTCGTGGGCAAAGAATCTGAGAACGATCTTACGTTTTGTTATCTCGAAATTTTTTATCGCCACGATTTCCGAAATATCAAAGTGCACAACACAATCTTTTTTGAGTTGTTTCCCGAACAACAAAATATCGTGGACCTCGCGGCCAATGGTAAAACACAAACTGCTGTGCTTTTGATGAACGCTGCTGATCACGTTTTTTTTCCTTGATACGTTTATGACCAAAAAGGAAAAAGCATCATTCATTCTTGAGCATTTAGAAAAGCTCTATCCCAATCCTGCTATTCCGCTCGACCACAAGGATGCATACACCTTGTTGATCGCTGTGTTGCTTTCAGCCCAATGCACAGATGCACGCGTGAACACCGTGACGCCAGCGCTTTTTGCCATGGCCGACAATCCTTACGACATGGTGAAGATGAATGTGAGTGATATCGAAAACATCATTCGCCCTTGTGGATTGTCGCCAGCGAAAAGCAAAAACATCCACGCGCTTTCCAAACTGCTTATTGAAAATCATGGTGGCATTGTGCCCAATACTTTGCATGAGTTGGAAGCGCTGCCCGGCGTCGGACACAAGACCGCAAGCGTGGTAATGATTCAGGCTTTTGATGTGCCTGCCTTTCCTGTTGACACGCACATACACCGCATGATGTATCGTTGGGGATTGAGCAATGGAAAAAGCGTCACACAAACAGAAACCGACGCCAAAAAAATATTCCATGAATCTACTTGGATCAAATTACACTTGCAGATCATTTATTATGCGCGAGAATATTCGCCAGCTCGCGGCGCATCTCCTGACAAAGATTTTATCACCATGACTGTTGCAGGCAAAATCAAAAATCTCAGCGCATGATTAGTCAGGAAAAAAAATACCGCCAAGGTTGGCGCAACAACTATCGACAGAATATGCCGGTTGCGGAAGTGGTGGCGAAGGACATCACATCAGCGGCAGGCGACATTTTGCGTTGGATAAAAAACGGATTTCGATTGCCGGTGATTCTCACGTATCCCGGCTATCCGAGTAAAAAGACGACGATATATAAGATAGCAGGCGAGCTTGGATATCGCATCACCAACAAACCCGTGAAGCATCCTGACGTGGTGTTGTATTTCGATGATGCCACATTTGGTGATTCAAAAATGTTGAAGTCGCTTTATCCGAATGCCAAAATCCTGAACGAGACATGCACGGATATTTCGAAGAAAAAAGTTGATCAGATACATCAATCGGTGTTTGGTTATTGCACCATCATCGATCCGTTGCAATACAAAGGAAGAGCAGTGCAGAAGAGCGATGAAAATGCGCTGCACGACGGCGCTGTGATAGAGTGTCCCGTGAAAGAAGTGAAACCATCATCGGTCTATCAGGTGCTGATCGATAATGAAGTGGACGAAAATTATGTGATGGACTTCCGCGCGCCTGTGATGGGCGAACATATTCCTCACATCTATAAGAAGTACAAAAAGAAAGAAGTTCGCTTCACGAATGATGTCAGTTATTCGGAGCTGGCAGAAGTTCACGAATTTTTTACAGAAGAAGAGCAGCAGAAGATCATCTCATTTGCAAAAAGTATGGGTGCTGATTTTTGCGAGCTCGACATCCTGCGCAACAAAACCGACAACCTCATCTACATCATCGACGTCAACAAAACGCCTTATGGCCCACCGTTTGGGCTGAGCGAAAAGGATAGGGTAGAAGCGGTGAGGAGGTTGGTGGGGAGTTTTCGTGGGGTATTGCGTGGATGAGGGTTTAGTTATTTTTCGTTTTCGGTTTATTGAAGTGTTGGGTTTTGTGTCTAGCAACACCGCCGTTTTTCTTGGAAGTTTCACTTACTCTATTGCGAGGTATTTATGCAATTTAGTTAATAGTGTCTCCATGACTTTTATTTGGTCGATATTAAGATATTTCAAGTTCTTGATGAGAAGATATTGATTGAAAATTTCAATTTCGAGAGCGTCGGTATCTTCAAATACACTAATGATGGAATGCAGAACTGGCATATTTGAGGCTGGTTCAATAACCAGAATTTCGTAGTTCTTCAATCTTAGTTCTTCTGATTGTGTTACCAGTTCATATAGCTTAACTTTATTTGATTTCTCTGATATATAGTAATGACCGCATTGATTCTTTAGTTTTAACCAAAACAGACATTGGGTATCTTGATATTCATATCGAGAGTATGGTTTACTTTTAATATTTACATTCGGCAATACGATATAACCCTCGCAATAATCAATTTTGAATGCATCTGAGTAGGTCCAACTATCATATTTTCTGAACATTTCTGTTTGCTCAAAAAAATTGATCTGGGTTTCAGTCAATTGATGAATGAGATATTGCTTTTGATTATAGAGGTAGTTGTTCCCTCGCATCATTTGTTTTATTTCTTCATCATCCGAATTTTGAATTTCTTCTTCAGAATAAAAGTGGTTTCTTACTTCCGGCTCCCATTGCCCTGATTCTGCTTGTTCCAAAGTGATTTTGGTGCCAGTTACCGGATCGATCAAGTGTTCATCGTTCAAACTTTCCATTAACTTTTTATCTTGTTCTTTCTCACTTTTTGTTTTGTAAGTCAATAGAAAGATGCCGAATGCCAAAATTGCAATTATTATCAATATTCCTGTCATAGATTGGGCTATATTATTTGGTTGTCACCACTTCAATCCTGCCGTGAGGTATAACGTTAGTTCCCGAATTCTCGGGACATGTGTGAAATCACCCCAGCTATTCGTTTAAATTTTTCAGGATAAATATATCAATGGGAAGGAATCCAATAAGGAAGCATTGAAGATTTTTGATTCACGAAATATATAGGGCCACCTTGTCAATTTGATTCAGTTCTAGTAAGTGGTCGTTTGGTATCATAATATTACTAGCTACGCCTGACAGATTTGCGATTGGTGGGTTCCTCAGCACAAATCCACCATAGAAGATACAAAATTTATTGAAACCGAAAACATATTCGGAGTATGAATCCCGCCTATTGCAAAGGTGCTGGTAGGCGCTGACTGCTTATTTTTTTCCTCCGAATAGTCTCGAAAGAAAACCTTGATTAACTTTTTTTTCTACAATCCAAATTGGTTCGTCAGTCGGCCTTATAATTTTTGTTTTGGGTCCTGATTTGCCCCACGGAAATCCAGTTTTTATTGGTTTATCAGTCAAGTCCGCTACTAAAAACATTTCTGGTAATTCAACTTGTCCGTTTTCAAAGTCATAGTCCCTTTCATTTTTTTCCATTATTCCGGATTTTTCGCTCCAAATTTCCATTACGGTCTTTTCATGAATAGTGTCTAAATTGGATTGATTTCCTTTTTGTCCGAACTCATCAATGTGTTTTATAAATTCAACTAAGTTTTCAGAGTGTTTTACAATTACTGCTGGGTCGTGACAGACATAGTAAACAGAGTTCCAATTTCCATTGGAGTCAATGTCTAAAATCCAAAAATTCCCAAATCCATCTCCGGCAAGTTGAATTGAGTTGGGAAACATTTCTTCAAAACCAAAATGTCCATAAGAATCAAAACGGATTTCCTCGAGTCCAAGAAATTCAAAACCTTTGCTAAATCTTAGTAGTTCTTCAATTTCATCGGGTAGGTTGTTTTTCGGCAGTTGACTTTTCAGGTTTTCTATTTCGCTTTCAGTCATTCCGATCAACAATTCTACTTTAAACAAATCTCCGTCTTCCGATTCGTATTGGTTAGAAAGAATTGATTCCAATTGTTGTTTCGGTGTCATTTCTTTTCGTGTTGTTTTAGTTTGTGCCTATCGTTTTCCACACTCCAGCAGTTGGCGACTTTTGGCACTACTTTTCAAATATATCACTGATCCCGATAGCTATCGGGATTCTTCCGGCACAAATCTTTAATATACCACTGAACCACCAATTAAAGTTAGGTGCAGTTACAGGAGGTGCTAGGTTAGTTGAAATACATTCTACGAGCTAGCTTTTTTACGACCGTCAGAAATAGTTGAAGATTTTCTGATTCGAGAAATTTTTTTCTTTTTCCCTGTCAATTTGTAATGTGCAATTACCTCACTTATCGATTTCAGTTCCTCTTTGGTCAATTGTTTTGGATCAACAGTGAAGTCTATTCCTTTTGGTTCTTTGATATGTCCCATGTTTTTAGATTATTGAGGAAAGTACTTTAATATTAATTTGAGTGCTTCTTGAGGGAAGATAACCATTTTATTTCCGCCAATGTGTGTCGCTCCGAGACTAGTTTCGTAATGTTCCACTAGTTTGGATTTTGAAGTTAATGAAACGAATTCTTTGAAATTGTATTGACTATGCTGTTCGTGAGCGCATCAATATGAATTCCAATGTGATTTTTCTTCGACGTTGCCATGGCACTAAGATACTACATAATGAGCCAATTTGAAAGCGAAAGTATAGGCTTTTGATAGACCCATTGCTGCGGAAAGCATCTCCGGTATCGTTTTGAAGCCACCAGCAGTTGGCGACTTCTGGCTCTACTTTTCAAAAATATCACTGATCCCGATAGCTATCGGGATTCTTCCGGCACAAATATTCAATATACTATTGAACCGCCGATAGCTTCTGGGTGCTGTTATTGCACGTTTCTATCATTTCGTATAACCGAGTAATAATTTAATGGCATCCCTTAGAGGACCAGGTTCTGGAGACCATCTGCAAATTAATTGATATGTCCTTTTGTTGCATTTTTGTGCTTCAGGACGATATCCTTCCAAAACAACTATATATCCATCCAAACCTTGTTGATTCATTGGTTTTGGTAAAGTCCAGAATTTTGATTCATAAATTTTCGCTTCGAATTCATTCCATTGTACTTCTGAAATACTGATTTTTACAGTTTTGATAGGCAATGCCCCCCATTGATCGTCGGTGTATGTGACGTCAAAAGTATTTTCAGTCAATTCATAACCAGAATTTGTTTTTGAAATTTGTATGAATTTTTCATATTCATCAAAAGCATGATGATAGAACATACGATATGCTGGCTGATCTAGAGTTTCCAGATCTTTCAAATTTAAATCTTGAAGTGCAATGCCAATGTTTGAAATCCGATGAGAATTCCACGTCAATGAATCTTCTTCAAGATATTCCTCATTCTTGCATTTTTCACAGTCGGAGCACCCCAATAGCAACAGGCACAGCGCTGATATTAATAGTGTATGGTTCATCGTATATCATGAAATGAGCTAACGTTTCTAGGCTTTGCGTTCGGGCGGGTTTCGGAACAAAAAGTTATTCCTCAAGTTTAATAAAATCAAAAGGCTGAAGTTTGCCCGTTGACCACCTGAGGCAAAAACGGTTTTAGCTGATAGGACTTTTGTGCTATTCTTTTCTGTCGTATTTTGTTTTATATCCAGGATTTGTCTCTGGTCTCAATCCGTTTGGATAATGAAAATCTGTCTTAATATCCACAGAAGTTTGTTTTACCATTTTAAATACTTCATATGGATTTTCAATTGAGGTCCAAGTGTCATAAAGTTTTGTCGTATTTCCTTCTTCGGTTTGAGTTCTTCCACTAAAAAATCTAATTGTACCAACACTATACATTCTTTCAATGACATTCACTGTTACTTCAATGTCAGAAATCTTGTCGTAGTCAATTGTTTTAAAGTCGGTACCAATGAAACCCGTTCTCATCATTACTCTCTTGTTAGAGTAGCCATAGGCTGTGTTTGAAAATGAAAGTAGTCTATTTAGGAAAAGATAAAGTCCTTGCAGAAGTGGAATAAGTCCGAACAACCAAAAGTAATTCCAACCTGTTGCTGCATCGGCATTATCAGGTTTGATACTTCGGTTCATTAATATCCAAATGACACCAAACGCAATTGTAAAAAGTCCAACCCCAAGTCCTTTGATAATGTAAGGAACAAATTTTGGCTTATCAGACCACAATATTTCTTCGTCACTATCTTTTATACTATCAAATTCAGGAAGTAAATTTTTGTCAAATGTTGTACTCATTTGTGTTTTGTGTTTTTAATTGACTGTTGTCAAGCCTGACAGCTAACTTAAGTGCATGCGCAATTGCATCACTTCTATAAACGCCACATGTCATCTGTCCGCGAATTTTCATTGCCACATATTTCAGGGAACCATTGCGTAGCTTCCACTTAGTGAAATCAATTCATCAAAGGTCGGATTTTGTTCAGCAAAAAGTCCGCTAGCCAAACAATTCCCTTTTTCCAAAAATATACATTACCCACTATTTCTCAGACCGTTGTTACACCTGACTTCAAACACCGGAAAAAAAATGTGGGCGATTTGTGCATGGATAAATGTGGCAATTCCTGGCTCAGAGTGAACGGAGCTTTCGTTTTTTACGACAAGAAATGGCCATGAATATTTCTATATCGCGCTGTCTTTGTTCAGAATAAATGAGGTTTTTAGCGGTAAAGGAAAAAAGGTGCTGAAAATCAACGGTCATTTTGTTCGACCAAAACTTCTGGGAGTTTTGCGATAGGAATTTATTGAGCCTGAAATGAAGCGGGGGGAAAATGGCTGAGCGGGTGAGTGTCTGGATTTTTTAGCCCTTTTTACGGGTAAATGGCTAAGTGATTCATTATCTGTGCTTCAAATCACTTCTTTTTTTCCTCTTTCTTTTTTCGGTTGATTTTTCGGGGCTGTTTTTTCACCAAAACAATTCTGAGCAAAAAATTTAAGGCAAAAATTGGTATACCACTTTTAGAAGTCCTAATTATGGTATACCGCATTTTGGGTTTCTACTTTTTGACGTTAAATTTTTTAACGTGAAAAAAACTGTCTACGTTTTCGGTCATGAAATTCTCATGGATGATTTGATGATCAATACGGCTCAACTTGCCTCATATCTTGAAGTTACCAAAGGCGCCCTGTCACACTTCAAAACGGGCAAGAAAAAACCAAGCGCCAGAATTGATAAAGAACTTCGGCAGATCACCAACCTGATCAATTTCCACATGATGGATCCGCAAACCTTCAAGGAGGAGACTGATCTCATTCAATCCTTTGAACAAGAAAAAACAAAAAGTCTAGAGGAATCGGCGACGCTGCTCAACTAGCTCATTTCAAAAACAAAAAACGAACTGCAAGAAATGGAGGCCAGACACGAACATGCTATGCGGGCATTCAACATTCTGCAATATCTCCTGAGAAATATCAAAAAATTGGAAGCATCCAAAAAGCCCTGGCTACTTAGACAAGCTGCTCTATGCGAAAGAACCGCTCACGAATCGAGACCGCTGGCACAAACTAAACTCAAAATGAAACTCGCCGGACTTAAGGCTGAGCTTGAAGTGTTGAGTGAAAGTGAGTGAAAGAAAAAAAGAATCAGAATCAGAATGAGGTGTGTGAGTGATGAGAAAGAGAATGAATAATATCGAAACGCCACAAGGACATTAGCAGGTTGGTAGAAGCCAACGCGAGACCTGGCGCGGGATAAGCCCGTGATATTTGACGATTTTTCCTTGATATCATTTTACCTTAATGTCGCCCCTAATTGAACAGACCGAGAGCGGTGAACGAGAGCGTTTCACGTCCGGCATTTCGCGCGCTCTCAAACTACACTATCGGTCTGTTATTGTCGTCCCGTTATGATCAAAGCTCAGTCATGATGCACAATGTCTAAAAGCAGCATAGAATTATGCCTGAGATTTGATCATTGCAAGATCCGTTCGCTTTACATAAGAATGCACTTTTTCAATAGCTCGCCAGAAGTGAGTGGGAAAGAAACAGAATGAGTAAGAATGAGAATCAGAATGAGAATGAATATTAGAAAAGCCTACACCTACCATAACGATAACAGCACAGGACGAAGCCGCCTTATTTAATGGCCAAGCACGAATGAAAAATGAATATCACCCACATAATAAGTGGGCCATTAAATACAGCGGCGGAGACTGTGCGGGGCCACACGGCCAGAGTGAACTGGCTGTGAATTGCTCACAATGTTGCAAATGAGAAGGATGAAAAGGTTAGGGTTTGACAAAGTTGGCAAAAGCTAACGCTAGACTAGGCACGGGTTAAAAACCCGCGCCATCAAGGTTGAATGAAAATGTCTTTGTAAAGCTTCATCGGCATTACTGCCCCACAACCCACTCCGAAAACCCATCCGCCCCCATCGGGCTGAGGTGGTTCATGTCGACATACGAGCGCGCGTCTTTGAATATGTCACCGGTGGGGATCAAGATGCGGTGCTGTGTGTAGTCGATCTCCGGTATGAGCTTTTGCATATAGGCCGCCATCACGCCTTCTTTGCCGGCGCGGCTCGCCACTAGGTTGGGATAGATGATGATGTCGTAATCAATGCCGTGTGCTTCCAACAATGATGCACTGCGTCGGAACTCTTCTAACTGAAATTTTTCATTGTCTATGTAGTTACGCTTGATGCCCAACAATTGTTGTTTGATGCCTTTGTTGCCGCCGGCAGTTGATTGTTCTATAAATGAAAAAACGGATTCCATGCCGGCCTTCTGCGCTCGATAACTGCTTTCTACTACCAACGAATCGATGATGTCCTGCGCCTTGTAGCCATAAGATGAATTGAATATCAAACTGTCTTCGCCTTCGTCGAATTTTACATGGCCGGTGAAGTAATGTGTGTTCCAGGAAACGCGTTTTAATATCGTAGGAATGAGTTGTGTATTGCCTGCACTGATGCCGGATAAAATTTCATCGCGACCTGCAACAAGTGGATACATGTGGTGAACATCCCTGGCCAACGCATCGGACTTCACGCACAACAAAACTTTTGCGGGCTTCAATTTTCTGCTGATAAGTATGTCTCGCAAAATCACATCGGCTATGTCGTTGTTGTGATGCACAACTCCCAAATTGAGATACTGTGTGCCTGTTGTATCACGAGCATTGAGCAAACTGTCGTTGATGCCGAAAAAACAAACTGAGGAACCGACGAAAACTACTGTATTGTCAAGTGTTTGCGTCGCGTCGAGTTTTTCTTTGATCCAACTCAACTTGCTGTGTATGGTCTTCTTCGGTAGGTCGTAGTAGTATGCCTTGGGAAGTCGTAACGCAAATACCAACAACAACAAAATGCCAAACACGAATAGTCGCAAAGCAAACTTCCTAATGAAAATGCGAAATTCTGAAGTCGGTTTATTTTCCTGTTTTGAAATCACTTGTTCTGCTTTGTGCTGATGTCCATTCATTGTTTGATGTGCTCATACACTTTGCGCGTAAGCAGTTCTGCACCCGTTGGATTGAGGTGATTCATGTCGGCGTAGTTTCTGGCATCTGTAAATGCTGTGTCGGTCATGAATATGATGTCGTGTTTGCTATAATCAATTCCTTTAAATGTGTGCTTGATATAATCTGCCATCAAATGTGGTTTGTTCATTCTGGCTGAAATCATATTCGGATATAGGATGATGTCGTAGTCAATACCATGTTCATCTAACATACGGGCACTGCGCTCGAAAACTGTGCGCTGGTATTTTACATTTTCCATGTAATCGACTTTCGTGAGGAAAAGTTTTGTCTTTATCCCATGCTGCACACCTTGTGTTGTTTGCTCTATGGATCTGAAGTTGGCCTCTGAACCAACTTTTAGTCGCTGGTATATCACTTCTACTTCACTGGAGTCGCGGTATCGCTGTGGCTCAAATCCATAATTCGATTTGAAAATTTTCAAATGGTCACGATCATCAAACTTGACTTTCTCTGTGAGATAATTCACGTTCCACGATATGCGCTTCAAAATCTGTGGAAGTAAAAATGTGTTGTAATCGCCCGCAGATTGCAAAATCTTTTGACTGCTGGCTGTGACCGGATACATGGAGTGTATAAGACTCGCCATGGCATCGCCTTTAAAACAGAGCATTACTTTTTTGGGATGCAACTTGCGATCGAGCACGATGTTGTCGAGCAGCACATCCGTGATGGCGAAGCACGTGTGACTTTGTCCGAGATTCAAGTACGTTGTGCCTGTGCTGTCCAAGGTGTTCAGCAAGCTGTCGTTGATGCCGTTCAGACAAATCGACGAGCCGACAAACACAACGGTGTTGTCGAGGTTGTCGATAGTGTTGAGGCGATTTTCATTCCACGTGATTTTGCTGAAACTCGATTTTTCAGGAATAGAAAAATAGTATTCGCGTGGTAGTCGAATGAAAAACACTGCTATGGCCACTGCCAGGAAAGCAATCATCCTGACCAGCGACTTTCTGAGGAATAACTTCAACTCAGAACTGGAAGTAGATGAATTGTTCATGATCAAGTGTATAGAAACTATCAACGATTAATAATGCCATAATCAATTCGACGATCATTCTGTAAACTGGCTTCATTGGATAGCCAGAGAAGATAACGCCGTTGTGACTTTTGCGGTTGAACCACTCCAACACAAGGAATGGTAAGATGAGCAAAGCTGCGGGTAAAAATTTCTTCACATCACTTCCGAAGAATGAATGTGAGAAAGTGGAGCCGAGGTAAGCAAATGCTTCTTGCACATCGGCAGCGCGGAAAAATACCCATGCGATGGTCACCACGATGAATGTAATGATGCCGCCGAACAGATTTTTAATCTCCCACTTTTCTGCTTCTTCCGCAAGAGGTTTTTTCTTGCCGCCGCCCCATATCATGTAATAGATGATGTAGACAACAGCGTGTATCAATCCCCACAGGATGAAAGTCCAGTTGGCGCCATGCCAGATACCACTCAGGATAAAAATCGCGAATACGTTGCGATAAAATTTAAAGCCTCCTACGCGCGAACCACCGAGTGGGATGTAGACATAATCGCGAAACCAAGTGGAGAGCGATATGTGCCATCGTCGCCAAAATTCGGGTATGCTGGTGGCGAAGTAGGGGAGGTTGAAGTTGCGCATGAGTCGCACGCCAAACAACTTAGACGTTCCCAATGCGATATCAGAATACCCGCTAAAGTCGCCGTAGATCTGAAACGCAAAGGCGCTGGCGCCAATGGCGAGACTGGCCCCCGATAATTCGTTGTAGTGAGAAAAGGCGTAGTTGGCATATACAGCGCAGTTGTCGGCGATCACAAGTTTTTTGAACATGCCCCAAAGAATCTGGTGCATGCCCTCTGCGGCCAGCGCAAAGTTGAATTTAGGTTTGGTATGAAACTGATGCAACAGATTGCCGGCTCTTTCAATAGGACCCGCAACAAGCTGTGGGAAGTACATGACATAGAGAGAATAAATGACGAAGTCCTTTTCTGGTTCTTGTTTGCGCCAATACACTTCGATGACATAACTAAGACTTTGAAACGTGTGGAACGACAGACCTATCGGGAGTATGATTTGCATGGCTTCGATGGAATAGTTCCAGCCCATGATGTCGCTCACAGAATTTACATTGGTGATGAAAAAATTGTAGTACTTGAAAACAAACAACACCAGGCAGGTCGAAATGATGCTGACGACGAGGTAGATCTTTCGTTTGCGGCCTTCGGAGGTTGCTATTTTCATACCTGCGAAATAGTCGATGAGAATGGTGATGAATAGGATAAGAATGTACTTCGGGATGAAGAACATGTAGAATATGCAGCTCGAAACTAGCAGCAGCACTGACTGAAGTCTGTGTCGACCCTTGAGTGCAACCCAGAAGAGAAAAAACACCACGATCAGGAATATCAGGAATTCCAGAGAATTAAACAGCATAGTAGTTTCAAGATTGATTGTACGGCAAACTTAACCGAAAAACCACTTTGATCATAAATCGGATTTTGACATCGAACAGATCCCGCTATGCTCCGCATGCGGGATGACAGCCGTCGTGGGGGAGATTAGCATGGCACACCGAAGGTGTGCCATGCCTATGCGCCATTGAGTATATTGTAATAGACGATTCGAATCATAGCGGGATTACTCTTCGCACTGAAGCAAGGAATCAATGGCACACCGAAGGTGTGCCATTGATTCCCCCTTTTAATTCTGCGCACTGTCATCCCGCATGCGAAGCATAGCGGGATCCC
>Ga0075163_10009995_pt1 | contig 12428 bp, 6 predicted proteins | sample JI1023141ADNA_FD_71478 | JGI IMG/M metagenome (GOLD analysis project Ga0075163, IMG submission 71478) | Wastewater effluent complex algal communities from Wisconsin, to seasonally profile nutrient transformation and Carbon sequestration -... | ecosystem: Engineered > WWTP > Effluent > Algae...
GTCGCGCACCCGGTCGAGGATGGCGTAGACGCGGCGCATCGCCTCGCTCTTGCCCACCAGGCCGGCGTAGCCGAAGTGGCTGCGGATCTCGGCCTTCACTTGCCGCAGATCGCGACGGGTGGCGGCGAGCTGCTCGGTGCGCCTTCCGAGGAGGCCCGCCAGACGCTCCTTGGTCTTCGAGAGCTCCTGGTTGGCGGCCTCCAGCTCCTCGGCGCGCTTCTGGTTCTGCTCGAGCAGGCGCGCGCTCTCGATGGCGATGGCCGCCTGGTCGGCGAAGGCGTTGAGCATGGGGAGCTCGGCCTGGAATCGGTGGGCCGGCCGCAGTCGGGTCTCCAGGTACAGCGCGCCGATGGCTTCGCCTCGCGGCGACAGACCGCGGATGGGAATGCAGGCGATGGACTGGATCATGAGCTGGTGAACGCTCACCGCCTCCGCGAGGCGCGCGTCGTCCTTGGCGCTCTGGGCGATGACCGGCTCGCCGGTGGCCACGACTTTCTCTGCCACGCTGCGCGAGAAGGTCTGGTGTGTGGCCTCGCCCTTGGGCCCGCGGGCGGTGTGGGCCACGATGGCGCCCTCTTCGTCGGCCAGCACGATGAAGCCGCGCTCGGCGCCGACGATGGCGATGGCGTGGTCCGTGACCCGCGCCAGGAGCGCCGACAGATCGCGTTCACGGGCCAGGTCGCGGGTGATCTCGAAGAGCCGAGCCAGGCGATCCTCGGCCGGCAAGCGGGTGGCGGTGACCGAGCGAAGGCCGCCGCGATCGAATTCCGGTGTACCATGCACCGAGCCCGATGGCCCGGACTCACGGAGCGCCCGGCGTCGCGGATCGTTCCAGAAGACCTCGCGCAGATCGCGCGGCAAGCGGCTGGCGGTCTCCTCGAGAATGCCTCGGGCTTCTTCGGTGTCGCGTCGGGCGAGGCTCTGCGCCCCCTGGAGGCCTTCGAGACGGGCTCGGGCCTCGAGCGCGCGCCAGGCCCACTCGCTCCGCTGGCGGGTGCGTGCGGCATGTACCGCCGCGTCGAAGCAGCTCTTGGCGAAGGCTTCGTCGCTTCGAAGCATGGCCACCGTACCGTGCACCAGCTCGGCCAGCGCTTCGTGCTCGGAGAAGCCGGTCTCGCCCAGGCCTTTGCGCAGAGCCTCGAGCTCCCGCGCCAGCGTGTGCGGCTCGGCGTCGGGATCGCGAGCCCGAAGCAGCAGCGCTTCGAGGCGCGCTTCCAGGGCTTCCATCGGGCGTCCGATGATCTCGTAGGCGAGGGCGCAGCTCTCGTAGAGGGTGATCGCGCGCGCGGGCTCTTCGGTGCGGTCGTAGAGCTCTGCTTCGAGGCCGAGCAGCTGTGCGCGTGCGGCCGGTTCCAGGCGCTCGCGACCCTTGCCGAGCTCGTCGATGGAGGCCCGGGCGCGTCCGTAACGCCCCAGGTAGAGATCGAGGTTGGCCAGGTTGAAGCGCGCTTGCTGCACGCACATGGCGGCGCCCGCGCGCTCGCCCATGTCGATGGCCGCCTGCAGATGATCGATGGCCAGCGCCAGATCGCCCTGGGTGCGCACCAGTGCGCCGAGGTTGAGGCGCGTGGTGGCGATGGTCCATGCGTCGGACGCCCGTTCGGCGGCTTCCAGCGCCGCCTCGTAGGCGCGCCGCGCGGCATCGTTGCGCCCGGCACGCTGGTGGGCGATGGCAAGCGAGCCCTTCGCGACGGCCGCTGCCCGGGCGCTACCGCTCGCCTCGGCCGCTGCCACCGCGCGCAAGAGCTCGGCCTCGGCTTCGGCCTCGTTGCCTTGAAAGGCCTGGGCCACGCCGGAGACCGAGATGGCCTCGGCGGCGATGTCGTCCTCGGCGCCCATCGCGGCCCGCCCCGCCGCGGCGCGCGCAGCCTCGTAGTCGCCGCCCCGAAGCGAGGTGCGGGCCCGAGCCAGATCGTAGGCGCGCGCGTCGTCGGCCCGGGCTGCCAGCGCCGCCACGTCGTCGAGGGCCTCTACCGCGAGGGCGAGCTCACCCCGGGAGAGCGCGATGCGCGAGCGCGCGACGCCCAGCTCCAGCGCCTCGGCCTCGGACGAGGAGGCGAGGTGCTCGAGCATGCCGCGGGCCTCGCCGATGCGGCCCTTCCCCAGCGCGGTTCGCAGATCGGCCAAGGTGGCGGTTTTCGGGCCGCGGCCCAGCATCGACGCGTCGAAGAGCGCGTCGATCTCCGGCTCCGAGACCGCCACCTGGTTCTCCAGTTGAACCAGCGCCGATCGCAGGCGCCCGGGGAGCGCGCCGCTGGCATCGACGAGGTACTCGATGAGCGCCTCGGAGAGCGAAGGAATGACCCGTTGCACCAGGTCGCGCGCGCTCCGGCGGTCGAGTGGCGGCATCGCGAAGGTCTTCACCTTGCGAAAGCCCGGAAACAGATCGGCAGCCGCCACGCCTACGAGCTTGGCGCCGGCCTCGCATGCGGCGAGCACCTCGCGCCGCGCGCTCGCCGAGAGCGCATCCCAGTCGTCGACCACGAAGCAGAGCTCGTTGGCCCGCGCCTTCCAGGTCTCTCGCTCGATCTTCACCGCTTCGGCGTGGTCGATGGTCAGGCGGCGAGGCTCGAGGTAGGCCACCGCGCGCCCGGTGGCGCCCAGCGTCCACGCGAGCCGACGCGCCAGTGTGGAGCGACCGGAACCCTCGCCGCCGGTGAGCGCGATGGCGGTCCCGAAGGAGGCCGCTTCACCGTCGCCGGGCTCCGCCAGCAGCTGTCCCAGATCGTGGGCCATGGCGTCGACCCCGTGCACCGGGAGTGCCGTCGTGGTTCCGTTGCGCGGCGGTGAAAGACCCTCCGCCGAGCGGATCGCCTGGGCAAGCTCGTCGGCGCTCGGGTAGCGGTCCTCCGGCTTCTTCCGGGTCGCGCGTTCGGCGATGGCGAAGAGCCGACCCGCCTGGTCGTCGCCGAGGCGTCCCGCGCGATACTCGAGCGCCATATCGAGCGATGCGCCGAGGGCGTACACCTCGGCGCGCACCGTGAGCGGCTCGCCCACCAGGAGCTCGGGTGCGGCGAAGCGGGGCGTGAGGCCGCGCGCTCGTGTGCCGCGTGCGGTGAGGGGCGCAGCGAGACCCAGGTCGACCAGGGTGCCCCGTCCGCCGAGGTCGACGATGATGTTGGCGGGCTTCACGTCGCCGTGCAGGAGGCCCGCGCGGTGCAGCACCGTCAGCTGATCGGCGGCGTCGAGGAGCGGGCCGAGCCAGCTCGCGGTGGTGTCACCTTCGCGCTTGCGCTCGAGAACGTCCTGCAGGCTCATGCCGGGCACCAGCTCGCGCACCAGGTAGCGCGCATGGCTCTCGTCGGGCAACGTTCCGAAGGCGATGACCATGGGCACACCCAGCCCTTCGAGGCCGGAGAGCGCGGTCGCCTCGCGCACCAGCGCCATGATCTCGGCGTCGCTGGCCGCGGCGCCCAGCACCTTCAACGCGAGCGTGCTGCCGGTGAGGCGGTCTTTCACCGCCCACACTTCCCCGCCGCCACCCTTGCCGAGCTGGCGTTCCTTCTCGTAGCGAAGCGGAAACGTCACGCGTGCGATCCCGCTACTCGACGGTCTCTTCGACTTCCGTGTCGTTGCTCTTGGCCGGCGCGGACTTCTTTCCCGGGAGCCCGTAGGCGCCGGAGATGCCGAACCAGAAGCCGGTGAGCGAGAGGCCCACTTGCACGCGCCCGGCGAACTGCGAGACCGGCTTGATGCGCAGGCCCACCGGCACCGTGAGCAGCGGCAGGAAGCTCGGCTTCGAGCCGCCGTTGAACCAGCTGGGCTCGTCGTAGCCGCCGACCTTGGAGACCTTCGCGAAGCTGTGATCGCGCGGGGTGCAGCCGGCGCCGCTGCCGGCTCCGGTACCCACGTCGGTCTTGCACTCGGAGAAGCGACGTCCGCCGGAGCTCACGATGCTCCCGTTCGGGTCCTCGTAGACCCAGTTCACCTTCAGGTTGCCGAAGGTGGTGCCGAGGCCGACCCCGAAGCCGAACTCGAAATCGAGCATCTTGTTGATCTTCTTCGACCACAAGAAATCGGCGGAGCCGTAGATGCCCTTGAGGCCGCTGCCCACCAGCGACCAGTTGCCGGCGAGCCCGTCGGCCTTGCCCTTCTCGAGGAAGAGCGTGTCGTCCATTCCGAACTCGGTGAACGTGAGCGCGGGGATGATGGAGAAGCCGTTCTTGCGGAACTCGGCCTCGATGCCCACGCTGTTCGAGTACACGGTCGTACCCTCGTTCACCGCGAGGTTGAGGATGAACTGGGGCAAGATGTTGCCGCGGTAGCGGGCGCCCAGGAAGATGTACCAGGTGTCCGGGAGCTCTCGCGGATCGTTGGGGTTCTCGACGTTCTTGGGGGGCGTGCCGCTCTTGTCGGAGCCCTTCGGGTCGGCCTTGGCGTCGCCACCCAGCGAAACGCTCGCCTTGGCATCGGCGGCCGGAGGATCGCTGGCGGCGGGCGCGGTGGTCGGCACGGTGCTCGCGGCCGGCGGCGCGGCGCTCGCGGCGGGCGGGGCGCTGGCGGAAGGCGCGGTCTTCGCCGACGACGCGGGCTTCGCCGGCGCGGTGGCCCCCGGCTTCTTGTCTGCGCCAAAGGAGAGAGTGGCAATGGTGAGGCCCGCGGCGGCCGCGAGCCCAAGGAAGACGCGATGGTTCATGGAACGATCCTCCGTGGATCGGTCAGCGTTTCTTGTCCTGTTCGCGCTCGAGCCGCGCGATCTCGTCTTCGAGGCGGCGCACGGTGCGCTTGAGATCGTTCACTTCGTCCTCGGTGGCGAGGCTCATGGCCTTGGCGATCTTCTCCACCTGATCCGAGGTGAAGGTCTGCACCTTGCCAGGCACGCTCATGGCCTGCATCAGGGCTTTCATCACGCGCTCGTCTTGCATGAGCTTCTGGACGCGCGGGTCGCCCATCATCTTCATGCCCTGCTTCATCAGCGTTTTCTTCAAGCTCATCGCGCCCCAGTCTACGCGGCCTTGGGGGCGCATTCGACGGAAAAAGCCGAAAAGAAGGGCTCGGTGCCACGCGCCACCCGGGCGGGCTCGCGCGCCTCTCCGGAAGGCTGAGTTGGGGAATTCGCGCAACTCGGTGCGGGGCGGGCCGAGAGGGTTGGGTCCGAGTCGTCCCCGGACGACCTACTGCCCCTCACCGTTGGAGCTATTTCATGCGATTTCGAACCGGTTTTTGCCTGGCCCTCTCTGCCGTGGTGCTCCTTCACTGCGGCTCCGATACTGCTGCGCCTCCCGCGGCCAACAAGAAAGTGGGAGCTGACGGGGGGCCCGCCGTCGACCTTCCGCCGCCCCCGCCGGAGCCGGAGAACTGCGACGGCACCAAGTTGCCCACCGCCACTCCGTGCACCATTCACGAAGCGTACGGCGTGTTCGTGAGCGCCAAGGGCTCCGACGAGGGCGACGGCACCCGCGCGCACCCGCTCCAGCACATCTCCACGGCCATCGCCGGGGCGGCCGCCAGCGGTCGCCGGGTGTACGCCTGCGCCGAGACCTACGACGAGGTCCTCACGCTGGGCGACGGCATTTCCGTCTTCGGGTACTTCGAGTGCCAGGGTGAGTGGAAGGTGGGCGGCGCCCGCGCGGTGGTGGCGCCCAAGACCGGCGACGTGGCCGCCGTTGCCAAGGGCATCGCCAAGCCGACGCGCATCGAGGCCCTGGAGATTCGCGGTCGCGATGCCACCGAGCCGAGCCAGAGCAGCATCGGGCTCAAGGCCGAGGACGCCGGAGGTCTCTCCTTCGTGAACACGCGCATCGCGGCGGGCAAGGGGATGAAGGGCAAGGACGGCGCCGCGCCGATCCAGCTCGTGCAGACCGGCAACATCGACGGCAAGGCCTCGGTGGCGACCGCCGATTGCACCCTTGCCCCCGATCTCTTCACGTGCGATGCGCAGCATCGGCTGCCCCCCGCGGGTGGTGCATCGCGTTGCGTGGGGGCCGCCGGAATGGACGGTGGGCCTGGTGGCTCCGGTGGTCACAGCGGCCGGTACAGCTACCGCACACGTCAGGCGGGTGACCCGTTCGGTGTCTGCCTGACTCCCGAGAAGTCGCCTCCGCGCCAGTGCTACCTCCTCGACGTTGGCGATACGGTTACCAACGGCGGTAACCAGCCAGCGACCGCGCAGACGGCGGCCGGCGCGATTGTGGCTTCGACATCCGCAGTCGCCGGTCTTCCCGGCTCCGATGGCGTAGACGGCGCCACGGGCGTCTGGAAGCTTACCTCCGACGGCTTCGTACCCGGAGATGGGACCGATGGATCCTCCGGCACCCCGGGACAAGGCGGTGGCGGCGGCGCCGGCGAGGCGATGGAGTATCCCGGTGCGCCCATCAGCTTCTGGGGTGGGAACGGTGCAGGCGGAGGAGCTGGTGGCTGCCCGGGGCTCGCCGGAAAGTCCGGGACCGGCGGTGGCGCGAGCATCGCGGTCCTCGCCACGCGCAGCGCCATGCGCTTCGACGCGAAGTCCGAGGTGGTTGCCGGTGCGGGCGGCACCGGCGGCGCCGGCCATGCGGCGAGCGCGTATACGCTGGGTGGTGCGCCGGGCGTCGCGCCCTCGCAAATGCCGGCCTACACGCGCGGCGCGCCGGGCGGTCGGGGCGGCGAGGGCGGCGTGAGTGGCCACGGCGCTTCGGGACCGTCCATCGGCATCGCCTGGAAGGACGCGAAGCCCACCTTCGAGAAGGCGCCCACGGTGGCCGAGCCGGCGCCCGGACAGCCCGCCGATGGTCGACTCCCGGCGGCACCGGACGGCATCGCGGTGCCCGTCTACGCGCTCTGATGTCTGTGTAGTGTACATGTGATCGCGAACGCAGGTGGCCATCCCGGCCGCCTGCGTTCGTCGTTCCGCGTCCAGGTGGACGGCTTTGGGGTCACCTGCGCGCCCGGTCTGGGCAATTGGCTCGAGTGCCCGGGGGCCAAGGGGCCGAACACGTACAACTGCGGCTCCGGACATCGCAACTCCAGCGCCGGCGCCTATGGCGCATATCCGTTCATCGATTTCGATCACCACTATTTCGGTATTCTCGCGCGACAAGGTGAGCTGGCGTGCGCGCCGCCCAGGCTCCCACCACCCAGTGGGCCGACGGTACCTGTACGCCGTAGCTCACGCAGCGCTCATGAAGGGCTCACGGGCCACCGAGCCGGGTCGCGCTCATGATGCGGCGTATGAGAACTCTCCGCTCGCTGCCCGTGCTCTTGCTCGCCCTCGCCGCACCCGCGTGTGCCTTCACGTCGTCCGCCGATGGCCCCTCCGAAGAGGGCGTCGGCACCACCAGCGAAGCGCTGTGCTTTCCGCCGGTGTACGCTGGAACCGTCTCGACCGCGCCGTCCTACGTGTCCTGGCAGTCACCGTTCGGCTACCAGAATTCCTGTGACGGCATGTTCTGGACGCAGGCCACCATCGGCGCCAACACCGGCAGCCATACGAAGTTCTGGGCCAGCGTCGACATGCGCACCATCATGACCGCGCAGGAGTGCGCCACCACGCGGCTCGCGTATCAGCTCTACGGCAAGAGTGGCCAGAAGTGGGCGCCGTTGCACAGCTCCGGAATCGTATCGGGAACCTGGGACGCGGCCTCGGGCTACTGCCGCATGAACGCCACCTATTCGATTCCCATCGCCAACGCCAAGAGCTACGGCTCCTTCATGCTCGGCGGCACCTCCAATGCGCCGCCGGCGAAGTTCTGGCCGGTTCTCGACACCATGGGCCTCGGAAACTGACGGCTAGGGCGCGAGCGGTGCCAGCGAGGGGGTAGTGCGGGCCGCGCGCGCGAGCCGGGCCGAGGCGGCGATGGTCATGGCCAGAATGGGCCGCGCTTCCTCGGCGTGACCGGCAGCGACCAACGCAGCGGCGTGGTCGAAGGCCAGCTCCATGCGCTTCTCGTCGCCGGCTCGGGCGCGTGCAAATAGATCCACGGCGCGCGCCGCGTCTCCTTTGGCCAGCGCCACACGCCCCAGTGACCGCAGCGTGAGCACCTCCGCGGGCTCGATGCTATCGGCCTTCTTCGCGCTCGCTTCGGCGGCGTCCAACCTGTCGAGGGCCAGGAGCGTGTAGGCCCGGCGGCTGTGGAGCTCGGCGTCGTCGGGGCGGGACTCGAGGGCCTCGTCGAGGGCGCGGAGCGTTTCTTGATACACGTGCTCGGCCTCCACGTGCCGGCGCATCTCCCGCAGGATGTCACCGCGCATGTTCGACGCAGCGGTGTCGCTCGGGTTCTCCAGCAGGTGGGCCTCGATGTCTTCCAGCGCGCCCTCCAGGGCCAGGCACTCGAGCCGCGCCAGACCGCGAATGAGCCGCGTTGGTCCCGGCTCGCCGCGGGCCACGAGGACGTCGGCGAGGCGCACGCAGTCGCGGAAGCGGCCGGTGGCCCAGCACAGGATGGCCTCGTTCAACGTGATCAGCGCGTCGTCGCCCCCGCTTCCCACCAGCTCGATGGCCCGCTCCGCGTATCCTGCGTCGTGGAGCACCTTGGCTGCCCGCTGCGCCAGCACCGGGTTGTGGGGCGCGCGCTCCACCAGCGCACGAAACGTCGCCATGGCCAGGTCCACTTGCCCCGCGCCCAGGTAGGCGCGTCCGAGGAGGAAGCGCGCGGGAAGCAGGTCCGGGTGCTCGTGGGTGAGCGCCTTTGCCAGCGCGAGGGGGAGCGACACGCCCTCGCCACTGCGCATCATCGTCTCCAGGTCTGTCAGGCGCGCTACCGGGAGCCGCGGCCCTCGCACCACCGCACAGGGCACCTCCAGGACGACCCGCGGATCGCGCGAGGCCACTGCTGCGCCGTCCACGACCACCCGGAATCCGATGACGGAGCTGCGCGTGGTCGGCTCCGCGCGCAGGCGACAGGTGACCCGCGCGAAGCGGGCCGGGCCCTGATGGTTCGTGCCCCGATAGACGTGCATCGTCCCGTCGCTGCGGGGCGAGAGCCCGCGGTCGGCGCGTTCGTAGGCTCGCGGATCGTAGCCGTCGGCGACCCACTCCGCGGTGTTGCCTACCATCTGGCGCGCGCCGAAAGGCGATACGTCCTGGGTCTCGTAGCTCACCGGCGCGGCGGTGGCCTGGGCGCTCGTTCCCCACACCGGATGCGTGTAGGTTACGCACAGATCGTTCTCCGACGCGTCCTGCGGCTCCTCGTCGCCCCAGGGATACAGGCGGCCATCGGTCCCGCGCGCGGCCTTCTCCCACTCCACCTCGGTGGGCAATCGGGTGCCGCTCCAGGCGCAGTAGGCCCGGGCGTCGGCCACCGACACCGACACCACCGGTACGTCGTCGGCGTAGCCCCAGGGCGGCGGGTCCGGGAGCGGATGACCGGTGGCGGCGCAGAACGCCAGGTACTGCGCGTTGGTCACGGCGGTCTCGCCGATGAGGTAGGCCGGGAGCATGCGGGTGTGGGCCGGGCTCTCGTCCCCGGCGTCGTCCAGGCCCATCACGAACGGCCCCGGGGGTACGAGCACGAAGGCCGCGCGGGTGCCATCCGGCAAACGAACCTTGGCGCGAACCACCAGCTCTCGGACGCTCTCGGGCGCGGACTTCGACATGCCTACCCTCGCAGCAACCGCCGTGCCCCGGTCGTTCGCGGGTATTTGCGCCAAGAAGCGCGAACGCTGCGCCGAATGCAGCGGGCGCGCCCGGGGCGCGCGCATGCGCACATCTCAAGGCGCCGGGTGCACCCGGATGACCACCGACTTCGACACCGGGGTCTTGCTGGTCTCTGCCACCGCGCCCAGCGCCACCAGCACGTTGGCCTCGGGAAAGTAGGTGGCCGCGTTGCCGGGCGGAATGTCGTAGGGCACGACGAAGAAGCCCCGGGCGGTGCGAACGCCGTCGATCGCCCGGCTCGAGAGGTCCACGCGGTCGCCGGCTTGGAGCCCGCGCGCGGCCACGTCGGTCGCGTTCATGAAGACCACGCGCCGCCCGCCGAACACGCCTCGGTAGCGGTCGTCGTTGCCATAGACCGTGGTGTTGTACTGGTCGTGGCTTCGGATGGTCATCATGAGCAGCTCGCCCGCTTCCAGCGCGTGCGCGGGGATGGGGTTCACGGTGAAACGTGCCTTCTGGTCGCGGGTGCGAAATGTGCGAGCGCGTGCGGCATTGGGGAGCGTGAAGCCGCCGGGCTCGCGCACCCTCGCGTTGAAGTCGTGGAAGCCGGGAACCACGTGCGCGATGTGATCGCGAATTCGATCGTAGTTGCCTTCGAGCGCGGTCCAGTCCACCCGGGCGAGCGTGCGGGTGGGGGCCGCCTTCTCCAGCGCGCGACCGAGCCCGGCCACGATGGCCACTTCGCTCTTGAGCGCCTTGGACGCTGGCTCGAGATCGCCCTGCGACCGGCTCACCACGCTCATACTGTTCTCGACCGTCACGAACTGGGGGCCGCTCGCCTGCGCGTCGATCTCCGAGCGTCCGAGGCAGGGCAGGATGAGCGCACGCCGGCCGGTGACCAGGTGACCGCGGTGCAGCTTGGTCGATACGTGAACAGTGAGCGCGCACCGGCGCAGCGCCGCTGCGGTTCGCTCGGTGTCGGGCGCCGCCGACACGAAGTTGCCGCCCATGGCGAAGAACACGCGCACGTCGCCTCGCTCCATGGCCTCGATGGTCTCCACCGTGTCGAAGCCATGGGCCCGCGGCGGCGCGAAGGCGAGCTCACGGCCGAGGGCGTCGAGGAAGGCGGCCGGCATCTTCTCCCAGATGCCCATGGTGCGATCGCCCTGGACGTTGCTGTGGCCCCGCACCGGGCACGCGCCGGCGCCCGGGCGCCCCATGTTGCCGCGGAGCAAGAGCAGGTTCACGATCTCGCGGACGTTGGCCACCCCGTTCCGGTGCTGGGTGATGCCCATGGCCCAGCAGACGATGGTGCGCTCCGACTCCCAGGCGATCTTCGCAGCGCTCTCGATGTCGGCGCGGGCGATGCCCGAGCTGGACTCGATGTGGTCCCAGCTCGCGCTCTCGAGCGATGCCCGGAGCGCCTCGAAGCCGCTGGTGTGCGCGTCGAGGAACGGCAGATCGAGGACGCTGCCCGGGCCGCGTCGAGCTTCCTCTTCGAGCATCGCTTTCATGATGCCCTTGAGGAGCGCCACGTCGCCGTTGATGCGCACCGCCAGGTGCAGGCTGGCCAGCGTGCTCGAGCCGCCGAGGATGTCTACCGGGTCCTGCGGGTGCGCGAATCGAATGGTGCCGGCCTCGCGAATGGGATTCACCGACACGATGGTGGCGCCGCGGGCCCGGGCCGCCTGCAGCGTGGAGAGCATGCGCGGGTGGTTGGTGCCGGGGTTTTGCCCGAAGAGGAAGATGGCGTCGGCGAGCTCGAAGTCGTCGAGGGAGACGGTGCCCTTGCCCACACCGAGCGTCTCGTCCATGCCGGCGCCGCTCGACTCGTGGCACATGTTGGAGCAGTCCGGCAGGTTGTTGGTGCCGAAGCTGCGGGCCAACGCTTGGAAGAGGAAGGCCGCCTCGTTGCTGGTGCGCCCGGAGGTGTAGAACGCGGCAGCGTCCGGCGACGGGAGCGCCAAGAGCTCCTCCGTCACCAGCGCGAACGCCGCGTCCCAGTCGATCGGGCGATAGTGGGTCGCTCCGGGCTCCAGCACCATGGGCTCGGTGAGGCGGCCTTGATCGTTGAGCCAGTGATCGGTGTGCGTCGTCAGCTCGTCCACCGAGTGGTGCCGGAAGAACGCGGCGTCGAGGCGCTTCTTGGTGGTCTCCGAGGCCACCGCCTTGGCGCCGTTCTCGCAGAACTCGAAGCTCGAGCGCTCGTGGATGCCTTCCGGCCACGCGCAGCCCGGACAGTCGAAGCCGCGCACCTGGTTGGTGCGAAGCAGGGTGAGCGCCCCGCGCACGATGCCGGAGTGGCGCGCGGTGTGCAGCATCGTGTGAACCATGGCGCCGAAGCCGGCGGCGACGGTGGCCGGCGCCTCGATGCGCGGCGGATTCGGCTCTTCGGGCGGCTGTGCGCCGGTCCTCGCTTCTACCCTTTGCACCATGGAGCAAGCATAGCGCCCCGCGCCCTCACGCGATGTGCATGATCTTCCGCTGCACGACCCAGCCTTCCGGGCGCTTCGCCAGCGAGAACTCGGCGGAGACGTCGGTCACCTCGCCGTCGTAGGTGACGTTGACGTAGAACTCGTCGTCGTCCCAGTGGGCTTCCTTCTCGAAGCCGATGGACTCGAGCCACGCCAGCTTGCGCCAGGTCTTGTCGTCGTCGATGTCGACGTCCTCGCCTTCGTCTTCCAGGACCGGCACCACCAGGTCTTGCCACAGGCTGCGCACCTGGTGCGGCCAGAAGTCCTTGCCCTGGTGGGCGATGGCTGCGCCGGCAGCTTCCACTTCGCCCTCGGCGAGCGCATCGAAGAAGCGCTCCACCTCGAGGAGCGCCTCTTCCTTGGAGGGGCGATCGTCGAAGACCTTGAACGTGGTCGCCGTGTCGTCGCTCGCGGCAGACTTCTTCGTCGTCTTCTTGCTG
>Ga0075163_10009997_pt1 | contig 12427 bp, 10 predicted proteins | sample JI1023141ADNA_FD_71478 | JGI IMG/M metagenome (GOLD analysis project Ga0075163, IMG submission 71478) | Wastewater effluent complex algal communities from Wisconsin, to seasonally profile nutrient transformation and Carbon sequestration -... | ecosystem: Engineered > WWTP > Effluent > Algae...
GAGACAAAGCGCGAGGTGTCGTGGCTGCCGAGGTAGTTCACCATCGTGCTGCCCTTGAACTGGTCCAGGCTGGCGTGGGTCCAGTAGTCGAGGTGTAAGAACCGCTTTTCATCGTACGCAAAGATTCGGTACGAGTTTGCGTGATACCAGACGAAGTCGAATTGTCCGTCGAGGCCCATCGGGCCCATGTAGCGCTTGATGGTGTCATACTCGCTCTGGTTCGCCGCAACGTCACCGTCGCGCCAGCCCATGGCCGTTTCACCGAGCAGGTAGTAACGGGTTCCGGCCTGTTCAAACTGCTCCCGGACGCGGGCGGTCAGGTTGAAGATCGCGGCGTCCTCGACGTGCTTGACCGCATCCACGCGCAGGCCGTCGAGGTCGAAGTTGCTAAGCCACCACAGCGTGTCGTCGATAAACTGTTCCGAGGCCTCGGTCACCGTCCAGTCGATATCCGGCATGTAGGGCGCGAACAGGCACGACAGCCGCTTTTCGGTCCAGTCGCAGCCCGGTGAGCCGCAGACGCAGCCGGTGCGGAACCAGCTCTGCTTTTTCGGATCTTGGAAGTACTCGTGCTGCTCGTGGACGTGGTTTAGCACCGCGTCCATCAGCACCCGGATGCCGTGACGGTGCGCCGCCTGCACCAGCTTCTGCAGCGCTTCATCGCCGCCGATCCGACCGTCGACCTTCCGAGCTTGAACGGGCCAATATCCGTGATAGGCAGCGACGCTATACTTGCCGCTCTGATCGATGTGTGCCGTCGACGGCTGGCTGTAAAAAGGGCTTAGCCACAAAGCGCGTACACCGAGCTTGTCGAAGTAACCGCTCTCAATCTGCTGGGTGACCCCCTGGAGGTCGCCGCCGCGAAAGTTGGCTTCGGGACGAACGGCAGGCAGTGCGCCGGGATTCTTGCCGTCTCCGTCGATGAAGCGATCGGTCATGGCCATGTATAGGGGCGTGTCGGACCAGCGGAATGGCTCCGCCTCGATCCAGAACGGTAGCAGCAAGGGCTCGCTGTCTTTACCCCCCGCTGAACCGGTCAACGCAATTTGGTACTTACCGTCGGGGAGATCGCGTACAGATAGCTCGGCACTTAAGCGATCTGGGGCAACCCGCAGTTCCGCAGAGGACAGCTTGGGCAGCGGTGCCAGTGGGTCCGAGTCAGGACGGCGGATCGTCGCTCGCAGCTGGCACAACCCCGGTGATTGACTCGACGCAGGGGAGCGAACCCGGATGGTCGCTTTGATCGCACCTTGCCCGGCCGCGTTGCGGGTGACTGTGAGTGAGCTGGAATCGACACTGAGACCGACTCGAAAGCAGTCTGCGACGCGCAGTCCGGAGTTTTCGGTGCCGCCGACATACTTGCGATAGGCGTTGCCCGTGTCGAGCTGCCAGCTTGTTCCATCCTCGACGATCTTGTAGCCGTGGAGACCGGGCCGTAGCCGTAGGTTCACGGTGTAGGCACCGCTGCCGTCTGGACCGCTTAGCGTCTCGGCGGTCGGATTCCAGCCATTCCACTCTCCAGCGATTGCGACCGAGCGGACCGAGCGACTTGGCACATAACGCACGGTCACCGGGCAAGTGGCGTCAGCGGCGGGCTCGGTGAGGGGGGCGCATGGACCTTCTCCAGGAAGCGGATCACGAAGGTCGGGGTCGTCGGTTCCCAGATCAGGGTCGTTGCCATCACCGGGGCTGCTGCAAGCGATGAGCAAGACGGCGAGGGTTGCCACAGGCCAGCGAGCGTTGCGATAAGACATGGGCGGGCTTCCTTGGCTGTACGGTTGGCGAGCGGGCCGCTATTTCAGCGGCCCTGCGGCGGGTGTCGGTGCTACTGGTGGAGGCGCAGAGGCCGTAGGTGGTTTGTTCTGCGGTGCCGCCGGTTGGCTTGGAGGATTTTGCGGCGCGTTGTTCTGCGGTGCCGCCTTCTCGGGTTGTGCATAGCCCCAGTCGCGCATGACCGTTGCGACCTCGCTTTGCGTCGATCCGCCGCCGCGTGACAGGCTGGTCGCAATCGCTCCCGGGCTGGGCTGGTCGCGCCACAGAAGGACATCGCCTCGATCGCCGAGCACCGGCGGATATGCAGCAAACAGGCGTCCCAGGATGGGGCCTGATAGTGATAGCGTCAGCAGTTCTGGGCTATCGGGCGGTCGAGCATCGGGCGGACCGTCTGCGGCTGGAGCCACTCCGGCTGACTGTACGCCATGGACCAGTAGCGGCAGACTGTAGGGTCCAAGCAGTAGCTGCTCTTTGGCCAAGGGGAGGCCATCCAGGGTGAGCTGCAGCTCCAGCTTGGCATCGGGATCGATGTGAACGTCGAGCTGGCCACCTGGCCGCAGCAGCACTTCGAGCTGACCGGGGCGAAGTGGGGTGACTTCTCCATCTCGAACGCCGGCGACCGCGAGCTGTAAATCGCTCGACATCAGCACGCCATGGAGCTGTCGACTGCTCGGGCTCGGAGCGAGCGCGAGGTGTGTGATGGGCATCTTGGCGTCGGGCAGCCGTGGCGCGTGGCGCGTGAACTGCTCCCGCATGATCTGGAGCGTCTGATCGATGAGCGGCGATCGTGGCCCAGATAACAGGTTGCGGTGCTGCTGCGGATCACTGGATAGGTCGTAGAGTTCCTCGGGAACCTGGAACAGCGCACTCGCTGCTTCGAGCGGCTTCAAACGAGGATCGCTCCGTCGCATATACAGGTGGCCCAGTGCCCGGAGCGCCCGCACGTTCTGCCCTTCGACGAAAGCAGGCCGCTCGACCGGCTCCTTATCACCTTGCATGAGCGGCACCAAGCTCTGCCCTTGCTGAAGGTTTCCACTCGGCAGCTGGGCTCGCTTTTCCCACAGCCCGAGCGACTCCAAAATCGTCGGCGCAGCATCGTAGAGACGGACCTGATTCGACACCGCCACGCCCGCCGGCAGTCGTCCCGGCATGGCGAGGATCATTGGCACCCGCAGGATTTCGTCATAGGCAGACCAGCCGTGGTGGTAAAGCGTCGGCTGTTTGAGCGCGAGCACGAAGTGGCTGTGGTTGACGTCGAACACTTCACCGTGATCACCCACGATGACCACCATCGTTCGTTGTCCCAAACCGAGCCGTTCTACCTCGGCGAGTACTTGCGCGATCTGGGCGTCGGCATAGGCCGCTTCCGCCAAGTAGGAGCGGGCCTGGGGTTCCGATGGGGACGGCGGACCGGCGTTGGCTCGTCCGGCCATGTAGGCCGCTTGCTCCCCCGAGGTTTTGGGAAGATAGCCTGCCGGTGGGGAATACGGCCAGTGCGGTGCGTCGTAGTGAAGCTGCAAAAAAAACGACCGCTGCTGGTTTTCCGCCAGGTAGCGCAGCGCCGCCCGTGTGATCGCCGGAGAGTCGAGTACGGGGTGGCGTACGTCGGCCACTTCGTCGAAGCCGAGAGACAGCCCAATCTGGGGATATCCGAGGAGGAAGAAGTTGTTGCCGATCGCCGTGACCTTCATCCCGGAGTCTCGGAGCACCCTCGGAAGGAGCTTGCGATCGAGCGCGTAGAAGCGCTGGCGGTCGCGTTCTTTGGGAATCATGTCCTCGGCGTTTTGACCCACTGCTGACGGTAAGTCCCCGCCGAGCAGCGCGAGCAGTGCGGGCCTCGTCCAGGTTGCCGCCGTAATCGCCTGATCGAAGCGTGTCCCTTTTTGCGCAAACTTTTGCACCTCAGGCATCGCTGACAGGGCATCAGCACGCAAGGTGTCGACGATGATGAGGAGCAGATTCGGGGCTGCCGCACCCATTCCGATGGCCCACAACTCTGGGTTGCCGACGATCGGCACTCCGAGTGGTACGCCTTCGCTGCGCGCACAGAGCCTGAGATCGTGCTGCGTGTTTGGAGGCTCTTTGTCTGTGCCGCTGAGCTCAATTTCGTACTTCTGCCAGCGGTTGAGCGTCGCTTGTCGCTCGGTCCAAATGCTCCGATCATCAAGGACCAGGGAGAGATCGACGGGCGCTTTGCCGGGGTCAGTCTTTTTCGGCAGCAAAGCCGTGTGAAAACTCAGCTTGCCGTGAGGCGGCAGCGCCATCCGAAAGCGATAGCAGCCGGGCGATGGCAAAAGCAGCGACAGCTTGGACTCATAGACGCCGCGATAGCGATTCCACACCGGATCGAAGCGCGGTGGGGCCGTCGCTTCATGGGCGGGCTCGGGATAGGTTTCGACGTTGGGCAGACCAATCGCAACTTCCAGCACCCGCAGCGCGGTGTCGCCCCGAAGGCCGCTGTAGGGACTCACTAGCTTGTAGGGCGTATCGAGGCTGGCCAGGACTGTCTGAAAGCTCGGCCCGGTGACTTCCGCAAGGCCAGCCACATCGGTGAGTCGCGCCCACAGCTTATCGCCCGGTGGTGGTGTCAGCGATGGCAGCCTGGGGGCCTCGGGCTTCGGGCGAGGCTTCACTTCACGGCCCTGATCTGTCCCAGTCAGCGTCGACGGTACCGGTGTTGTCGGACTACACGCCACAAGCCCGATCGCAAGCCACGGTACCGCCCAACGCCACGAAATAAGGGGCTGACGAAGCGACGGCACGGGCTTGGATGAATCCGACGACATGACGACGGCAAATTGTTCCACAGAATCGGGAGGCTAGCAGCGCAAAGTGGCTACATCTTGGTCAGGCCGCTGCCAAACGAGAACTCGGCAGGAGTGATGCCGCCCCCCGTTCCGTGACGGTAGATGAGCTTGAACTGGAACGACGAGAAGCTGCCGGGCAGATCCAGGTTGACCTCCCAGCGCTCGAAGTCTTGGTCGATGTCGGATTTCCAGGACAGATGGTTCGCGGTGCCGGGGCTTCCCATCGGAAGCTCCTTGGTCGTGACCCAGCCGTCGGTAGAGTAGACGAGCTTTAGCACCTTGTCGTAGTCGAGGTCTTGGACGACAAACGCGAGCGTGCCCTTGACGCCAGTCGAGTCGAAGCGAGCGGTGGTACTGGCGTAGTCCTGAGACAGGGTCTGCCAGTCACTGTCGCGCCACTGGATGGCGTAGCGCTGACCGCCGTTGTCGTCGAAGAACGTGCCCCCAGCGCCGTTTTCGTACCAGCCAGTGAACAGAAACGTGCCTCGGAAACTGTCGCTCTTCACCGGGATGTGCCACTCCTCGTAGCCATCGCCGTGCGTGGTGAAGTAGTTGCCAACGGCGGTGACTGGATCGGTCCGTCCAGCCTCTCGAAACACGACCCCGACCTTCTTCTTGGATAGATCGGCACCCACGACGGGTTTGACCCGCAACTTGATAAATACCGTCATCGAGCGGCAGCCAAAGCGGCTGTTACAGGCCGAGCCATCGCGCCAGAACTCTTTGTAGTACTGAACTTGCGAGGTGTCTCGTCGACCGCTCAGCTGTACCCAGTCGTTCTGGCCATAGGCGATGACCCCCTGCTCAATGGAATCAATCGGCGGGGTGGCAGGATCGCACGATGGAACCAAGCCAGCGACAGTAGCGATCAGAGAACCGAAGGCGAACGTGCGGGCGGTGGGCGCGGTCGCAGAGGTCAGCGCGGCTTCGATGGACTCAGAAAACGTTCGGCGGGTGTGATTGGACATGGCGGAACCTCGTGAGGCAAAGGGAGGGCGAGGCGCGGCATCTGAGCGCTGGATCTTAGCGAAACAGAGGGACGCAGCGACTGCGGGCGTTTTATAGCAGCTTGCGGTCCGGTGCGACAGAGCGATCGGGTTTCATCCAGACACCGCGTCGCGTTGGAATCGCGGTACGATAAAAATTCGCATGCGCTTACGGCTTGCCGTGGTGGAACCAACAGAGGACCCAGTCGTCGAAGCTGGGGACGCGGTTACTCGCAAGGTTGTGCTACCCGAGGACCGTGCTCATCGCCTGGAAGAGCTGACCGGTGGCTGGGACGCGCTTGGGTCAGCGGACGGGATGCGGGTCTTCGTTGCCCAGCGTGTCAAACTGGAGCTGCGGATCGGGGCCCTCGCGGTGCGACCTACGATCGAAGAGGCGACCCGGTTGAACTCGCTGCTGGCGACGGGGCTCACCGAGTCACAACAGATCCATCTCGTGTCCGACGAGCGGCTGTCGAGTCAGGTTGGCTGGCCAATCCGAGTGCTGCACGGCACGGTGGTGACTCGCTCAGGCTGGAGCGGCGGCGAGACAGAGCATCGTTTCGTGGTGAGCTATCGCTTTTTCGAGCACACCGGCGAGGCCTTGCTGCAGGTCGGCGATGAGACTCTTCTTCAGCAACACCGGGACGATCTGCTGGCGCTTTTGCGAAGTGGCTGGCCGCTGTGGACACCGTCGACCGGGGTTACGGTGTTGTGTGAGCTGTGGCAGTAGCGCAGGCCTCGCAGGCACTCATCCCTCTTCCGTCCATGCCATGCCTTTCTCTATGATTATGAAATGTTGTTCAAAACACATTTATTTGCTCTCTCCATCTTACTGATGGCTCCTGGCTGTCTGCTCAAAGCCAACACCGTCATCGATCGCTTCGTCGGTGAATTCAAGTGTGGTCGCGATCGCGTGTCCGTCGAACGTCCGGACAAGAACCGCCCCGATTTCTACCGCGCCACCGGCTGTAACCGGCGCGCCAGCTATCAGTGCAGCGGTGACTATGGCGAGTTCTGCGAGCGCATTGGTCAGCCCGAGACGATCAATCCTGAGGGAGGCGCGCTGCCATCGGCACCGGTTGGAGATGCTCCCGCCTCGGCTCCGTTGCCGCCTAAGGATCGACCCGAGGCTGCCCCCGCTGCTCCGTAATGGAGCGTACATGTCGGCTGCACATCTTGCGGCCGCTGAGCCAATCCTCAGATGGGGGCACGCAGGATCAGGCAGACCTCTTCTTCGCTCTGCGTGAGAGCGAGTTCGGCAGCGGCTTCATGACGCAGTCGACACAGCCCGGCGATGGCGATTCCATCGATGCTGGCCCTCTCTAGGCTACGGGCGTAGGCGTCGCGGGCTTCACCCTGGCTGATTTCGGACACGATCGACAGGAGCGTCTCCCGCTGTTTGAGTGTGGCGGCGCTGGTCACGCTCACCTCGGTGAAGGTGCCAAGGAGCCGCAGATCGTAGCGAGCCCACTGCGCCGAGGCACCTTTGGCCGCAACCTCCAGAAGTTCCGCCGACGCCATCGCGACATGTTCGGCGTACTCAGGGCGCAGCGACATCCCGACGCAGAAGTCCCGTACAAAGCGTCGCAGATTGCGAACCTGCAGAAACAGCGGCACCAGCTCGACATGAACCCATGGAAGTTGGCGTGACATCGCGATGGCCCTTCCTTGCGCCTAAGCTCCAACGTACGAGGGCGAGCCGTGACGGGCTACCACGAGCGTCTGGTCGTCTTCTAGCTCCGCTGAACCCACGAAACGGGATACCTCGCCGATCAGCATTTCGCAGATCTCTTCGACGTTGCGGTTCGATCCGCGCTGGACGGTGTGACGGACTCGCTTGTCGCCGAACTGATCGCCGTTGCCATTTTGGGCCTCAATGAGTCCGTCGGTGTAGCAGATCAAGATGTCGCCGGCCTCGAAGGGCTGGGTGTTGGCGACAAACTTCGCACCATCGCTCGACCCGAGTGGCGATCCTGCGGCGACGAGCGGAATGAAGGGCTTGTTCGTTTCCCGGTGCCGGAACAAAAGTGGGAAGGCGTGCGCGCCGCTCGCGAAGGTGATTTGGCACTCCTTGATGTCGATGATCGCGGCAAAGCAGCTCATCGTCCATTTGCCGCGCATCGTGGCACCGATCGCGTGGTTGAGCCGTTGTAGCAGCAGCTCGGGTCGAAGCTTGGCACCCTGCTCTTGGTGCAGGTTTTGCGCACAGCCGTACGCCATGGCACCGACGACCGCCGAGCCGATGCCGTGACCGACCACGTCGGCCATGACCAGCATGGTGCGGTGCTCGTCGAGCGGGTAGTAGTGCCACCAGTCCCCCGACAGCTTGCTGGCACTGCGATACACTCCGCAAAGCTGCAGCGCTCCCCGCGATATTCGTCGGACATCGGGCATCAGCGTCTGCTGAACGATCTGCGCGTCCTGCAGCTCTTGGGCCATCCGAGAGGTATGCGCGGTGCCTTCGATTTGCGTTTGCTGGAGGAGTTGGGCCTGATCAGCCATCATATTGAGCCGCTCGGCAATCGCCGCGAACGCTGGCACTTCCACCGGGGTCAGTCGCGTCTCGAAATGTCCCATCGCCATCTGCTCGGCGACTTCCTGCACGATCATGGCTTGCTTTTCACGCTTGCGGTCCCCGAGCACCCACATCGCCAGCGCCACCCCGACGCCGAGGATTCCGAGTCCAATCGTCAGCCAAGTTGGCACCCGCTGCGGCTGCACCGTTGTCACCACCCGACCCAGTCCGTCTTCCATATCGGCGGTGGTGAGCACAAGGTAGAGTAGGCCGCTACTGCCAGGTTGGCCAGTCACGGGCACCGCCAGGATGACGCGCTGGTTCTGCGGCGAGGCTTCAACCTTCCGAGTAAACCCCGCCTCCACGGCCTTGCGCAGCAGTTCCTCAGCGTGTCCGGTGATCCGTTTGCCGACCTGGTTTTTTTCCGACGAGGCTACCACTGACAAATCATGGTCCACTACGCCGATCTCGACGATGTCAGGGTCACTCTGAGAAGCGCTATCAAGCTCGGCCTGAAGCTTGGACGGGTCTCCCGCCGCCATCGCTTGATTGAGCCGCTGCGCCAGCCGCTCGGCACGCTTTTCGGATCGCAAGTACACCGACTCGATCGCAACGCGCTGTGCCACCAGCTGAGCCCGACGGGCTGGACTGTCGGTCATGCTGAGCACCAGTTGCAGCAGTAGACACAGCAGTCCTCCTGAGGCGATGAGGAGCGGAATCCGTTGTTCGGACATGTCTTACTTACTCCCTTGCTGGCTCTTCGATGTGGCTGGATCGCGACGCAGGACCACCACCGTGAGATCTCGTGACGGGGTACCGACGTAATCGCTGACTACGTCGAGCAGATGATCGCGCAGCTCGGCTGCGGTGCCAGTGCGCGCAGTTTTGATAATCTCGCTAGACACTCGTTCCGGTTGAAGTCGGACGCCCTGATGGTTGTGAGCATCGGTAATGCCATCGGTTAGCAGGATGAGGGCATCACCGGCGCTGAGCTGCACCGATCGATCGCTCAGCTTTTCATCGAGCTGCATCGAAACCGCCAGTCCGGCGCGATCCACTTCCAACTTTTCCACCGAGCGCGAGCTGTCCCGGTACAGAAGCAGCAGCGGTAGGTTTCCCGAAAACGTGACTCTGCCACCACCATCGTGACGCAGCAGTAGCACCGACACCATTTGCTCGTCGTGCATCCGCTTGCGTAGGCTTTCATACAGCGCGGCCCCGACTTGGCGCAGCACGGCGGCAGGCGATGGCAATCGATCTTGGGCGGACCGCAGGCTGGCCAGCAGCAAGCTGTCGACAATCACCATCGTCAAGCCAGGCTGGACACCGCTACCTGAGATGTTGCCAACGGCGACAAAGCTCGCTCCTTCCCCTTGATAGGTCTCATAGAAGTCGCCGCCGCCTTGCTGGGCCGGAATGATGCGGGCGGCAAACTCGAAGCCACTCATCGACGGATGGAGCGGTAGTAGTTGGCCTCGCAGTTTGGCCGCAAGGGATGCTTCCCGGTCATGGGCTGCGCTGCTTTTTATCTCGGCTTGGGCCCCTCGCAGCTTGCGAATCATCTGATCCAGCCCACGTGCGATCGCGGTCAGTTCATCGTGACCGTCCAACGGCAGCTCGACGTCAAAGTTGCCTCCTGCCGCTTGTTGCATGGCCGCCAGCATTCGTCGAACTCGGCCCATCAGCGCAAATCCCAACAGCCCAGAACAAAGCAGCGCTAGCAGCACTGCACCCCGGCCTACCGCAAACAGAGTCGTTTGCACAGATCGGGAGCGATCGATGACCCCATCGAGAGATCGCAGCAAGCAGCCGTGACTACCTGAACCCGCATCGATCGACAGGCTCCGATAGCGCTGTCCACCGATGAGCTGTTCCTTCCCATCGCCGGGACGGCTTCCCAAGCAGCGAGTCTCGACGGCGATTCGGTCCTGCTCGACCTCTTTGGTCAGCTTGGCCCGCGTCACCCGACCCTCGCGGACCACTAGCCACGACAACCCTGGTCGCGGCAGCTCGGTCAACACCTCTTCGGCGAACTGAGCGGTGCGCACCGCATGGCGGACGAGCAGCGCATCGCTGCGTAGTTCGGCGTCCACCTCGCGCTCACCAGCGCGGCGAAGCGACTGCGTAAAGACCCAGCTAGTCGTGGCCACCACAGCACCCACGAGCACGGTCGAAAGCAGCGCCAACTTAATGCCCAGCCTCAAGGCTTCCCCCCCTGGGAGACCCGCGAAAACCGCAAAGATCCTACAAAGATCTCTATTTAACCACTCTTACGGATCGATCGTCTAGGAGCCTCTACTTGCTATCCTTCGGCCGGTAGACAGAGTCTCCCACTTGGCATCGTAACTTCACCGTGATTCTTGCAGTCCGAGGGCAGCCCACAGGGCCTTTTGTTCCGTGGCTGACAGGGCTGTTCCGTCCGTGCCACGCTGCCCGCAGAGCGGAATGACGGGTAGTTTGTGGGTGGCGAGGTATCCCGTCAGTTCGGCCGGGATTGGCTGGCCTTGGTTGGTCTCGGCGACGTTATAGGCGACGATGAGGCGCTTCTGAGTGAGCAGCCGCTGCCCAGCAAGGAGCTGCATCTGTGCATCGGACAGCATCAGATCGCGGAGCATTTCGCCTCGATCGAGATGTGCTTTGAGTCGCAAAAGCAGCTCGGTTTCGCCAGGCCTGGCCGCTTCCTTCTTGAGCCGATCGAGCCGCTTGTCGAGTATGGCCAGATCGCCAACCGTCATTTCTGTGGCCAGGTCGGTCAGCTCTCCGACGGGATCGGCGGCAGATCCATCGGGCGAAGGGAAGCCTCGGACCACCTGGATCAGCGCATCCATGTCGCGCATCGCCGACATCGCCGAGGAGTCGAAGCTCCGACCGGCGACTCCCGGCGGCGCAGCGACATCGACGAAGATCACTTGAGTGTGTGGCGGACGTGGTTTGAGCGGCTCTCCAATGGCCTGGTTTCGATCGGTGGGAACTTTGACCACCGCCAGATTGGTTTTGCCAAGGCCCTTGCCTGAATAACCAAGCTCGGCCTGCTGGCCTGTCAGGGCACCAAACACGGTGGTTTTGCCACTCCCGGGGAAGCCGACTAGACCGACCTTCATCTGCGCTCCTTCATCGAATCAAATATTGAACCATCCACGCAAACCCGGACGCAATGGCCACAAGCCATGACCTTGATGTATCGACTGGAATGAGATGGCGGTGAACGGAGGTAGGCGGGGGATGCCAGGGGGCGTGCGGGTGGATAACGACAGATCAGCACACGGACGGTTAGATGCCGAGGAGCTTGTCGATGTCCTTTTGGCTCATGTCCGACTTCTTCTTCGGTGGAGGTGCCGCCGGGGCTGCCTTGTCGGCTTTGTCCGCCTTCGCGGTCTTGTCGGCCTTTGGCTTGTGCGACTTCTTTTTCTTTTCCGGCTTGTCGCCTTCTTCGCTCTTGGCATCATCGCTGGCAGCCGGTTTATCGGACGCGGGTTTGGCATCTCCCGTCGGGGCTGCGGCTACGATCGGCTGAGCCGGGGTGTCCGTAGCGGGCTTGGCCACCGGAGTTGTCGTCGCTACGACAGGCGGCTGGCGTTTCGAGACAACGATGAACACGGTGGTGCCGATGCCAATGAGCAAAAATGCGATCATTCCGACCACAATCGGAACCCAGGATGGGACAGAGCTTTGGGGAACCGGGGCAAATGGATCTCGCGCCATGGTGGCGAACACTCCTAATCAGTGGATGCGCTGCTACTTAGGTAGCGAGCAATTACTATACCGACGTTTTGATTCTTCGCCCGCGTGATTTCAGTCGCCGGTAACCATCTGATAGAGCAAGGGGTTCTCTGGGGTCAATAGACCGTAGCGACCTGCGACGGTCGTGGGGCACCATGCACCATGCCTGATCGGGGCGAGCTGGCGGTGTTCAAGTGGGGCGCAGGGTGCGGGCCAGTAGCGATGCGAGCCCGTGCGCTCCCACGCACAGCATCATCGTCGTGAGTGCATAGCCCGTGCCTGACCAAAAGCTCCGCTGCTCGACGAGGCTCACCGTCTCATAGTTGAAGGTCGAGTAGGTCGTGAAGCCGCCGCAGAAACCCGTTGTGAGCAGGAGCCGCAGGCTTGGCCGAAGTGGCACGCCGCGTAGCACCGTCTCGTTGACCAGCGACAGCACGAAGCAGCCGACGACGTTGACCAGCAGGGTCGCGAGCGGCCAGCTCCCTGACAGTCGTGGGGTCAAAAGGACAGAGACGAGATAGCGGCACAGTCCACCGATGGCGCTTCCCAGGGTCACCAGCACAAACGCGAGCATCTGGTTTGGTTTTTACCACGGCCTTTGGCTTGAGAAGCGGCTTGCTGCTGGT
>Ga0075163_10009998_pt1 | contig 12427 bp, 3 predicted proteins | sample JI1023141ADNA_FD_71478 | JGI IMG/M metagenome (GOLD analysis project Ga0075163, IMG submission 71478) | Wastewater effluent complex algal communities from Wisconsin, to seasonally profile nutrient transformation and Carbon sequestration -... | ecosystem: Engineered > WWTP > Effluent > Algae...
CAACTTCAGAAGAAAGTAATTGAGCGAATGACAAAGCGTCCGCGTCTGGTTGTATTAGACACGATGAACTTCTGGATGGAAACACAAATGGAAGCTCTTTTAGAAACGATCAAACTTGTCGATGTACTTACGATCAACGATTCAGAAGCTCGTCAGTTGACAAATGAATATTCACTTGTACGTGCTGCTCAGAAAATTCTGACAATGGGTCCGAAATACCTGATCATCAAAAAGGGTGAGCATGGTGCATTACTATTTAATAAAGAACAAGTGTTCTTCGCTCCCGCCCTTCCGCTTGAAGATGTATTTGATCCGACAGGTGCAGGCGATACTTTTGCCGGAGGTTTCATTGGCTATCTTGCACAAACGCGCGATATCTCTTTTGACAATATGAAACGCGGAATTATTTATGGTTCAGCAATGGCTTCTTTTTGTGTTGAGAAATTCGGTATCGAAAGACTTGCGGAATTAAAACAAGAAGAGATCGATGAGCGGGTTCAGCAGTTTGTGAATCTTGTTCAGTTTGATATTGAACTTGTCTAATCAATTTTTCTTGAATTGTTTATTTTAGTTTTAGTGCTGCGGGTTTTTAAAACACTAAGACCACTAAAATTTAGCACAAGAGCACAAGTGAAGTAATACATCATTAAGTGTTCTTGTGACAAATTTTAGTGACCTTAGTGTTTAAATTTTACCTGTCCTCCAAACAAAAAACAAAAAAAGCTGCATCAGAAAATCTGATACAGCTTTAATTAGGATTAGGGAAATTTCTTTTTAGAAAAAGTTGCACCGGAAAATTCGGTGCAACTGTATTAGGGTTAGGGAGACTCTTTTGAAAAAGCTGCACCGGAAAACCCGGTGCAACTGATATTAGGATTAGGGAAACATCTTTATATAACTCATTTTATCTTTTTACAATTTCAATTGCTCTGTTAAATATTCCTTGTTCAGAAATACAACGAAGCTGATAAATTCCTTGAGGTAAACTTTCAACAGGAATCGAAGCCTGGTTACCATTTACTTTCAAATGCACTAGTTGCTTTCCTGTGATATCAAAAATATCCATGTACTGGATCATGATATCATTTGAATAGATATTCAAAACGGACGTTGCAGGATTCGGATAAACTTTAAAGTATTTGTTTAAGTCTATAACCGGTACTTTGTTTACAGTCGGATCTACATAAATTGTATCATTCACTCTTGCCAATGGTTGAACAAGTTGAGTGTATGTTATCGCTGTTACATCAGTTAACCTGAACAGTGAATTTGTAACTGTAGAAATATTATCTACAATAACAACATCGAAAGATGCTAGATCACCAAAACCGTTTGCTACATTCTGATGATCGTTTCTTACCATTGCAACTTCCAGTTTTCCTATGGTAGGAAAATGTCTGACGAATGTGATCATATCAACACCAACAGTTCCTAACCAGCTTCCAACAAAACTCGATTGTACACTCATTGTATCAACAACAGTTGGATCATAGTTTACAGTAAATGCAATTCCATACAAACTATCAACCGGAACGGCCGCTGTGCCCAATAGCACATCAATATGTACTGCCATTGATGGTCCGACAGTATCAGGAGTTGCTTCAAGACTAAGCGGTGGAAGAAGATGACTTGAAGTAGTAATAACAGGAGGTGTTAAACGAGCCGGGTGATTGAGAGAATAATTCTGATCGATTGCAACTGTATCAGCATACTCTACAATTCCATTTCCATCACTATCTGCATGTTTGATATTCACTGCAGAACTGAACCACGAAGAAAAATCTGCTGCGGGTTGCGCAGTCCAGGAATTATTTCCACCTCCTCTTACAGGACCGGTTTCATTGAATGCAACACCGATATTTAGTATGTCAAAGTTGTTGCACAACAAATCAAAATTTGCATCACCCGGCCATACATCGGAAGTAACAAGACAAGGTGTAAATTGCCAGTTAACATTTCCGCCGAGATCAGTACAGCCTTGTCCGGCATAAAAATTCGCCCCGCCTGCGCCGGTGATCCCTTGCAACAATGCATTACTGATACAAACGTCACCTGAAGTTTTTGAGAATGTTGCAGCGTTTGTTCCATTTAAATACACTGGAAATCCCGGACTACCTCCACATATTAGCTGAGTACCGATCTCCTGAGTTCCATACACAGTAACTGTACGTCCGGGATTATTAAAGAACAGTGTATCAAAATAATTATTACCAAATAAACCAACATCATTGAAGAATACAGCCTTCTCAATTGTGCATGTACTGGAAACTCCACTGATACCTGCATAGTAGTAAGCCGTAAATTGTTTACATGTAAGACTCGGTGTACTGAAATTACAACCTGGTGCATTTACAGTAATGTTTTTAAATGTCCCCTGAGTTTTGAAATAGTAACCGTACGCATAATAAGCAGGAGCAAAAACGTTCATATTAAAATCCGTTTGTGCAGTATTTGTATTTGTTCCTTTAAGATCAAAGTTTGTAACTTCTATTGTTACAGGTCCAAGATTTACTGTTGTGCCCGCTTCACTACTTAAATTCGAAACCGTGATATTGTTTCCATTAAGATCAAGTGAGCCCGATGCAAGATTAATGCTCGTTCCGGAAAATTCATCAGCAAGTGTGAATGTTCCATTTGCCATTTCTATTTCCATTTCATCCATTAAACTTCCGCCGGTAAATAATTCTGCAGTACCTGAAGAAAGCATTCTCAGGTTTTGCAATTGGATGATTGTAGTCGGTGCAAAGTACGCTGATGAATACATTGTAACTATTGCCGGAATTCCCGGAGCCAATGTAACTTCAGTTCCTGCTGTGCGCATATCGAATTTATTCATGGCAGGATTTGCAATATCGAATGTCAGAGTGTTTCCACTCAGTCCTGAATTCTGATCAAGGTATACATCGTCTACTGCAGTAGGAACACAGTTACCACCGGTGCCACCACTTACTAAAGCCCAGTGTGTAGAATCACTCCAGTTTCCCGGTCCGCCAATCCAATATAAGTTTCTTGCAGTAGGCGAAGTGATAGTCCATCCGGTATTATTACCGGAGTTGATACTATTCGTTGCATTGAACACTGCACCTGAAACATTGATGTCAGCAATATCAAAGTAGTCGACGTTTACAGCATTAGACAAAGTCTTGACAATATTCGTTTGCGCACCCGGAGTTCCACTTCGAAGACTGATCATTTTATTACAATTCGCAGTTGCAAATATTTCATTCGTAACAGTGAATGTTCTTCCTGCGTCCTGGATAATTGAATGTCCGCCGTTATTTAATTGCAATGTATCAGTAGAATTTTGTCCATGCAGATACAAGTCACCGCCTACTTCCATTCTTCCAAATGAATTATTATTTCCAAGATGAACAGTACCTGTACTTTTAAAAATGTTTGCTGTTACATTTGAATCTATTCGCCCATCCTGAGTAAAATCAATACTGTAATATGTTCCGCTTGATGCCATAACAGCATTTGAAGTTGGGAATTGAATTTGCGCAGTTGACGAACCAGTCTGAGTACCCATAAATGAAAATCCCTGGGTGTAGAAAAGTGTATTCGTCATAATTACGGTTGTAAGCGGATACGAATTTAATCCGATGGCATTCACACTTCTGTTGCTGAAATCCATTGTACCACTTTCGAGAAACAGAATCTCAAAATTCAGATCAGTTGTTGCAGTATAAGTTCCTGTACCTACTTTATCAATATAATTTAACGGAGCTATTGAACCCAGAATGCAAGTACTTGCAGTGCCTGTTAATTTCAAAGTATTAACATTCCAGGTTACTGCTGATTGAATATCTACAGAACCATTTACAGTTAGAAAAGTTCCTGAAAATACCGGCCCGAATGCAACGTTAGAAATTTGCAGATTATTACAAGTTGCGAGATCATTGACTGTATAAACAGTGTCGCCGGCTGTTAAAGAATTTGCATCGAAAATTGTGCTGTCAAGTTTTGTCGGACTACATGTAGTTGGGATTCCGCCGCTGGTAAGTGACCAATGAGCCGGATCATTCCAGTTTCCTGTTCCATTTACCCAAAATAATTTTCTCGGCGTAAGGCTTGTAATTGTCCAGCCGGTGTTATTACCATTGTCAATTGAATTGTTAGCAGTAAATGTAGCACCACCCGTAGCAGTGATTCCACTCAGTTGAATATAATTTAATGTCACATTTCCGGAAGGTACATTAAGAGTAGAAATTCCACCCGGATACATTGAGTTCAGTGTTCCGAAATTATTGCAATCAGAATTTATATCAAGTAAATTATTTACAGTTGAAGTTTCATTTACATATAAATAAATATTGGTGCTGGAGAGCGTATCGAATGTACTTGTACTAAGAATGATTTGTTTATCAAAAATACCTTTTTGGATGATTGAGTTTCCAACAAATCCATTATCGGTCATTGACACATAATTAGAACTAATTCTGAGAACAGATCCTGCACCTATGAACATAACAGAATCAAATACAGTAGTACTTCCTGAAGCTTCGATTTCTCCACTTGCACAATCAAAGATCACTGTAGTAAGATCACTGCCGGTAATTGTTCCAAGAGCCTGAAATTTTCTTGGTTGAGTACTGAATGAAGTGCCTGCAATTGTAACGGTGATATCACCTGTTGTTAAAACGGGAAGAACTGTTTTGGTAAATGAATTACAATGAATATTATTTCCGTTTGCATCAAGACTACCATCTGTTAACTCTATATTTCCTGAACAATACAATGGCGATTGAAGAACAAATGAACCACTTCCATTAAACTGAATATACCCAAGTTCTTTTTCTCTGGTGTCAATGTTAACACCTGTTTGAGTTGATGAGAAGGCGAAACTTATCTGATTAACGATCATATTATCAATAAATGTAAGCGAGCCATAAACTTTGAGAGTTGCACCCATTCCTTCAATACTCGGCATATATAGCGCACCGGTCCAATCCATGTTCTTACAGAAATAAAATGTAGAGTCCAGTTGTACAAACTGATTGATTGCAGTGAATGATTGAGCATCAAAAAACACATCATCATTCAGATTTGGAATGGATGTATGAAATGTAGACCCACCACTTGTCGTTGCCCAATGATTTGCAAAGTCACTCCAGCTTCCTGATCCTCCAACCCAATAAAAATTTGCAGCATTGGAATTCTGAAGAGCGGATAACATCAATCCGATCATGAGTAAAATTTTCGTTGTAGCTTTTTTCATTGTCTGTGCTTTTTCCTTTTGATGTGGATACAATTTCACGTTACAAACATATTGCTTGCCCGCCTACCTAAAAAATACAAAATATTCCATTTGTCAAAGGGTATATTTTGAATAAATTGACACTTTACCCTTATTTTTGTGATTTTTTAACCTTTTTTTCTTAATTTGTCAGGCCCTTATTTTTGGCTGTTTACCAAAATTTCCGAAAAAATGACAACCCTTAAAGTTAAAGAATTAATTGACGTGCTTTCTCCTAATGAAGTGCGGTCATTCCGGCTATATCTGAAGTCGCCTTTATACAACTCTTCGGAATCTCTCTCAAATTTATTTGAGCTACTGCTTGGTACGGAATCAATTTCAAAAAACGTACTATTCGTCAGGATGTTTGGAGAAGTACCATATAACGATAAGAAAATGCGGTATCTTTTTTCTGATCTGACAAGCCATCTGGAAAAATTTCTTTCCCTCCTGGAATTTGAAAAAGATTCTGAAGAAGAATCTCTGTACCGTCAAAAATCACTTTCAGAAAGAAATGTCAAAAAAGCATATTCATTCACTATGATTAAAAGTAGTGCAAAAGAAAATTCTGAAAAGGCGAGATCTTTTATGAATAAATATCGCTCTGAAGAGATCGCCCATCTGTTCAATGCACGTCAGCACTCAAGACTTGCACAACTTAATTACACCGGACTTTTAAAAAGTCTGGATCAATTTTATTTCGTTCGAAAGCTGCAATTACAATGTGAACTGATCAATCTTAAAAATGTATTGAACAAACAATTTGAAGTAATTCTAATAGATCCGATCTGCGAATATCTTGTGTCAAACTCATTTCTTTCATCACCATTGATTGAAGTCTACTACTACATCCTGATCAGTTTGAAAGGAAACAAAGAGGAGTCATTCGATGCTTATGAAAAAATAATTTCCATTACAAATGAATTTCGGAACAAATTAGCTGTAGAAGACCTGAACAACATTTACCAATATGCAAAAAATTTCTGCATCAGGCGGATCAATTCCGGTGAAGATAATTTCCGTTTAATTCTTTTTGATCTGTACAAATCAATTTTAAAAAACAAACGATTGATGAAGCATGATCACCTCTCGCCCTGGGAATTTAAAAATATAGTCACCCTTGGTTTACGATTGAAAGAAGACGAGTGGGTAAAAGATTTCATTTCACGATTCATCAATTTTCTACCGCCACATGAAAGAAAAAATGCTTTAACCTATAATACTGCAATGCTCTACTACTTTAAAAAGAATTACAAATTCGTTTTAAAATATCTGCAGGAGGTTGAATTCACGGATCTTTATTATCAGCTTGATTCCAAGTCAATACTATTAAAAGTGTATTTTGAAAATGATGAGCAGGAAGCACTACTTCACCACATAGCGGCATTCAAAATATTTTTATTAAGGAATAAAAATATTTCCGCTTATCAACTTTCCATTTATAAGAATTTTATAAAATACTCTTTGAAGATCTTCCGCGCAGGTTCCAATTCGAAAAAACTGGAAGCACTGCGCGCAGAAATATCATCGTCAGCAAATATTTCCGACAGAAACTGGCTGACTGAAAGAATCAATGAATTAGTCTAGTTATATTTTGGTTCTGTCTGAACAGAATACTTCTCTACTTTATTTACAACAGGTGGCAATGTTCGCAAATAATCATAGATAGCACTCAGATCTTCGTCAGTCAGATTACTGTACAAGCCCCAGGGCATTGGTGAATTATTTCCTCCTTTTCCAACAGGAATGTTTTTCGCCTTTTCATCTCTGTAAAAACGAAACTTATCAAGAAATGCTTCTTTGGTCAGGAGTCCGATACCGGTTTCATTATCCGGAGTAATGTTAGCTGATGTAGCACAATGTCCATCGATGCAAAATTTAAATCCTCCGGCAAATTCTGTTCCCGGTAGCATCTGACCTTTTTCTAACTTGGTATGACAAGCAATACAAGCGACTGCATTGACCATGTACTCACCATAGGCAAGTGTGTTTGCGCGGTCGGGTGCCGGTGGCAATGGACCATCAAGATCTTTTGGAATTGTTTTAACAATAAGATTAAGCGGGAAATCAAGTTTCCGTTCAGGGATTTTGTTCTCAATTGGTTTCAGAGAACGGATATATGATATGATAGAATAAATATCTTCCTGCGACATTTTACTGAAATGTGTATAAGGCATCAGAGGAAATAGTGCTTCGCCTTTTTTATTTACTCCCACTGTAATTGCACGAAACAATTCTCCATCAGTCCAGTCGCCAATACCGGCAGGTGTAATATTTCTTGCATAGATAACTCCGGGCACATCTGCTTTCGGTCCGTCAAAAACTTCTCCGCCCATTCCTTCAGTTCCCGGAACGATCGGTCCACTGAATTTTGTAAAGTCGCGCTTAGAATGACAATCAATACAATTTGTAACATAATTTGCTAAATACTTTCCTCTTTCAAGTCGTTCTGGTGTAATTTCTACATGGATGTCCTTAGCTGCTGCGACATTTGGGTGAGTACTGTTGAAGTAAATCAGAAATCCGATTACAGCGATAACTACTATTCCGAGGATAATGCCAATAACTCTAAGAATTTTTTTCATGGTGGTGGTGTGTTTATGTGTAGAGCAAAAATAAAAAAGTTTTTATACCGGCAAAATCCAATTTAAAAGTTGTTTTGTATAAGTGATCAGGTATTTTTCTCAAGCAGAATTACGCAGAAAATGCAGAAAATACGCAGAGATCTCTATGAGACCGAAAACAATGTTTTAGATTCAATAATAATCGTTAAACAAAATCTGCATTTCATGATTATGAAAAAATAATAACAAAAAAAGGGAAGCAGCCAATTGCTGCTTCCCTTTAATTTTTCGGGATATTCCCGAGTGAAGTTATTACTCAACTACAACTCGTTTCGATTGAGAGTTTCCGTCTTCAGAAGTTACGCTGATTACATAAACACCTTTAGCGAAATCTGTCATGTTGATTTCAGTTGAATTATAGTTTTCAGAAGCATCGATAACATTTGAATAAATGATGTTACCAAGTAGATCTGCAACCTTCACTGTATATTTCATATCAGAATCTGAATTGAAAGAAACAGTTGTTTTAGCAGAAGTCGGGTTCGGATAAACTGAGAATTCAGCTGTGTTGATTGAAGCGTTATCAGCAGCTGTACGACAGAACTGATTTACAGAAACTGCAAGTGCAGCCGGTTGAGAAGCGCCACAAGCGTTAACTGCATTTGCGCGTACAACAGCAGAAGAAGTCAATGCTGTGTTGAAGTTTACAATTGCAGTTGTTCCTGATGGAGCGATCGAAGCGCCACCTGTTACTGACCATGTATAACTTGTAGCACCTGTTATCGGAGCAAGGTTATAAGACACGTTTGACTGAGTTTTACAAACCGATGTTGGACCTGTGATTACAGGGACAGCAGGGCGGGAAGTAACAGTGAAACAACGAGCCGGACCAGCACCGCAAGCATTGTTAGCAGACACACAGATGTTACCTGCATTAGTAGTAAATGCAGCAGTGAAGTTAACTACGATTGATAAGCCGTTAGGTGCAGTTGATACGATATTCACACCTGCCGGTACTGACCAGTTGTATGAAGTAGCACCCGGAACCGCAACAATAGAATAAGTTACTCCGCTCAAGTTACAAAGAGCTGTACCAGGACCAGTAATACCGCCCGGTTGATTTGGAACAGAACCTACAGTAAATGATCTTGTATAAGATCCACAAGTGTTAGATACTGTAATGCTCACTTGTCCGCTTGTCCATGCAGGTCCGAAGTTGAACGTTGCTGAAGAAGTTGTTGAAGTTAAGTTCTGTCCATCAAGTGAAGCGTCACCTGTGATAGACCATGTATAAGTGTCTACACCCGGAACAACAGGCATTGAATATGTAGCAGTTCCGTTTGCACAAACTTTTGTAGGTCCACTCACTGCATTAGAGTGTGCAGGAATACCCGTGATAGTCATACCACGAACTGCAGAGATTCCATTACAGTTTACACCACGAACCTGAACAGATCCTTGAGCAAAGTTTACAGGAACACTAACAGTGATTGTATTTGTACCTTGACCAGAAGCAATGAATACACCTGTACCTGTAACGGTCCAGTTGTAGCTAGTTGCATTAGCTGATGAAGTTGAGAATGTATACACACCTGCACCACAAGTTACACTTGGTCCGCTGATCACAGCAGGTAAAGAAGGATATGCAACGATCACTGGAATATTTAAACAACTTGTCATACTTGAACCACAAGCGTTGTTTGCAGCAACACAAATGAATCCGCCATTGAATCCGCTACCGAATGCAACAGTGATACTGTTTGTAGTTGATGAGCCTGTAGCGCCGCTTGGAAGAGTCCATGTATAGCTTGTTGCGTTAGGATCATTAATAACTGAGTAAACGATTCCTGCAGAGTTACGACAAGCTCCTGCCGGACCGCTGATAGCACTTGGAGTACCAACTGAACCACCTGAACCAGTAACTAAAGCTGTAGCAGAACCGGAACATCCATTACCATCAGTAATAGAAACCGTATATGAACCGGCAACTAAACCTGTTGCAGTAGCAGTAGTTTGTCCGCCCGGTGACCATACATAAGTATAAGAACCATTTCCTCCGGAAGCAACAACTGTTGCAGTTCCGTCAGGTGTAGAACATCCTGAAGCAGGAGTAGTTGAAGTTGTTCCTTCTACTTTTGTTGGTTGAGTTAATGTAACAGAAGACGATGAAGTACATCCGTTAGCATCAGTTACAGTATATGTAATTGTACCTGCCGCTTGATTGAATGTACCTGTTCCTGAATAAGGAGCTGTTCCACCTGATGCATTAACGCTAACAGTAGTTGTTCCGCCGAAGCAAAGAATACTTCCTGTTGCAAAAGCAGTCGCTTCCAGTTGAGAAGGTTCTGTTATAAAAATAGAAGTTGAAGATTCACAACCGTTAGCATCAGTTACAGTGAATGTCCATGACCCACCACCTAGCGTGAATGTACCAGTACCTGAATAAGGAGCTGTTCCACCAGTTGCAGATACTGTTATTGTTGATGAACCACCATTACAAAGAATCGGTGTAAATGAAGATGATGCTACAAGAACAGCAGGTTCTGTAATTGTAATAGTAGTTGTAGCTGAACAACCGTTTGCATCAGTTACTGTGTAAGTATAAGTTCCTGCTGTTTCATTGAAAAAACCTGTTCCTGTGTAAGGAGCTGTTCCACCAGTTGCAGAAACTGTTACTGTTGATGAACCGCCATTACAAAGGATTGCTGTTGCAGAAGAAGATGCTACAAGTGCAGCAGGTTCAGTAATAGTGATAGTAGTTGTAGCTGTACAACCATTAGCATCAGTTACTGTGTAAGTATAAGTTCCTGCTGTTTCAGTGAATGTACCAGTTCCTGAATAAGGAGCTGTTCCACCTGTTGCAGAAACTGTTACTGTAGATGAACCGCCATTACAAAGAATCGCTGTAGAAGATGATGATGCAACAACTGCAGAAGGCTCAGTAACCGTTCCTGTAGTTGTAGATGTACAACCATTAGCGTCAGTTACAGTAAATGAGTATGATCCTGCTGAAACAGTAAATGTTCCTGTTCCTGAATAAGGAGTAGTTCCACCTGTTGCAGAAACCGTGATTGTTGTTGTTCCGCCATTACAAAGAATTGCAGCATCCTGACTTGATGAAGCAGAAAGTACTGTTGGTTCAGAAACTGTACCGGTTGTTGTAGATGAACATCCATTAGCATCAGTAACAGTGAAAGAATAAGGACCTGCACTAACCGTGAAAGTTCCTGTTCCTGTTACCGGTAATGCACCACCTGTCTGAGAAACAGTTATAGTAGTTGTACCACCATTACAAAGGATCGGTCCGTCCTGAACTGAAGAAGCAACGATAGAACAAGCAGCAGTGTTTACTGTAGCACAAGCAGATGTTGTACATCCGTTAGCGTCAGTTACAGTGATGCAATAGTTACCAGGAAGAAGTCCTGTTAAGTTTGTAGAAGAATAAGGAGAAGTACCACCTGTTACAGAAGCGATTGAAACAGTACCATCAGCACATGTAGGACATGATGCCGGAGTTGATGTTGCAGTTGCAGCTAAAGCTGTTGGTTCAGTAACTGTAATCGTTGTTGAAGCAGTACATCCGTTAAGATCAGATACATTATATGTATATGTTCCTGCAAGAACCGTAAAAGTTCCTACTCCGATATAAGTTGGAGTACCACCGGCTGCTGTCACAGTTACTGTCGATTCACCACCGTTACAAAGAATTGCTGTTGCAGAAGAAGACGCTGTAAGAAGTGCTGGTTGAGTAATTGTAATTGTTGTTGTAGCCGTGCAACCGTTTGCATCAGATACTGTGTAAGTATAAGTTCCTGCTACTTCCGTAAATGATCCTGTTCCTGTATAAGGAGCAGTTCCACCTGTTGCAGATACTGTTACTGTTGATGATCCACCGAAACAACCGATTGCTGTTGCAGAAGAAGAAGCAACTAATTCAGAAGGCTCAGTGATCGTTACTGTAGTTGTAGCTGTGCAACCATTTGCATCAGTTACTGTGTAAGTATAAGTCCCTGCTACTTCAGTAAATGTACCTGTTCCTGTGTAAGGAGCAGTTCCACCTGTTGCAGATACTGTTACTGTTGATGATCCACCGAAACAAGCGATTGCTGTTGCAGAAGAAGAAGCAACAACTGCAGTAGGTTCAGTAAGAGTTACTGTAGTAGAAGCAGTACAGCCGTTAGCGTCAGTTACTATGTAAGTATCTGATCCAACTGTCTGGTTGAATGTACCTTCACCTGAATAAGGAGGTGTTCCACCCGATCCTGTGATTGTAACAGCAGTAGTTCCACCATTACATAGAATTGGAAGGAATGAAGGAGTGATCGCAACAGCAGACGGTTCAGATACTGTGATATTTGTAGTTGAAGAACATCCATTATTATCAGTGACAGTAAAAGAATATGATCCTGCACCCACTGTAAATGCTCCTGTTCCTGTTACGGGTTCAACGCCGCCTGTTTGAGAAACAGTAACTGTTGTTGTTCCACCGAAACAAAGAATTGCAGGGCCTTGTGAAGATGAAGCCAGTAAAGCACAAGAAGGACTTGAAACAGTTGCTGATGCAGTAGTCACGCAACCGTTATCATCTGTTATATTAGCCGTGTAAAATCCTACACCCAGACCTGTT
>Ga0075163_10010000_pt1 | contig 12425 bp, 9 predicted proteins | sample JI1023141ADNA_FD_71478 | JGI IMG/M metagenome (GOLD analysis project Ga0075163, IMG submission 71478) | Wastewater effluent complex algal communities from Wisconsin, to seasonally profile nutrient transformation and Carbon sequestration -... | ecosystem: Engineered > WWTP > Effluent > Algae...
TCTTATCCTGGCGCACATGGACTTACGTCCTACGCTACAGATATTACGCCCTTCCAGGGCTTAAGAAGTAACTCCACTATTTTCAATTGTTTACTTAAATTGACACCAGTGCACCTTGGTCTGCCCCTACAGTCAAACCAAGGTGTCTGCCGTCTTAAAATCAATATTTTTATTCTTTTTGTTTACAGTGTAGCTAGTTATTGTTTGTTAAACATTAAACGTTTTTCTGCTAATGCTAGTAATCTTGATTCAACTTTTTGATTAATGGTATTGTCTGGAAAATTTCCTTCTGAATTTCTTTCTCCTGCAAGTATTCCTGTTAAAATCTCTATACCTTGATTGATGGTTTCTATGGGGTAGATATTAAATTTATTCTCTGTCACAGCCTCTATAACATCCTGTCTTAGCATTAAGTGTTTTACATTAGAAGCAGGTATTAAAACACCTTGTTGTCCTGTTAACCCTCTAGCTTTACAGATATCAAAGAAGCCTTCTATTTTTTCATTTACTCCACCTATAGCTTGTATTTGACCATGTTGATTAACTGATCCTGTTACTGCTAAAGATTGTTTAATAGGTATATTTGCTAGGGCTGAGAGTAGGGCATAAAGTTCAGCAGACGAAGCGCTATCGCCTTCTATTTCATTGTAGGATTGTTCAAATACAAGGCTAGCAGTAAGTGAAAAAGGTTTATCAATTGCGTAATGAGAGCCTAAAAAACCTGAAAGTATTAATACTCCTTTAGAGTGAAGTGGGCCTCCTAAATTAACTTCTCTTTCAATATCAATAACTTCGCCTTTTCCTAACCTAACACTAGCAGTAATTCGGCTTGGATGACCAAAAGCAAAGTCACCTACTTGCATTACTGAAAGCCCATTAATTTGACCAACCTTTTCACCTTGAGTATCTATTAAGAAAGTTCCACGGGTTGTTTCTTCTTGTAGGAGTTCATGAAACTGATTAACACGCTTTATTTTATTATCAATTGCTTGTTGTACATCGCTAGCACTAATAACTTTATGCCCAAACTCTTTAGCCCAATAATCTGATTCCTTCATTAGGTCTAGAATTGTTTTCATATGAGTAGATAATTTTTCTGAATCACCAACCATCCTAGCACTTTGTTCTATTATTCGAGCAACTGCACTTCTATCAAATGCAAGTAGTTTTTCTTTTCTACCTAAAGTACCAATCATTTTTGCATAAAGAAGAGTGTTTTCATTGCTGCGATTCATGCTCTCACTAAAATCTACTATTACCTTAAATAATTCCTTAAACTCTGGATCTAATTGATAAAGCAAGTAATAAAGCCATCTTTCCCCAAGTAAAACTACTTTAACACTAAGAGGAATTGGCTCTGGTTCTAATGATACTGTGCTAGCAAGACTTAACATTTGTTCTAAGGATTCAATCTTAAGCTGCATTGATTGTAACGCACGTTTAAGCCCTTCCCATGCATAGGGTTGTGATAGTGCTTTATAACCATCTAGCATTAAGTAGCCTCCATTAGCTTTATGCAGCGCTCCAGCTTTGATCAAGCTAAAATCTGTTACTAATGATCCCATATGAGCTTTATGCTCAATTTGGCCAATTAAATTATGGTAAGTAGGGTTATTTTCATAGATAACAGGTGAGCCTGTTGTTTGACTATGATCTACAAGTAAATTTATTTGATAGCGAGATAGTAGTAATAATTCTTTATGTTGAGCAGATTGTCTTTTAAATACAAAAGCTTTTTCTGAACGATCCCCATTATTAAGAAAGATATTTGAATTGTTAATTACGTCTTTTTGCATAGCTTCTAAGTAATTAACTATTTCTGGAAAATCGATATATTTTTTCTTTAGTTCCTCAATTAAATGCCCAACTGCAAGTGTAGTAATTTCTTTATTAAGTTCTTTTATTTTTTTACGGCTTTCTTTTTCCCATTGTATTTCTCGTTTAGTAAGAGCAATAAACTCATCACTAAATAGCTTTATTTTCTTTTCAATATGTTCTCGTTCTTTTTCAGAAAGCTTTTCATATTCTTCAGGATTAATTACTTGTCCTTTTCTAAGAGGTACACAAACAATTCCTTCAGGAGTTTGCATTAAGGTTATAGACTGAGCTTTAGCTCGTTTTTGTAATGCTTCAAAGGCTTTATCTTGGTGGATTTTTAGTTTTTTCTTAATAGCTGCCTTACGTCTGCGATATTCGTCATTCTCAAATGCAGCAGGAACATCAGAGCATAGCTCTTCAACTAATTGAATTATATCTTTATGTAAAATAGCTGCTTTACCAGCAGGAAGCTTTAAAATCTTAGGCTTATTAGATTTTTCAAAATTATTTATATAGCAGAAATCAAAAGGGGTTGGTTCTGTGCTTGCTTTTTGTTGAAGGAAATGCCGAACAACAGAATGTTTAGCTATTGCTGAAGAGCCTAAAGCAAAAATATGGTATCCATCTTGTTTTATATTTATACCAAACTTTACAGCATCTGTTGCTCTAGTCTGACCAATGATTTCGGTTAAATCTTCTAGGCTATCAGTAGTATCAAAAGAAAATAGCTCTTGATCACAATGGTTATACAACTGTTCTGGTTTTAACGGGCTGATATTGCTCATAATTACATCTCCATCATTAGCTTTGATTAGCGTTATAAGTCTTTATACAAAATCCACCAAGAGGTTATCACAAAATTATGTAACAAATAAAAAACTAAAAACCTTTTCTCAATCTACTAGCTATCTTAATACATCAAAAAATCTAATACTTATTCATAAGCAATATACTGTAGAAAACACTATATCTTGTTCATTATTTATAATGTGGCACGAGATTTGAGTAACTTAAAGCTGAAAAGTTATTTTGGAGGTGAGAAAATGAAAAAAATATTTGCCTTAATATTCCTTATTTTATTTACCACCACCTTAGCTCTTGGGCAATCAAAAGAATCTGTACCTAAAGCAGAAATATTTACAGGAGTTTCTTATCTACGTACAGAATCTAATCGTAACCTAGAAGGTTTTAATGCTTCAATGACTAGTAATATCAACAAATCATGGGGCATTACTGGGGATTTTGGCGCATATCGCTTTAGAGGCGATAATACTTATACAGTGTTGGCTGGGCCTCGTTATAGCTTACGTTTACAAAATGGCCGTGTTATGCCATACACTCATGCGCTTTTTGGCGTAATTACAAATAATACTGCATACTTTACAATGGCTTATGGTGGTGGTTTAGATATTAAACTTAACTCCACAGTTGCTGTTAGAGTGCTTCAAGCTGATTATCTACAAGTTCGAGCAACTGATCGTTATACAAATAATGCAAGATTGTCTTTTGGTGTTGTCTTACATCTAAATAAGTAAGTGATTTCACTAGGCTATACCAAGTAGTCTGATAACTTGGTATAGCTAAAAAGCTTACTCTAAGCTTTTAGGAGTAGCCGTGACTATAGATACATTAGATACATTGGCAGAAAATAGCATTATTGTAGCCAATCAAAACACTTCCCCTGAAAAAATCTTTTATGCTCACAATTTATCTAAGGTTTATCATATGGGGGAGGTAGAAGTTCATGCACTCTGTTCAATAGACTTTGAGCTTTTCCAAGGGGAATTTGTTGTTTTACTTGGCCCATCAGGAAGTGGTAAATCTACGTTACTTAATATTCTTGGTGGGCTTGATACCCCAACAAGTGGAGAAGTAATTTTTCGGGATCATAACCTAGTTACAGCTAATGACCGTGAACTAACACGCTTTCGACGTGAACATATTGGTTTTGTTTTTCAATTCTATAACCTTATCCCTAGTTTAACCGCACTAGAAAATGTTCAACTTGTAACTGATATTTCAGAAAACCCTATGCCAGCAAAAGAAGCCCTTAGACTAGTTGGTTTAGGGGATAGAGTAAATCATTTTCCTGCACAAATGTCAGGAGGTGAGCAACAACGTGTAGCTATTGCTAGAGCAATTGCAAAACAACCTGATGTATTGCTTTGTGATGAGCCAACAGGAGCACTAGACTTTAAAACAGGGAAATTAGTCTTAGAAGTCTTAGAAGAAATTAATCAAAAGATAGGCACTACAATAGCGGTAATTACACATAATGCTGCTATTGCTGCAATGGCCGATAGAGTAATTCGATTAGGTAGCGGCAAGATTGTAGAAATTTCTTATAACAAGACAAAGGCAAGACCAGCAGATCTAGAATGGTAGGTAAGTTATGAATATGCTTAACCGTAAGTTAATTCGTGATTTGCTACATATGCGAGGTCAAATAATTGCTATTACATTAGTGGCTGCTTGTGGTATTGCTGCTTTTGTCTCTCTAAGAAATATCTACCAATCATTATTAATCACACAAAGTACCTACTATTCAGACTATCGATTTGCTCAAGTTTTTGTACAGCTAAAACGCGCTCCAGAATCAATTAAAGGCTTTATCAATGAAATATCTGGGATCGTTACAGTACAAACACGTATTGTTGCTGAGGTTACACTTGATATTCCTGGCTTAAATGAACCAGGCTCAGCTAGATTGATTTCAATTCCAGAAAAACAAACACCTATTTTAAATGATTTACATCTAGTAGCAGGGCGCTGGATTGAGCCAAATAATCGTAATGAAGCAATTGTTAGTGTAGCTTTTGCAGAGAAAAATCAGCTTAAACCAGGTGACTCAATTAGCGCAGTTATTAATGGACAATGGACAAAACTGTATATTGTGGGTTTAGCACTTTCGCCAGAGTTTATATATGAAATTCGTGGTGGGGAAATGTTTCCTGATAGTCGTCGCTTTGGAGTTATTTGGATGGGCTATCAATCTCTTAGTGCTGCTTTTAATATGCAAGGGGCTTTTAATAATGTAGTGCTATCTCTAGCTCCTACTGCAAATGAACGTGCAGTAATTGAGAAACTTGATTTGTTACTAGAAAACTATGGTGGATTAGGAGCCTATGGACGTGAGGATCAAACCTCTCATCATTTTATTTCTAATGAAATTGATGAACTTAGGGTTAATGGAACTTTTACCCCAGCACTTTTCTTAGCAGTCTCAGCTTTTCTAATACATTTAGTTTTATCTCGCCTTGTTATAATACAACGTGAACAAATTGCAGTATTAAAAGCCTTTGGCTATGGCAATATTAGCTTGGCTATTCACTACTTAAAACTAAGTTTGATTGCTGTTTCTTTTGGAGTTGTTTTAGGGGCTGGATTAGGCTGGTATTTTGGCTATAAGCTCACAGCATTATATGCAGAATTTTTTCATTTTCCTGTCTTACACTATAAATTTGATTTAAGTGTTTTTGCTAGTGCAGTAGCTATAAGCTTTTTTTCAACTAGCCTTGGGACAATTAGTGCTGTAAGAAAAGTTATTGCTCTTTCACCAGCAGAAGCAATGTCACCTGAAGCACCTGCTCAATTTCGTTCTGGACTCTTAGAACGCCTTGGTTTAGAGAAATTATTACCTCTATCCACTAGAGTTATAGTACGTAATATTGAACGTAATCCAACCAAAGCATTATTAACCATATTTGGTATTGCAATGTCAGTATCATTACTTGTAGTTGGTTTTTATTTTAATGATGCAATTACTCATATTATTTCTCTTCAGTTTGATAAATCACAACGTGAAGATGCTAATATAGTCTTTATTGAACCCCGTCCGATAACGGCAGCTTATAATTTAATAAGCTTATCAGGAGTAATGAGAGTTGAGCCTTACCGTATGGTTCCAGTACGTCTACGTTTTGGTCATAAAATGCGTCGAGTTGCGCTCTTAGGGCTAGAGCCAAATGGTCAATTACATCAAATAATAGAAGTTAATAACAATGTTGTTAACTTACCTCTTAATGGAATAGTAATAAACAAAAAGCTAGCAGAAATCCTAAAAGTAAAAATAAATGATGAGTTAACTTTTGAGACTCTTGAAGGTAAAAAACTAGTTAGACAAGTTAGAGTTGTGGCTTTAGCTAATGAAGTATTAGGTCTATCGGTTTATATAAATAGACATGCGCTTAACGATCTATTAAATGAAAGTGAAATAATTAATGGAGCACGCTTACTAATAGATGATAAAGAGAAAGCCAAACTTTACACTCAGCTTAAACATACTCCTATTGTAACTAGTGTAGTGATTCCTGAAGTTGTCCTTAATAATTTTAATGAAACTCTAGCCCGTACTATGGGGGTTTCTACTACAATAATTATTTCATTTGCCTGCATCATTGTATTAGGAATGGTTTATAACAGTGCCCGAATTGCTTTATCTGAACGTGGACGGGAACTAGCTAGCCTACGAGTACTTGGTTTTACAACTTCAGAAATAGCAACAATGCTTTTAGGTGAACAAGGATTATTAACACTAGTAGCTATTCCTATAGGATATTTAATTGGTTGGTTTTTCTGTAAGCTAATTGTTGAAGCAATAGACACTGAAATGATGCGATTACCTTTGATCATTACTTCTTATAACCTAACACTTAGTTTTATTATCACAATTTGTGCAGCATTAGTTTCAACAATAATAGTACAAAGGCGGTTACATCATCTCAATCTAATTGAAGTATTGAAAACAAGGGAGTGAACGTCATGAAAACCCTTATTAAACGTATATTTTCTAGTTTATTTGTATTAGCAATAGCAATTCTTATTTTTATTTCTCTACAAACTAAACCGCTCAAAGTAGAGACAACACAAGCGATATATGGCCCTATGCAAATAACAATTACTGCTGAGGGTAAAACAAGAGTAGAGGATAAATTTCTAGTAACAGCCCCTATTACAGGTAAACTATCAAGGATAAAACTTCATCGAGGAGATCAAGTTTTACTCAATGATGTAATAACAAAAATAGAACCACCTCCAATAATTCCTTTAGATATACGTCAACTTGCTGAGGCAAAAGCACGTTTATCTGCTGCTGAAGGGTTAAAAAAAGAAGCTGATACTGTTGTTAAAAGACTTGAAGCTAATTATGCACAAGCCCAACGTGAATATAAACGAGCACAAACATTAGTTGAAAGTGGTCTTGTATCACGTCAGGATTTTGAGCGTGTTTATAATAATGAGCAAGCCTCTTATCAACAGCTTGAAGAGGCAAAATATCGAGCCTATACAGCAAACTCAGAGGTTGAAGTAGCTAAAGCAACATTACTAACTGTAGAACAAGCTAACCCAAATAATAAAACAACAGACATTACTATAAAATCCCCAATAAAAGGCCAAGTTCTACATGTAATAGAAGAAAATGAACGTGTAGTTACAGCAGGCACACCACTGCTTGAACTTAGCAACCAAAGAATGGAAGTTGTAATAGAAGTTCTTTCAACAGATGCGGTAAAAATTAAAACAGGAGCAGATGTAATAATTGAAGGATGGGGAGGGAAGTCTTCTTTAAAAGCAAAAGTTAGGTTAATTGAACCTTCTGGTTTTACAAAAGTTTCTGCACTTGGAATTGAAGAACAACGTGTAAATGTAATTGCAGATTTTTTAGAACCCCCTAAATTACTTGGAGATGCATACCGTGTAGAAGCCAAAATTGTTATATGGGAAAAAGAAAATATCTTAAAACTCCCTCTTAGTGCTTTATTTCGTCAAGGGCAAGATTGGTATGTATTTATAGTAGAAAATGAAGTGGTAAAACTCCGAATGGTTAAAATTGATCACTTTACATCTTCTGAAGCAGAAATTTTAGAGGGTATAAAGCAAGGAGAACTTATTGTTATTCATCCATCAAATCAGCTTACTCAAGGAATAAAAGTAAATATAGTTGAAAACCCTCAAACAGAGTTATTTTAATTGTTTGAAATTTTTAATCTTATTTACTTTTTTCTAGACTAAGTTCTTTATGTTTTGCTTTCTCTAAAAAATTTCTAACATCATCATGTGTTACTTGTGGAAATGCTAGATACCATAACCCTACAGCAGAAAACAACTCTGGTGTTATTAAACATACAAATTCATCAACCTCTGCTCTAAACTGTTCACATACAGATGGAGGAGCAACAGGAACAGCTACAATAATACGAGCTGGTTTATACTGTTTAATAGCTTTTATAGCAACTAACATAGTTGAGCCTGTAGCAATACCATCATCTACTAAAATTACTACTTTATCCTTTATCTCTGGAAGGGGTTGGGTCCCTCTATAAAAATTCTCTCTCCAATCTAATTCTTTTTGTTCTTCACTAACAACAAAACTGATAGTTTTATCAGGGATACACAAGAGTTTTACTATGTCGTTATTAAGTACAATTTCACCACCTGTAGCAATCGCACCCATAGCTAATTCTTCTTGTCCTGGAACTCCAAGTTTTCGCACTAAAAACACATCTAATAGGGCATTAAGTGCCTTAGCAATTTCAAAAGCTACAGGAACACCACCTCTAGGTAATGCTAAGATAACTACATCTGAACGGTTAGAATAATTAGAGAGTTTTTCAGCTAGTAATTTACCTGCTTCAATCCTATCTTTAAAGCGAATCATATTGGGCCTCTTTCTCTATTTGCTTAGCAAATAAAACTATAACTAAACACAATTAAACAGTTATTTAACCCTTCAAGCATTATTTGAAAGGGTTAAATAACTTAATTAATTGTTTAAGTTTGCTTACAAAAATAGTCTCTACTTCACTTTGCTTACAAAGCTTACAAATTAGTCTCTATTCCACCAAACACGAGCAAATTTGTTTTCATGAGAAAAATCATAACGTACTTCGCCACAATATGCCTTCTCAAGCGCATGACCAAGCCTTTGAGCAAGATGTGCTGTTGTGGTCGAGATTGTTAGTTTATGACCATTACCTTTTTCCCACTTGATAATTCTAGCAAGAGGATTATTTTGAGCAGCTCGCTCAGACTCATTAGTTAAAAGACTTTCTATTTCTTTATGGTGTTCTTCAAAAAATGATCCATTAAGATGAACATATCCACTAATAATACTGTCTTTTTGTTGTTTACAAGCAGGGCAAGTTACAATCTGTGTTTTACCCCAACGTTGATGTTCAAGACTCATTGGATTAGCAGCATCAATTGTCCACCGACGATCAACATAAATAGCTCCACACATTTTACAAACACCAGGTTCTACAGGCGCTAGGTCTGAATGTAAATGGTTGCCCTTTTCATGATCAACTCTTTTGGTACCTGTTAGCTTTGTATATGATTTATTACTATTCATAACTCCTCCATTAGCAAATAGTTATCAAGAATAAATAGTCTTCTGCCTGTTTTCTTCAAATTCTTAACTTACTTTTCTCCTACTTCTTAACTTGCTTCTGTCAGTTCATTTCGTTTGTTTAGTAATGCTCTTAATTTCATACGAGCTTTATGAAGCTGAGATTTAGAAGTACCTGCATTAATACCAAGTATTTTAGCGATTTCTTCATGTTCATAACCTTCAACATCATGCAGTAGAAAAACCTTACGATACCCAGTAGGAAGTTTTTCTATTGCTGTTGTTAAAGCAATAGAATCAACTATTGGCAAAGTTTGTGTTTTAGTCGTAAAAGCTTCAGCCTTTTCAGGCATTTCACCCGTTTCAGTAGTAACTTCTAACTTAACAAACTTCTTACGAAAATGCATTAATACTTGATTAACAGCAATACGATGAAGCCAAGTGCTAAAGGCTGAATCACCACGAAAACTAGATAATTTTCTTTGCACTTGGAGAAAAACATCATGTGCTAAATCTTCTGCATCAGAAGCGTTAGAAGTCATTCTTAAGCAAATCCTATAAACACTACGATAGTAACGTGTATATAAATCTTCAAGAGACTCTTTATGAATTTCTTTGGTTTCTTGTGGGATTGAACTATCTATAGAATTGAAGTTTAATGTATTTGTAATCATTGTATTACCTCCAAATCTACACAGTTACAACTCCTAGTATTTATATATTAGTAGTGCATTAACAGTTAAACTTTTACATTTTTGCTATACACTACACATATGCTTAGGCAAACAGTGTGCAGCAAGGAAAGATTTTGCAGATTTTTGGCAGGAATTTTCCAATCTATTGAATTTAACTGTTATAAAAGGCTTAAAAATAACAACCCTATTGAATTAATTAAGTTTAATTAATTCTTTTAGTGATGTTGACTCTATTATTGATTCTTAATTTTATAGTAATTAATTATTTGGGGGAAAATCCACAGTTGCATCTGAAGAATTACACTTAAAACTTAGCATGGTTGATTGTTTTCTAAAGAATTTTGTTTTCTAAAGAATATTGCTCTAAAAATTTATTATCTAAACAATGCCAAGATTGCCAAAATAATTACTTTGTAGCTAAAGCCTTTAAGTTAGTTTTTATTAATAAAGCAACCTAATAGCCTAGCAAAAAATCAATTAGACTAGTAAGCCGAGAGATATGCTGATACCAAGACCCAAGAAAATCGCAAAATAGCCAGATTTGTTAGCCTCTCTCGGCTCAAACTCTTTTAAAGTAACTCTTACATGACTTCTAAGGAATTTTCTTAGACTAACTAAAATAATAAAAACAAGTAATTATACTTTAGCTAAGGTTAAACCTGTTTGATCCTGATATTTTCCTTGTCTATCACTATAAGATACTTCACACATTTCATCAGACTCAAAAAAGAGAATTTGTACAAAACCTTCTTCTGCAAAAAGTCTAACAGGTAAATTAGCAGCATTATAAAGCTCTATTACCAAACGCCCACGCCAATTTGCTTCTAGTGGCGTAGTGTTAACGACAATACCACATCTAGCATAAGTTGACTTGCCTAAGGCAATAGCTGTTACATTACGAGGAATATTAAAGCGTTCAATTGTAATACCTAATGCATAGGAGTGAGGAGGAAGCAGCCAATAAGTTGAACCATCTTCATCAGTTCTAATTGGAATATCTAGTAAGCTTTTAGAGTCAAATTGTTTAGGGTTAATTTCTGTTCCTTGAATAGGGGAGAAAACCTTAAATTCATCGCGGGCTAGTCGACAGTCATAACCATAACTAGATAATCCACAACTAATTATTCGTCTATTGTCTACTTGTCTGATTAAACTTGTTTCAAAAGGTGTGATTAGCTCGGCTGTTTCACACATTTGTCTAATCCATTTATCTGATTTAATTGCCATGTTTTTTCCTAAAAAGAAATTGTTTGTTTCTATAAAATTAGCTGGCATTTATAACAATAGATAATACCCTTTTCCAGTGGGTTTAGCAGTTGAGATAAATAAAAATGCTTTATAAAAGTGCAGATTTATTAAAGTTTTGGCTTAGGGATTAGCATAAGGTTTTGATAAAAATATCCTTATCATCACCAAGACTGGTGTGTTATAGTTCAAATGTTTTTAGACTTTATTCACTTCGTCAAAATAAGTTTTTAGCATTTCGCGGGGGTTTGATGAAAAAAACTAGATCGTTTACTTTATTAATTTTTGCCATAATTTTAACTGGTACATTAGCTGGTGGTTTTTATGGACGCAAAGTTCAAGCTACTCCTCCTGGAGGCGAACAAGTTCGAGCAACTGATATAGAAAATAGTTTTAGTGAGGCACTTAATATTGTTGAAACTAATTATGTAGATGATATTAAGCATGAAAATCTTACAAAAGCTTCTATCCAAAATATGTTACGCACTCTAGATCCACATTCTAATTTCTTTGATAGCAAAGAATTTCAAGAATTGCAAAGCGAACAACATAGCCAATTTTTTGGTATTGGGGTAACTATTAACCGTCGTAATAACCGAGTCTTTATTCTTTCTGCTATTAAAGGCACACCAGCAGAACAAGCAGGTTTACGCTATGGAGATGCTATCTTAAAAGTTAATGGTAAAACTGCAATAGATTGGTCAACTCAAGAAGTGCTAGAACAAGTCCGCGGGCCAAAAGGTGAGACAGTAGAAATAGAAGTAGAGCGTGCTGGCGTTCCTAAACCTCTTACTTTTAAAATTGTTCGTGATGCTGTACCACTTCCATCTATTCGTAATACTTATATGATTAAACCTACTGTTGGTTATATTGCCTTAGTAGGGGGCTTTAATCACACTACAGAAGATGAATTATTACAAGCTATGGAAAGCCTTAAATCTCAAGGTATGAAATCTATGGTGTTAGACTTGCGTAATAATCCTGGAGGTTTACTTACTCAAGCAATCAAAGTATCTAATATCTTTTTACAAAAAGGCCAAAGCATAGTTTCAATTAAAGGCCGTGATAAAAGCTCAGAATCAAGATCACATGATGCTAGTAATCCTAGCCCTGAAGATATCCCTTTAGTTATTTTAATTAATCGTAGTACTGCTTCTGCTTCAGAAATTGTTGCTGGTGCAATTCAAGATCATGATCGAGGAATAATAGTTGGTGATAGTAGTTTTGGTAAAGGTTTAGTACAAACAGTATTTAGATTACCTTATGGATCTGGCCTTACACTAACTACTGCTAAATACTATACTCCTAGTGGTCGGCTA
>Ga0075163_10010001_pt1 | contig 12425 bp, 13 predicted proteins | sample JI1023141ADNA_FD_71478 | JGI IMG/M metagenome (GOLD analysis project Ga0075163, IMG submission 71478) | Wastewater effluent complex algal communities from Wisconsin, to seasonally profile nutrient transformation and Carbon sequestration -... | ecosystem: Engineered > WWTP > Effluent > Algae...
CGGGCCTCGAGGCGCAGCGTGTCGCGGGCGCCCAGGCCGCAAGGCTTGATGCCGAGATCCTGGCCCAGCTCGAGGAGCGAGCGCCACAGCGCGGCCGCGTCGTCCCAGGCGCAGAAGATCTCGACGCCGTCCTCACCGGTGTAGCCGGTGCGGGCCGCGGTGCAGCGGACGTTGGCGATGACCGCGTCGCGGAAGTGGAAGCTCGGCAGCTCCACCAGCTTGGCGGCGTCGGCGCCGGCGCGTGCCAACACCTCGAAGGCCTTGGGGCCTTGCAGCGCGATGAGCGCCGTCTTGGCCGAGAGGTCCTCGAACTCGCAGTGGTTCTCGGCGGCCTTCTGGAACACCGCGGCGATCTTCCCGTGGTTCGAGGCGTTGCACACCACGAGGAAGCGCTCCTGCGAGGCGCGGTAGATGATGAGGTCGTCGAGGATGGTCCCACCCTCGTTGCAGGCGCAGGTGTAGAGCGCCTGGCCGTCCTTCATCTTGGTGACGTCGCCGGTCACCAGGTAGTCGACCACCTGGGCCGCGTACTGGCCACGCATCTCCAGCTCGCCCATGTGGCACACGTCGAAGAGGCCGGCGGCGTTGCGCACCGCCTGATGCTCGTCGACGATACCTGTGTATTGTACAGGCATCTCCCATCCGGCGAAGGGGACGATGCGCCCCTTGGCCTTCACGTGCTCGTCGTAGATGGGGGTGCGCGAGAGGGCGTCCGTCGTCATGGCGGCGCAGCCTACCACCAACGGCGCCCGAGGTGGGACGCGGTCGAGTCGCTCCCCAGCGCGAGGCGGCCGCCAGCGGGGTGGTCCGTGGAGGCTTTCCGGGGTCGCCCCCTTCGCCGCCGCACGAATTCCCAGCTCTGCCGAGGCATGGCTGCAGCAGACACTCCGCCGGGTCCGAGGCCGGTGTTATAGTGCCCCTATGTCGACCACCCCCACGACAACGAGCTGGGACCGAGCCGCGCCGCAATACCTGGCGGAGTGGGTTCCCCGCTTTCTCCCCTACCACCGCGACCTCATCGAGGAGCTGGCCGTGAGCGAGGCCCAGAAGGTGCTCGTGGTGAGCGCTGGCCCGGGCGCCGAGGCGCTGGTGGCGGCGCGTCGCGTGGGCCCCCATGGCAAGGTGGTGGCCACCGATTCCAGCCCCGAGATGGTGCGCATCTGTGGGGAAGAGGCGCGCCGCGCGGGCCTCGAGATCACCACCCGAGTGGCCGACTTCGGCGATGCCTCGGGCGGCCCCTGGGACGCCATCGTGTGCGCCTTCGGTCTCTGGCAGATCGACGACGCTCGACGTCCGGAGGTCCTCGCCGCCTGGCGCGCGTCGCTCGCTCCCCACGGGAAGGTGGGCGTCGTCACCTGGGGTCCGCCGGACCCGGACGGCCCCTTCGAGCGGCTCGCGCACGTGCTGCAGGAGCTCGAACCCGGCTACGCGCCCTCGGGGCGCCGGAAATTCGCCGAGCGCGATCTCATGGCCAAGATGTTCGAAGAGGCCGGCCTGGCGATGGTGCGCTGCACCGTGATCCGCCATCCGAACACCTTCGAGCGCGCCGAGGACTTCGTGCGATCGCTCCGGGAAGCCTGCACCTGGCGTCGGATCTGGGAAGATCTGGGCGACGAGCGCATCAATCGCATCGCCGCCAAGTTCTACGAAGGGGTAGGGGGGCCGGAGGCGCCGCTCTCGTTCGCGCCGGCTGCCACCCTCGCCATCGCCGCGCTCCCCGGCGCCCAGGTGGAAATCGCCGCCCGCCCCAGCGTCCGCGCGCCCAACCTCGGCTGACATAGACTCTCAGTCTTCGCCGGTACGCACGATGATGCCGACCCGCTGGTGGTCGACGACCGCCATGCCATTGTCGAAAGTGGAAAGCGTGAGCGGAGAGGACATGCGACAGTTTCCGTCCCGCTCGCCGTTCATGAAGTAGATGGCGTCGCGGGAGAAGACCGCGAGAAATCGGCGAATGCGCGCCTCGGCCACCTCTTTGGTTTGGAACCGCGTTCCGTACGCGAGGTCCCTGGCGATCGCATCGCCCGCCTCGCGTACCACGACGTCGTAGGGCGTGCGTCTCCAACCCGAGCCGATCGGGAAGACGTCCGCCGCGAGGGCCGCGGCATCGGCGATGCTCTCCGGCGAGCCCCCGCCGCGGTGGAGCGCGATCAGGACGTGGGCTGGGCGTATCCCCACCTTGCGTACGACCGGAACCCGCGGGTGGGGGTCGGGCGCCAGGCCCACCAGCCGGAGGACGTACGCCGACAGCTCCTCCGGGGGCGCTGGAGCCGCTGGGTCCTTCTCCGCCAGGAGGCGCTCGTACCGGGCCATCGCAGCTCTCCAGCGCGGCGAGTACAGCGCCGAATTCGGTCCTGCTTCCGTGATCGTCAGCGAGGTGCGCGCGCGGTCGAGGTGGGCGGGCGTCACGAGCGCCACCGTGGCCCGGTGCTCGTCGCCGAAGGTGGTGAGGGCCCACGCACACCTACGCGCGCCGCACCCGACCACCTCCGCGATGCGCCGGAGCGCCTCGCTCGTCTCCGCGCTCGTGAGGTCGCCCGGCGCCAAGCTCAGGCCGGCGCCTTCACTTCACCGCGGGCGGCAGCCGCTTGCAGGCGCTGTCGAAGGTCTCGAGGGCGCGCTTGAGGCCGCTGGTCAAATCGCCGTCGCAGATGCTGCTGAAGACGCCGTTGGCCCCGGAGAGCGCGACGAAGCTCCGCAGACGCTTGGCGTCGTCGGCCTCGCCGAAGGAGGACTTGCACGTGCCGGGACCGGGGCCGGCGATGACGCTGGCGGCCCAGCGACCCTTGCCCTTGGCAACGGTGTCGAGCATCGAGACGTAGCCTTCGAGTGGGGCCACGCCCTTCATGTCGGAGCAGGACTCGGTGCCGATGGTGAAGTTGTTGTCCTTGCGTGAGCAATCGTCCTCGTCCGAAAGGATGACCACACCGAGCAGCGCGTCGTCTCGCCGGAAGCCGGCGTTGGTGGCGTCTGCAGTGCGCGCGCCGAAGGCCAGATCGAGCGCTTCGAGAGGCATCTCCACGCTGGGGCCGCCGGTGCCCACCTTGGCGAGGCACGAGAACACGGAGCTCACGTTGGCGTCGCCGCGGTCGAGCCATCGTTTGGTGGCGCCGCACTCCTTCTTGTTTCGGAACGCACCGTTGTCGCCCTTCTCGTTCATCGGGAGCGGGCCGAACGGTGGCGGCGGCTGCACGGTGTACGAGAGGTCGCGGCCGGTGGTGGTGACGGCGATGCGATAGTTGAGCGGCACCCCGTTCTTGCTCTTCGTGTCGTCGAGGATCTTGATGAAGGCCGGGAAGTTCGCGGCGAGGTTCGCCTGCTCCTCTCCCATGGAGCCGGAGTCGTCCACCACGAACACCAGGTCCATCTTGGTGCACTCGGTCTCGTTGGTGGGCGCCGGCCCACCGGAGGTGGTGAGGCCCGAGCTCCCGCCGCCGCTGGAAGCGCCGCCATTCGAGCTCTGGCCGTCGAAGCCCGAGCCCGACGAGGTTCCGCAGTGGACAATGGCGACGAGAAGGGGGGCCAAAAAGAGAGCGCGGCGCATTGCGCCCAAGAATGGTCCGGCTCGGCGCCGGTGTCGAGCCCATGGCGTTTCTTCTTTTCCGAACGTTATTTTGCAGTTACCGAAGCTTTCTCGGGTGGCTCCCGGTTGGGTTCTGGGGCGAGTCGCCGGCGTCGCCCCTGCCGGCGCGGCAGCTTCCCGAAACGTCTCGAAAATTCCCGTTCTAACTTGGAGCCCGACGCGCTATCTGAGCGTCTCGTGGTGCGGCGGCGAATGTTCTCGGACGCGCCGGCATCCAGCACTCGAGACTCGAATCATCCAGCGCAATGGAGCACGTATGGGACGCTATCAGTTCACGTCGGAATCGGTCACCGAAGGGCACCCGGACAAGATCTGTGATCAGATCTCGGACGCCGTCCTCGACGCCATCCTCGCCCAAGACAAGCGCGCTCGCGTTGCTTGCGAGACCCTCGCCAAGACCGGAATGATCGTCGTCGCGGGTGAGATCACCACCACCGCGCGCATCGACGTCCCCACCATCGTCCGCAAGACGGTGACGGAGATTGGCTACACGAGCTCCGAGATGGGCTTCGACGCCAGCACCTGCGCGGTCCTCACCGCCGTGGAGCAACAGAGCCCGGACATCTCCCAAGGTGTCACCGAGGGCGAAGGCATGCACAAGGAGCAGGGCGCGGGCGATCAGGGCCTGATGTTCGGCTACGCCACCGACGAGACGCCGAGCCTCATGCCGGCGCCCATCGATTACGCGCACCGCCTCGCGCGGCAGCTCGCGGCCATCCGCCACTCGAAGAAGGTCGACTTCCTTCGTCCCGACGGCAAGACCCAGGTCACGCTCGAGTACGAGAACGACGTGCCGGTGCGCATCGACGCCGTCGTCGTCAGCTCGCAGCACTCGGAAGACGTGAAGTACAAGACGCTCAAAGAAGCGATCATGGAGCTCGTCGTCCTCAAGACGCTCCCCAAGAAGCTCATCGACAAGAACACCAAGTTCCACATCAACCCGACCGGCCGCTTCGTGGTCGGTGGACCGATGGGCGACTGCGGCCTCACCGGCCGCAAGATCATCGTCGACACCTACGGTGGCATGGGTCGTCACGGCGGCGGCGCCTTCTCCGGTAAGGACCCGTCCAAGGTCGACCGTTCGGCCTGCTACTACGGTCGCTACGTCGCCAAGAACATCGTCGCCGCGGGCCTCGCCAAGCGTTGCGAAGTGCAGGTGGCCTACGCCATCGGCGTCGCCAAGCCGGTGGGCGTTCACGTGAACACCTTCGGCACCGGCAAAATCGCCGACGAGAAGCTCGAGAAGTACATCCTCGACAACTTCGACATGCGTCCCAAGGCGCTCATCGACGAGCTCAACCTCCTCCGCCCGGTCTACCGCGCGACGGCGGCCTACGGTCACTTCGGCCGTGACGAGTTCTCCTGGGAGAAGACGACCCGCGCCGCGAAGGTGGCCGACGACCTCCTCAAGGGCGGCTCCAAGAGCACCAAGAGCAACGGCGCGAACGGCCACGCCAAGCCCGCCAAGGGCAAGGGCAAGGGCTCTTTCGCCAGCGCCTGATTCTACGTCGCGAGACGATGCAGAGCGGCCGGTTCTTCGGAGCCGGCCGCTTCGTTTTGTGGGCTCATTTCACGGCGAGCTTGGGTAGCGTAAGGGCATGACCACGCGGCTCCTTCTCATTCGACACGGCGCGACCACGCTCACCGCGGAGGACCGCTTCGCGGGCTCCACCGACGTGCTCCTCTCCGACGAAGGACGCGCCCAGGCGCAGAAGCTCGCCGAGCGCCTGGCCCACGAGAAGCTCGCGGCCATCTACGCCAGCCCCATGCAGCGCACGCTCGACACGGCGAGCATCCTCGGCGTGCCCCACGGGCTGAGCCCGCAGCCCCGCGACGGGCTTCGGGAGATCGGACACGGGCGCTGGGAGCAGAAGACGCGCCGCGAGGTGGAGGTCGAGTTCGCCGAAGAGTATGCGTCGTGGGAGGAAGACCCGTTCACCTTCGCGCCGCAGAGCGGCGAGTCGGGCCTGGCGGTCACCGCGCGCGCGCTGCCGGTGGTGCGTGAGGTGGTGGTGGCGCATCCGAACCAAACCGTTGCCCTCGTCTCGCACAAGGCGACCATCCGCCTCATCCTGGCGAGCCTCCTGGGCATCGATGCGCGCGGCTACCGCGACCGCCTCGACCAGTCGCCGGCCTGCCTCAACGTGGTGGACTTCAAGGACCCGGTGCGGGCCCGGCTGATGCTTTACAACGACATTTCCCACTACGCCCAGCAGCCGCGGACCGCCGACACCAACCTCTCCAAGTGGTGGGACGTCCGGCCCTGAACTGCTGCTATCGCACCACGGTGGTGCAGCCGAGCGCCACGTCGACGCGACCGTTCTGGTCGGCCTTGACGGTGTTGCAGGCGTTGCCGCAGAGGAAGATCTTCGAGCGATCGGCGGAGTACTGCCAACCGTCGGCGCCCGCGGTGCAGCCGGCGCTGTTGTCCTGGGGCACGCTGCGCGCGGCGCCGCCGCCGGACGGCGTGTAGAGCACGTTGACCTTGCCGTAGTCGATGGTCCCGCTGCCGGGCTTGGGAACGTCGAACTCGCAGCCCAGGGCCTCGCGAGAGATGGAGTCGAGGGCGGCGTTGAGCTCCGTCGCCAGGTTCACGCCCGAGTTGGTCAGGTCGAAGTGGCAGTCACCGGCGTTGGCCGGCGATACAGCGTGGACGCAGGCGGCGCTGCGGGCGGTGCCGCCGTTGAAGGCCATGCGCGAGAGGAACGCGCGGTTCTCTTCGCTGCCGGGCGCGCCGATGACGAAGGTCTTGATGCCCACCAGCCCGGCGTTCTGCACGGTGGTGGTCACGAAGCCTTCCTGCTGATCCGGGGCGCACGTCTCTTCGCCGTCGGTGATGAGCACCAGGAACTTCTTGCCCACGATGCCGGGCGTCGTGTGCAGGTACTGGTAGCCGAGGGTGGCGCCGCCCACGATGGGCGTGAAGCCCTTGGGCGTCACCGCGTCGAGGCTGGCGTTGAGCGCCGTCTTCTGCGTGGGGTCGAGCGGCTTGACCAGCACGCCCGGTGTCGGGAGCACCGCGCAGTCGTCGTCGGTGTTGAAGAGACTGATGCCCGCGCTGTTGGTGGCAGGCATGGCCGCCAGCGCCGCCTTGAGGGCGTTGCGCGTGATGGTCCACTTGCTCGCCTTGGTGGTGTCGGCGGTGATGGGGAATTGCTCGCAGACCGCCGAGGTGGTGGTGGGAGGCGGATTGCAGTTCATGCTGCCACTGCGATCGATGACGAAGAGCAGGCTCGCGGGCGCTCGTTTCGCTTCCACGGTGGTGACGGCGCAGGCGGCGTCGGCATTGAACGCGGCGTCGGAACGGCCGTTTCCGCTGTCGTCGCCGATTCCCAAATTGCCGCTGGAGCCGCTGGAGCCCGCGCCGTCGGGTTGGCCACTGGAGCCGGCGTCGAACTGCGAAATGCCGTCGTCGCCGCCGCAAGCTGCCGCGGAAAGAGCCACCGCCGCCGCGGTCGTGGACGCGAGGACCAACCATTGCGGCCGCCGTGCATGCGACATCTGCTTCTTCGGACTACTCATCGCGCCCTCCGCTGCTCACGTTTCTTGAACAGTACAATCGACAATCGTAGCATTACACAATGGCACAAGTGAAGGTTGCGCGCGGAATCTTCGTCGTCGCGGTGGCGCTTGGTGGAGCCGCTGCGCTCACCGGGGGATGTGGTGACGACGGAGCCGGTGGAGCAACACCGGAGGCGGGCGCCAGCAGCGGCACCACGTCGTCCGGCGCATCCGGATCGTCCGGCGCATCGGGCTCCTCGGGTGCCAGCTCCGGCGGATCCAGCGGCAGCTCGGGATCCAGTGGCAGCTCGGGATCGAGCGGCAGCTCGGGATCCAGCGGCAGCTCGGGATCGAGCGGGGTCGACGCGTCGAGTGGCGGTATCGACGCCAGTGACGCCTCCAACATTCCCGATGTGACCTTTGCCTACGACGCGCCCTCGCGCGACGCGGCCCGAGACGCATGTGCGGCGACCTCGGCGGAGGCCACCCTCACACCCCTCGACATGTTCATCATGCTCGATAAATCCGGCAGCATGGGCGCCGACTGCAACGTGGGCAGCACGACGTCTTCCAAGTGGTGCGCGTCGGTGAACGCGCTCTCTTCGTACTTCAAGTCCACGAGCTCCACCGGCAACGCGGCGGCGATCCAGTTCTTCCCGCAGCTCCCCTCGAGCACCTACAAGTGCGATGGCAGCGGCTATTCCAATTCGAGCGCCCCGGGCGGAGCCACCGGCTTCACCGCGCTCCCGTCGGCCACCTTCGACACGCTGCTCAACAGCACCAACCCCGACGGCGCCGACACGCCCACCGAAGGCGGCATGCGCGGCATCGCGGGCTTCCTCGGGAACGCCACCAACCGCCGCGCCGGGCGCCAAGCCATCGGCATTCTCATCACCGACGGCGACCCCACAGCCTGCAACACCAGCAACGCCACGCTGCAGGGCATCCTTCAAGCGCACTACGCGGCCACCGCGGTGCGCACCTTCGTGGTGGGCATGACCGGCGCCACCTTCTCGAACCTCGAGACCTGGGCCACGGGCGGCAACGCGCCGGTGCACAACAACGTGGTGGGCGCCCTCACCAACGCCTGCGGCAACGGCGCGGCCACCTGCCGCAGCTGGAACGTCGGCGCCGGCAACCCCGCCGCCTTCGTCGAAGCGCTCAAGCAAATCCAGCTGTCGGCCATCGGCTGCTCGTACAACATGCCCACCACCAGCTCCGGCGTCATCGACCCGGCCAAGGTCACCGTCGACTACCTGATGAACGGCACGACGCCGCAGAGCCTGGTGCGCGTCACCAACCTGGCCTCCTGCGTGGCCAACGGCTGGTACTACGACAACAACACGACGCCGACCAAGATCAACCTCTGCCCGACCCAGTGTACGGCGGTGCAGGGCGACGCCAACGCCAAGGTCAAGGTGCAGCTCGGCTGCCTCGGCGGCTGAGGCGCTCCGGCTCCAAGAACACCAAGAGCAGCGAGACCATCACCCATCCGAGCACGTCTGGCCGCACCGTGAGCTCGAACATCGCATGCATCATGCATGCGATGAGGACGCCCACCAGGCGGGTGCGTGGCACCAGCAACAGCACGGGCAACGAGGCTTCCACCGCCACGGTGAGCATCGCCGACTCCCGTGCGTGCGCGCCCAGGAGAAACGAGCCGAGGGCGCCGCGACCGTATCCGAGGTCGAAATAGGCGCGGAGCACCGAGCCCGAGAGCCACGCGCCGCGCAGCTTGGGAATGGCCGACCAGAAGTACACCGACGCCACGAAGGCCCGCGCGACGTGGACGCTCGATAGGGGGGATCGCGCCGGCACCGGCCGCAGCGCCAGCGTCGAGCCAGCGTCGCCCAGCGCCAGCACCAGGATGCCCAGGTACATGATGTGCGTCGTGAACAAGAAGCCGATGGGATCCTGCGCGACGATGGCGTAGGCGGCCGCGACGGCGACGATGCCGGCTGGTCGGGTGAAGGCACCGAGGGAGAAGCACAGCCCCGCGACGGTGCGGACGATGCACAGCGCCGAAACCGCACCGTTCGAAAGGAGCAGCTCGGGGAAGACGGCGATGCGATGCGCGGCTCCTTCGGGCCATCCGGCGAGGGCGTGCTCCGGCGGAAGGTGGATGCCCGGGAGCCGCGACACCAGCGAGGTGTGGCGGAGCGAGAACACGAGGCCCAGCGCGATGCGCGCCCAGGCCAGCCCTCGCGTGCTCATCGTGCGCACTCGTGCGAGCTCCGGGAAACGCGCATGCGGCCGCTCTCGTCGGTCTCGTGGAGCGCCAGCTCGATGCGCGTCGCGCGCGGCATTTCGCAGGCGAGCGCGGCAACGTCGGCGAGATGGGTTCGCAGCGCGTCCACGCTTCGAACCCGCCCGCCCGCTTCGCCCATGACGAGCAGGTTCTTCAGATAGCCAGTGGCGTACGGTACGAGCGCAGTCGGCGAGACCGGGCGCATCTCCGCACCCTCCCAGACCCGGCACTCGAGCCGGAAGTCGGTATATCCCGCGAACATGGTGTATCCCGGGCTCGGGCCGCTCAGCCACGAACCGAGCGGCACGACCACGCAGACGATGACGCCGAGAATTGAGTGGCCCCGTGACCCCATGCGGAATCATGGTACACTGCCGCGCATGGGGAAGTGGGAGCGCGTCGTCGCGGGAGTGGGGTTCCTGGGGTTCGTAGCGGCTTCGTGCGGGGGCGTTGCCAGTCTTCGTGAGGCGCCCGCCGATGCGGGAGCCGAGGTCGACGCCGATGCCGCGAGCACTCCCGGGCTGGGCGTTCCCGACGGAGGGCCGGTGCCTCTACCACCCCCGATCGACGCCGGGCCGCCACCGATGGTTGCCTGCGAGGCGGACGCGGGCCTCGACGTCGACGGCGGCGAGACGGTGTGCCCCGAGGTATCCGACTGCGCCGGCACCCGCGCTGCGGTTCGCTACGCGAAGGGCACGTGCGTGGACGGCCAGTGCAGCTACGAGCGAACCATCCAGTCCTGTGGCGATCTGTGCAAGTGCATCGTGACCGACGCCGGCGCCATCTGCGGCAATTGCATCATTCCCATCTAGAGTGCCCATGAAGCTATCGGCAGAACGACTCGTCGCTGCACTCGGATTCGCGGGGTTCGTGATCGCCTCGTGCACCGACCGCGTGGCCCAGGAGCCGATCGGGTATCGGGGCTATGACGCGGCGGTCGTCGACAGCTCCTTCTTCGACTGGGATGCCTTCGCGCTGCCGCCATTGCCCGACGCTTCCGGTGCGGTGCCGAACCTCGCGTGCTCCGGCGACGGAGGCACGTCGGACGCCGGCGAGGACCTCGACGCGAGCGACGCCGAGCCCGATGGGGGAGAGTGCCCGCGGGTCACACGTTGCCTCGACGCCGCGCACACCATCGAGTACGCGCCCGGTTCCTGCCAGTTCGGGCAATGCATGTATAGCGCAGCCACCGTCTCCGCGTGTCTATCCTATTGCTCCTGCGTCCCTGCGGGCCCCCGTGCGGCGTCTTGTCGCTGCCCCATCCCCATCTGAGCCACGAACGAAAAGAGCCCCACGGACTTGGAGGTCGCGTGGGGCTCGCGCGCGGAGGCGACGACTCAGCAGTCGAAGTAGAGGACGAACTCGTGCGGGGTGGGCCGCATGCGGATGGGGTTCAGCTCCTTGGTCTTCTTGTAGTCGAGCCACTCGTCGAGGGCGTCCTTGGTGAAGACGTCGCCGCGGAGCAGGTACTCGTGATCGTCTTCCAGCGCCTGCAGGGCCTCTTCCAGGCTGCCCGGCATGTGCGGAACGTTCTTGAGCTCCTCCGGAGAGAGAGCGTAGATGTCCTTGTCGAGCGGATCACCCGGGTCGATCTTGTTCTGGATGCCGTCGAGGCCGGCCATCATCATGGCCGAGAAGGCCAGGTACGGGTTGCAGGTGGGGTCCGGGAAGCGGACCTCGATGCGGCGCGTCTTGGGGTTGGGGCCGGTGATGGGAATACGCACCGAGGCCGAGCGATTGCGGCTCGAGTAGGCGAGGTTCACCGGCGCTTCGAAGCCCGGCACCAGGCGACGGTAGCTGTTGGTGGTGGGGTTGGTGAGCGCGGCCAGCGACTTGGCGTGCTTGATGATGCCGCCGATGTAGTGGAGCGCCAGCTGCGAGAGGCCGGCGTAACCGTCGCCCCCGAAGAGCGGCTTGCCGTCCTTCCAGAGCGACTGGTGCACGTGCATGCCCGAGCCGTTGTCGCCGAAGATGGGCTTCGGCATGAAGGTGGCGGCCTTGCCGTTCTTCCGCGCGACGTTCTTCACCATGTACTTGAACCACATGAGCTGATCGGCCACCGGGAGGAGCCGATCGAACTTCACGCCGATCTCGCACTGGCCGCCGCTCGCCACTTCGTGGTGACCCACCTCGACCTCGATGCCGCTGGCCTGGAGGGCGAGCATCATCTCTTGGCGCAGGTCGCCCAGGGTGTCGGTGGGGGGAACCGGAAAGTACCCTTCCTTGTGACGCGTCTTGTAGCCCAGGTTGGGCCCTTCGTTGCGGCCGCTGTTCCACGCGCCCTCGGCGCTGTCGAGGTAGTAGTAGCCCTCGTTGGGGCGCGACTGATCGAAGCGCACGTCGTCGAAGATGAAGAACTCGGCCTCGGGGCCCATGTACGACGTGTCGGCGATGCCCGTTTGCTTCAGATAGGCCTCGGCCTTCTTGGCGATGTGGCGCGGGTCGCGCGAATAGGGCTGCTTGGTGATGGGATCGAACACCGAGCACACGAGCGAGAGCGTCGGGTTGGCATAGAAGGGGTCGATCTTCGCGGTGCTCGCGTCCGGGACCATGAGCATGTCCGAGGCATTGATGGGCTGCCAGCCGCGGATCGACGAACCGTCGAAGGCGACGCCGTCCTCGAACAGGGCCTCGTCGAGCCGGTGCGCCGGAAGCGTCGTGTGCTGCCACTGACCGGGGAAGTCGATGAACTTGAGGTCCACGAACTTCACGTTGTTGGTTTTGGCGAGCTCGAGCACTTCCTTCGGTTTCATGTGCGGATGTCTCCTTTTGCTTTCCTGCGAATCGAATCGGAATCAGGCGTCCGGGCGTGACCCGTGACGCACGGGGGAATCAGATGGCGTCTTTGCCGCGCTCGCCGGTGCGGATGCGGACCACTTCTTCGATCGGCGAGACGAAGATCTTCCCGTCGCCGATGCGGCCGGTCTTGGCCGACTTCTCGATGGCGTCCACCACCGAAGTGACCAGCGCCTCGGGGACGATCATCTCGATCTTCACCTTGGGCACGAAGTCCACCACGTAGGCCGAGCCTCGGTAGACTTCCTTTTTGCCGCCGGTGCGTCCGAAGCCCTTCACCTCGGTGACGGTCATGCC
>Ga0075163_10010002_pt1 | contig 12425 bp, 9 predicted proteins | sample JI1023141ADNA_FD_71478 | JGI IMG/M metagenome (GOLD analysis project Ga0075163, IMG submission 71478) | Wastewater effluent complex algal communities from Wisconsin, to seasonally profile nutrient transformation and Carbon sequestration -... | ecosystem: Engineered > WWTP > Effluent > Algae...
GGCAAATCAACCTCGGGGACCAATACAGCACCGTGCTCTGGACAGTGAATGATTGGAATTGGGGCACCCCAATATCTCTGTCTACTAATTAGCCAATCTCTGATTTTGTAGTGAACTTTGGTCTCGCCCTTCCCCGACGTAACTAGTTTTTTGGCAATTGCATCTCTACCATCTAGGAACTTCATTCCGTCAAATTCAGCTGAATTAGCAAGCGTGAACTTATCTTTATTATTCTTTATTTCTTCTTGATAATTAGTAAATTCGCCTCTGTCGGTAGTAAATATAATTGGAATATCAAACTTTTTTGCAAATTCATTGTCTCTGGAGTCCTCACCAGGGACAGCCATAATTGCGCCTGAACCGTAGCCCATTAACACGTAGTCTGCTACCCATACCTGAACCTCTGCACCGTTAATAGGGTTGATTGCGTTCAAACCCTCAATACGGACACCCGACTTGTCTTTGTTTGCTTCTCTGTCTATTTCACTTTTTCTGGAAGTTTTAATGACATAATCACTTATTTCGGTTGCATTATCGGCTAGCTGACCATACTCTGTTACGAGTGGATGTTCAGGGGCAAGCACCATGAACGTCACGCCAAAAATAGTCTCAACAGCAGTTGTAAATACATCAAGGTGATTTGATTCAGATCCTAGTCCGCTCAAACCGAAAGAAACTGACATGCCCTCGCTACGACCAATCCAGTTTTTTTGCATTGTTTTGATTTTTTCTGGCCACTCTAGACTGTCGGTAGAGTCTAAAATGTCATCGGCATAATCCGTAATCTTGAAAAACCATTGACGCAAACTTTTCTTTATAACTAGTGGGTCATCGTCGCCGTCATGGCGCCAACATTTGCCATTTACCACCTGCTCATCAGCTAGCACTGTCTTACATTGGTCACACCACCACTGGTCTTTTTCTGCCTGATAAGCTAAACCTCTGTTGTGCAATAGAGAAAACACCCACTGCGTCCATTTATAGTAGCTTGGGTCGCTAGTATTGAATTCTCTGTCCCATGCAAAACTTGTCCCAGTGCGTTGAAGCTGTTCTTTGAAATATGCGATGTTTTTGGCTGTAGATTCAGCAGGTGGAGTGCCTGTTTTGATTGCGTAGTTTTCGGCGGGCAGCCCAAAGCTATCCCACGCCATATTTGTCATGCTATTGAATCCTTTTTGTCGATAGAACCTAGCAACAGCATCAGAAATGGTGAAGTTCCTCACATGTCCGGTGTGTAGCCCTGCCCCACTTGGGTATGGCAACATCGGAGAAGCGTAGATTTTTGGCTTATCGGACTGTTCTGACACTTCGTATATTTTGTTGTCAGCCCACCAAGTTTGCCACTTGGACTCAATATCTTTTGGATTATATCTCTGCATACTTAATATAAATTATAACCTAGAATTACTGATAACGAATGCGTTTGCTTCTTTGATGTGTTGTCTTAGTTCTGAATCCGGCATTTGCAGGCGACTTTTTGCTGGCTCCCACTTATCTGAAAATAGCCTGAAACGGTCAATATTAAATTGCAATATTTACATTCCTTGTTTCTATTGCTTCTTGCTAGTACGTACATATATCAACGTATCGCCGTTCACCTTCCTAGGAGTAACAAAGCCTGCTCGTTGCAAAGCAACAAACACCGTGCGTACTCCAGGCTCGTCCAATGGACGCACGCCCAATTCTCTTGCCAGTTCCTCTTGCGAAAAACTAGTCCCAGCTTCTGAACCAAGTACGTGAGCGCCAGTGGTCTTAACTACTGCGCTACGGTCAATAAATTCAGGTACTGAAATATCGGAAACGGCCGAAGTGTAATCAAACACATTTTCATCAACTTGTGTCTCAGAATCGCTTGAAGCACTGGTAGTATCTGTTGCGTTCCTCCCGACGTACCCAAGATGTCGAAGTTTCAATTCCTTCCTGTACATATAATCAGTTATTAGCCGTGCTTGTATTTTTGCATTAACGGCAGGAACATCGCTAACGATGCTGGTGGTAATTATATTTTTAACTAACTCGTCATCTGAAGGGTTGCTGCATGATAGTATGAATTTTTTAGTTCCGTGTTCTAAAGGTAATATTGTCGTGTTAAATGGGCTAGTCAGCTTATCCCTTACTCTGTTTAGCCTGCCCCCTAAGTTGGTGCCGTTGCGAGCTATTTCTATTTCGTACACACTTGGAGCTGGCGTTTCACGGACTGCTCTATCGTAGCTAGAAAGTACTGAAGCATAGAACTCTGAACGCAACTGAAGTGTGTCTATAGAAGAGAGAAATCCGAATATTAATACTGCTTCTGGAGGCAGAAATTCCGGCTGTAATTTGAAACCTTCAGAAGAATTATCGCCATACATTACGCCCCATTCAGTGGTTACCCCAACTACATAAGGTTTTTCATACATAGTTTTGAATGCAACTGGTGGAACTATAAACTCTGCCATAACGGTATGATACACCGCTACTCAAAGTTAAACACAAGTGTCATGCACTCTCTTTGACCAAATCTGCCAGCTTCAAAACAAACTGCTCCATACTGTAGCCCGCCACAACCGCAGACAACGGAAAAAGGCTCTGCGCAGTCATTCCTGGCATGGTGTTTAGTTCAAGCACGTAGAGTTTGCCTTCAGCAGAAACAATGATATCTGTTCTAGATAAATGTCTTGCACTCAAGAGATTATGTACCCGCATAGCAAGTTGTTGTGCTTGCGCCTGCACATTTTCTGAAACCAATTCCGGCGGTATCGGGCAAATTTCTTGGGAATCTCCGTTGTATTTGTTGTCATAGTCAAATTCACCGTCCAGTGGTGGCACAATCGCAATTACTGGCAGTGGAGTGCTGTCTAGAATAGGAACCGTAATCTCTTGCCCCTCAATAAGTTCCTCAAGAATCATGGATTCGTATTTTCCCAATAGCTCCTTTGCAGAGTCCAGACATTTTGAGTCAACTTGTCGAGCAACCAGTGTATCGAGCGATGATCCGCCGTTGACAGGTTTCAGCACAAAAGGCTTTTTAAATAGGTTATTGTCTAGCTCACCTTTTGAAACCACTGCATACTTTGGCATAGTAATTCCAGCCGATTCTAACAATTTGTGAGTCCTTTGTTTGTCAAAACATAGTGCAGAAACTTCACTGTCGCTACCAAGGAATAACGTGCCGACAGATTCTAACTTTTTCTGTATAACACCATCTTCACAGTTTTTGCCATGAAGTATCGGAAAAACCATATCTACTTGACTTGCTAATCTCTGCAACTCTTCGTCACCGTCAATCGGGTCGAACAAAATAGCATCAACACCGGCACTCACCAGCGCGTCATAGACAGCTTTTCCAGACCTTAGAGAAACTTCCCGTTCAGGTGAATCTCCACCGTAGAGTACAAGTATTTTCATTTCATGAACTCTTTCTTGAAGCTTGCGTCTTTTTTCTTTTGCCAGAATGGGCTCTGACGGACTAGGAGTTTTTCGTCATCAGAATTTGCTAGCAGCAATTTCACGGCTTCTTCGGCAAAAACACCGTTCTGAGAACCCTTCAGCAAAACGACTGCGCCCTTATCCACCAGTTGATTCTTGATGATATTTGCGGCCTCTTGAGGAGTCTGAGCCTCTGCGACAGCACAGCCATTTTCTTTGGCCGCATCTGCTAAGTAGTGATTAGCATCTTCCCCTAGGGTCACAACCAGATCAAGCTTGTTCGGGTCACAATATTTACCAATTTTTGTATGTTCCATAACCGATGTATCGCCTAATTCATTCATATTGCCAAGTAATACAATCCTCTGCGGGGAATCAACACTGTACAAATAGTCTAGAGCCGCAATGACTGCATCAGGTGACGAATTATATGTATCATCAATCAGTTTGGCGCCTTTTGTGCCTTCCAGTAACTTCATTCTACCGGGCTGTGATTCAACAGCTTTAGCGCCCGCCAGCAAACTACTCATTTGCATGCCCAACTCTCTACCAACTGCAAGTCCAGCACTTACAGCGTCAATACTATGTAGCCCAGCAACCTGTAAATCTTCTGGCTTCAAGCCAACGTGCCGAATATCATCTCTAGAATAATTGTATAGCTGTTCTGTGTCCGCAAACTGCAAAAACGTCTTATCTACCATTTCTTTGTTGACTATCGTTTTTTCACTGAATTTGGCTACAGACAGTTCTTCCGCTGCCACTGTATCAATAGTTTTGAAAAACTCCATATGCTCCGGTGACACTGCGGTCACAATTGCAATATCAGGTGCAAGCCACTCAAATTCTGCAATATCACCGGGCAAATCAGTGCCCAGCTCTAGAATCAACACATCAACATTAGTCTTCCCAAGTAGCTGTAACTGGTTTTTTGCTAAAAGCACAATCCATGCAAAGGGATTTTTCAAACTACTGGGAAAATGATTACCAAACACTGAACAAGGTACACCGATGTCTGTATTGTAATTAGCGATTGTAGCTCTAACTGCAAATGATTGCGATAGAATCGTAGTTATAGCTTGAGTAGTAGATGTTTTGCCAACACTACCAGTTACACAAACTATCTTTGGTTTGTTTTTTGATATGAACTTTCTTGCCTGCCAGCGTAGAATCTTTGCTAGTTTTTTTCGCATAGGTATATTGTATATTACCTACTGAAGCTCAGCATCATCAAGAGGATACAAATTTGCACCCAAACTATCGAGTGAAGTCTGCGTCAAACTAGTACTATCACCACCCATCAACAGCCCTATTAGCTCTGTTATGCTCTTTGCGCCTTCAGGTTTTTCAACATTCAATGCGTCATTTGATGGAGTAACATTTATTTTTCCTTTGCCTGCAATCTGTTGCTTGTCAATTGTTCCTGATAGCTCAACGCCAAGGTCTGTGCTCTTAGAAACTTTATTAATTGCTAAAGAGAATACAGCGTTCATAGCATCTGTTGAATCATCTGTCGCAGTTGTAGTGATTCCTATGCTGAACGGCCACACATCGCCACCACTATAATCAAGCCCAAAATCTATGTAGCCCTCAGTTTTTCCGTCTTTGTCTACCGGTGTTATACGTACATTTCTGATATATTTGAGTTTCATATCAACCCAAGCTTCTGCACGGTACGATGTAATATCCGAACCCTCTACTCTATCAAGCAATCCATCAACATCCATCTTTGCCTCACTACTATCATTGGCTGTCATATCTTGGCTCAGACTCTCTAGTGCTGTGCCCTTAAGTGCTTCCTTCATAGCGGTCACAAAATCTTTAAACTGTTGTTCTTGAACGGTCACATTATATTTGTGGGTGTCATGTCCATTAAATTCTTCACGGCCAATAGAATCCTTAACTATTACAACTGCCTTCGTTCCATCAACAGTAAATAAGCGCTCGTCAAGAACTACCCCAATTTTTGATGCAATGTCAGAAATATCACTCTGTTTAAGGGTCATGGTTGTAGCAGATGACTGTGCAGGCAACAAACTAGGTAGAAGAGCATTGTCTACTGTGTACCAATTACCGTTTACGACGTCTACAATAGGCGCCAACTCAGGCTGAATGGATTCTATCAACGGCAAAGCACTATCAAGTCCATCAACCTTGAAATAGATATCTGGTGTTGTGGCACTACCTGAATTTATAGTTCGTAGCTCTGCAGTAGCACTAACGCCCGCTACCGTAACATCACCACTAACCTGAGAGTTGTTTTCGTCCCAACTGCCCTTGAGTGTTCCGCTAGCAACTACAGGAGATGTCAGTGCGAATGAGCCGTCTATTTTGGTACCTTTGGCAGGCTCTTGTTTAGACAATTCTACTATTTCTTTGTAGCCTGCAGATGTGTTTTGCATAGCTTTTTCCCATATATTATCTGGGCTATTGACTACAAACTTCATATAAGCCGCCGCACCGGAGCCAAAAAATAATACGGCTACCGCAACGGCAATTAGTAGTGTAACTTTTGGTTTTTTCCTAGCTGGTTGTTCAGTTTCCGCAATATTAACTGCTACTGGAACTTGAACTTGACTGTTTTCTGGTGTTTTATCTGGCTCCATATTAGCTACAAAGTCTCCCAATTAATTCTATATATCCTTATTATACGCCTATTGACGTTGCCCGCATGTGCGTAGGGATTTCTCTATAGTGAATCTTGGAGTAACAATTGAACTTTTGATTGCAGTTCTTCTATGGTAAACGCCGCTTCTGGTTTGACGACTTGCTTAGATACACCGTAATTTCCGTAACGTTCTTCTCTGCCTCCAAAGTTGATGCCTACTATTGAATTATCCTTTTTGCGAACCAATATGTTTCCATTGACTAGCGAATCTTCGTTGTAATTAGCAGGATTCAAAGGTGCAAATTCACCAAAACCAGCACTGACAAATGCTTTGTTAAGTAATTCAGCGTAGTTACGTAAATTGACAGAAATACTGTAGACCAATACCGTTTCGTTATCTAGTTTGTCTACCAGTGGCGTTTTGAGTTCTGTACCGTAGACCTGCTTTTGCTGTAGATCACGAAGCATTTCACTGCGTGAACCGGCAGAATAGTTACCAAATATGACCAATGATACTTGTTCGCTTAGATAATTCATTTTTGCGTCATCTTCATTATCGGTATTTTGAATCGCCCATTTTCCTAGTACAGCGTCAATATTAGAATTTTTTTCATTGTCTTTTCGACTATTCGTAAATGCTGTGTAGCGCAAGAATTGTTCTGTTGGGAAAATTACACCCTCTGTTGTGACAGATGTGTCAGTGACTGCACTTTTTTCTGTGTAGATTACTTTATTTTCGACTACCCGTTGTGGTGCAAAATTAAACCGATACTTCTGAACTACCTCATTGCCACTTCCGCCCTGCGTCAGCGTTCTGACAACACTTGGCGTAGACATGCTGTTGTTTATAGCTATCCAGAAGCGACGTTCTGGTGTCATGTATAGCCTTGAGTACCATATATAGGCCGTAGCAAGCAGTATCACAGATCCAAATACAAACGCATATCTGCTTATCTTTTTGAAATTCCAATGCCCTATTCTGTTATTAATTTTTGTTTTAACAGATGTTTTTGAACTTTTTGCTGTTTCTGATTTAGCCTTGGATTGCTTTGAAGACAATCTTTTCGATTTAAATAATTTACTCATGGCATTAATTGTAGCAGTTTATGTAGAGTTATTAGAAAAAATAGGCTATGATAGCGTGTGAGTTGGGGCATTAGCGCAGTTGGTTAGCGCGCATCGCTGGCAGTGATGAGGTCAAGAGTTCGAATCTCTTATGCTCCACCAATTAAAAAAGACCAGTCTGTTGGTCTTTTTTAATATATCAGTTTAATTATCTTACCGGCTTCATTCCTCTTATTAGAACTAGAGTATTCGTTTTAAGTCTTGCTAAGATATCAGCAATTTTTGTTGTCACACGGCTACATCCTGAACTACCTTCACCTACGCCGTAAGACCTTGAACCGTGTATTCCTTCTGTTCCCCACCATTTACCACTAAATGGATTGAGGCGTCTAAATTTATACAAATTTGGTTCACCGTCAGAGCTTCCCAAAGTACTTAGTTTCCACGGATTTCCATTAGGCCCAGATTCAACAGACCCTAATCTAAACAATCCTGTGTCAGACTCCTTGCCAGGTTTTCCAGATTGTATTGAGTAAGTGAACAATGTTTCGCCTGTTGCCGTATTGTTATTCCAGTCGTTAACTCTTACATAACCCTTTTGTGCAGTCAAATCCTCAAATATCTCACATGAGTTTGATGTAGGACAGTCTACTGCTGGGTTAAATGCTCCGCTAGATGAGCCGGCAGGCTTTATCTCAGGGAATAATATACCAAGCGCCGACATTGTCTTGTAGCCTAAAGCTCCTTGTCCAAACTCTGCGAGGCCGTTTGCTATCTGGTATTTAATTAAAGCGTTACATGTATCTTTTCCGAAATTGCCATCTACGCCCACTTTAAGAGCCTTCTGTACTTGTTTTATGGTTGATTCAGACCATTCGTCGTACCTGCTACAGTCATCAATATCGTATTTGGACTCAGAGGTCGGTTCAACCACCACATCGGGGGATAGTTTAAGAGCAGTGGCTGTACTTTTGCCAACAATTCCGTCAACGTATTTACCGTTTTTGTCCTGAAAATCTAATATTTTCTCACAAGTACGTGGTCCAAGCTTTCCGTCTATTCCACCACCAATTAATCCGTGATCTATTAGCGCATCTTGAACTTCCACCACCACTTCTGGATAAGAGACGTCGGGGCCATACATTTCAAGTACCTCGTGAGCGATACTGCAGGTAATTTTGCCTGCAAGTGCGGCTTTGTCTCTGTCGGTTTCAGACATTTGGTCGGGTGGTACAATACTAGGACCTTGAGCGTCAACAATAGCACCGCTCAAAGCAAATGAGGACATCGCTATTGTACTTCCTGCAAATAATCGTTCAAACCTGTTCATAAAGTCAAAAACTCCACCTTATCTCTACATTGTATCATAGTTATGCTTATTTGTCAATATTCTTGTGTAAACGTATAAAGCGAGTGTTGGTATATAAAAAAGACCTCTGCAATAGAGATCTTTTTCTGTCCAGGTGTGCCCACCCTGGCCCCAGGGCTTTTTGTTTTAAATTGTTTATTTTAAGGCTCGAGGGGCCGGTACACCCGGTTAAGCGTAATTATGCCACTTATGGTTATTATACGTCAAGTGATTTTAGAAACTTGGTTATTTCGTTAAACGGTTTTACTTTTGCGTACCATTTTTCAAATTCGGACTCTGTCATGTCGGCAAATGTGATATCTGCTCCTTTTGGTATAAATATCGTATTCCAGCCAAAGCCAGTATTATTCTTTGAAGGTGCTTTTGCAATAGAGCCTTCAAGCTCTCGTTCAAAAATCTCCAGATTTGTGCCATCAAAGTAGGCAATGGCCGCTCCGGCAAACGCTGTTCTATCATCATAACCGTCAAGTAACTTGCACAGACCTTCCTCACCTATTTCTTGCTGAAACCATTTGATAAATGTTCCCGGCAGTGCACCCAGGATGTAGAAGCTAAGCTTTGAATCCTCAACAATTACCGGCTTGTTAACCAGCGCATAAGCCTGACGTGCCTTGTGTTCTACAATTTCACGCAGTGAAGTACTCTGCAACTCATCCAAATCCAAATCAACATGCGGAATATCCAATTTGGTCATTCTAGCAAAATATTTTGCCTTATTTGGATTACCTGTTACATAAACCACATTCATTAGTTAGTATTATCTCATACACTGTATGTCTTATAAATTTATATGACGTAGCGATAGCATTTATTGTTTTTTATTTAATAAAATGTTATTGTAGGTAATATGTCAGAGTGGATTGAATTTCCTGCAGTCGCAGAACGTACTGAAGGCCTAATTTCTATTGGTGCTACCGGTATGCCCGCAGGATTTGATTCTGAATCACTCCAACTTAATACTTCTGCCATAGGACGTGGTGTTCTGCGTTGGGGCGCATTCTCCAACGTAAATTTTAGCTCGTATAGGGGTGGTGCAGATTCGGTACAGATAGGAGCTGGGGTTGATTCTGGCGGTAATGCATATGCTGATGGAACTGCAGTAGAAACAAAGGCTGATTCTTCACAACGACAAAATCATGATGAAGAAATAATGAATGGCTTTCACATACGAAACGGATCACTTAGCGTAAAGTGGAATATTGAAGCTCTAAATTCTAGGTTAGAGCTAGGTGAACAATTTAACCCTAAAATTAGAGCAAAACAGCTCGATCACGCAATACGAAAAGAGACGATAGGTGGCGTTTTTTATCACAATATTCCCGCGCCATTTACATCCAGAAGATTAATGCCCAATCTTTTGTTTAGCTATGTTGATACAAACTTTATTGGTAGAACCGTAAGTTTTATTGCTCAAAATGATTACTCAGAACTTGTTATTAGTCTAGCTGAACGGATTGCGATGATACAAGTTGCTAGGGGGTTAGCGTTATTTGCAGGATCTAGCAGATTTTCAGAACTAAAATGGAGTGACATCATAATTGATCCTCTGTTCTTTGCTGCTCGTCCTACACGGGCAGCAATTACAATAGGAATACTGCAATCATCTCGGTTAGTGCGCCCTACGCCGACTAAACAACTTAGCTAATAATATCTAGTAGTTGTTGCTCATCTATTACTTCTGTGCCCAACTTTCGTGCTTTGTCGGCTTTGCTAGCCCCAGCTTTGGTACCCATGACCAAATATGTGGTGCCTTTGGCGACCGATGATTGGAATGTGCCACCAAGTGAACGGATTTTGTCTGAAGCTTGATCACGGCTCATCGATTCTAGACTGCCGGTTATGACAAAACTTTTGCCAGATAGCGGTCCACCAACATGCTTGACGTCTTCTGGCCAGACACCTAGCCTTCTAAACTTAGCAAGTAAAGCTTCGTTGTCATCATCTACAAACCAGCCTAAAATTGATTCTGCGACTATCTCCCCTACGCCTTCAACCGCCTTTAAATCTTCATAGGTAGCCGTACCTAGATTATCTAGTTTCTTGAAAGTATTAGCCAGATCAATAGCAGTCTGTGCACCAACGTGGCGGATACCAAGCCCAAAAATAAACCTTGATAGCGGGGGCGATTTTTTGTCTGCTATTGCATTTACTAAATTATCGGCAGATAAATCAGCAAATCTCTCCAATTCCTTCAACTGTTCTCTAGTAATAGTATAGATATCTGCAAAATCCTTCACCAAGCCAGCATCCACTAGCGCTTCAACGTTTTTATCGCCCATACCATCAATATCCAATGCACCCTTTGACGCAAAATGTTGCAGGCCACGCTTAAGCAATATTGGCCCCGTTACTCCTTTGACCCGGTAGACCACTTCACCTTCTGGTCTCTCAAAATCTAGCTCAGGGTATTGACGCTTTAGTTCGTGAACGTACCAGAATTTTTCTGCTGTTTTTGGCCGTAGTGCTAGAATTACTGACTGAACTTGAGGAATGATATCGCGAGCCTTGTAGATTATGACTGTATCGCCAATTCGTATATCTTTGCGCTCGATTTCATCTGCATTGTGCAAACTTGCATGCTGTACGGTCGTACCGGCTACTACTACCGGGTCAAACACGGCAACAGGTGTCGCAGCACCGGTTCGTCCAATGCTAATCACGATATCTTTGACGACGGTCGTTGCTTCTTCTGCCGGGTATTTGTAGGCTATCGCTCCCCGAGGATTTTTGCCAACATAGCCAAGTGAATCATATAATCGTCTGTCGTTAATTTTAATCACTAATCCGTCTGTCATATATGGCAGGGATTCCCGCATTTCTGAGAAAGAATTTGCATAGCGCAAAACTGATTCAAAATTATTTTCCAAATGTGCTTCGTCGTCTACGAAAAATCCCAGTTCTATGGCTGTCTGATACACTTTTTGGTTGGATTCAATTTCCGTATCGTTTTGTCTAATTACGTCATATGCATGAAAACGAAGTGGTCGCACGGCAACTAATCTTGGATCGAGTTGTCTAATTGTTCCGGCACTCAAATTTCTTGGATTCATAAAAGCTGGCAATCCATCACGTTCACGTTGTTGGTTCAGTTTGTTGAAGTCGGATTTATTCATAATTATTTCACCCCGTACTTCTGTGAATCCATGTGCAAACTTATGAGTCGGAGGCAAGCTTAACGGAACCGATTTGATAGTTTTGACATTACTAGTCACTACCTCGCCAATAGTCCCATCACCACGGGTCACAGCACGAACCAGTTTGCCGTCCTGATAATGAATCGCACAAGCTAAACCGTCTTTTTTAGAATCTACCCAAAAAGAAGCAGTAGAGACCTGCGAATCTAGCTTGAGTATCCTGTCTAGCCATGCTTTTGCTTCAGTGTCAGAAAAACAATCAAGCAAACTAATCATACGTTTTGTATGAGTGAATTTTTCGAATTTGTCTACTGGAGCGCTACCAACTCGCTGAGTAGGTGAGTCAGAAGCAATTTCATCTGGGAATTTATCTTCTATCGTTTTAAGTTCTGCTATTAGTCCGTCATATACAGCATCACTGACCGTTGGGTTATCTAGCGCATGATATGAGTACGAGTACGAATTAAGTAAAGTAATTAATTCTCTATATCGTTTTTGCAAGTTGTTATCCATAGCTCGTCCTATAGTAATTCTCTATACAGACTAAACATGTAGCCGTGCACCAGCGGGATACCTAGAACAGTTAGAACAAAAAACATCCATTCAGCCATTGTAGGTGCAATAAATATAACTGGCAGAACTATCAGAAATAGAAGGGCAAAAATAATTAAAATTATTGCAATACAGCGTAGAATCACTGAAAAACGGCGGTATCTAACCAGCTCTCGGGCTTGTCGCAGGGCAATCATCGGTGTCATTTCTGGCAAAGTTACAATATACAGCGCCATACTAGAACTACTAATCATGTATAAGGACAGAATTACGGTTGAAGCAAAGAATAGTA
>Ga0075163_10010003_pt1 | contig 12424 bp, 11 predicted proteins | sample JI1023141ADNA_FD_71478 | JGI IMG/M metagenome (GOLD analysis project Ga0075163, IMG submission 71478) | Wastewater effluent complex algal communities from Wisconsin, to seasonally profile nutrient transformation and Carbon sequestration -... | ecosystem: Engineered > WWTP > Effluent > Algae...
GGCCGTGGTCGAGCACTACCGCCGCGGCGTCCAGCCCAACCCCAACCTCGACCCGCGCCTGCGCGGCCCCGGCGGCGCCCCACGCAACATCGCCCTCACCGACGCCGAGGCCGCCGCCCTGGTCGCCTTCCTCCGCACCCTCACCGACGACGCCATGCTCGCCGACCCCTGGTTCGCCGACCCGTTCCTCGCGCACTGACGGCCGCCGGCGCCGGGCGCATGGCAGAACGCGTCGCCGGCGCCCCCAGGCGCGTCGCCGGCGCCAGGCGCGTTGCCACGACGCGCCGGCGACTGTCCCCGCTCGACCGACCCCTGCTCGCTACTCTCGTGGGCGTTGTAGGGATTGAACCTACGACTTGCACCGTGTGAAGATGCCACTCTGCCGCTGAGTTAAACGCCCTGTGTGCGGGTTTCTAGCCGGCGCGGCCGGCGGGTGTCAACCCCGGGCCGCGCTCGTCGTGCAGGTCGGCGTGGGCGCGATCAGCGGCGAGGAGTCTCGGCCGCCTCGGCCGCGATCTCTTCGGTCTGGGCCCAGTCGATGAGCTGCTCGTCGTCGACCGGCAGCGACTCGGCCGCCTTCTTCTCGTCGGCGACATCGATCTCGATGTCGTCCTCCTCGACCCGCTTCTTGCCGCCCTTGCCCGGCGGCGGCTTCTTGCCCTGGCCCTGGCCCTGGTTGCCACCGCCGGTGCTGGCCGAAGGCCGCGGCTCGGGCGCGCCGGTCGCGGTGCTGGCCCGGCCCGGAGGCGGCGCCACCAGCGGCTTCGACAGGCTGCGGCCGCCGAGCTCGGCGACGCACGCCCACACGATGGTCGACGGCAGGTGCTTGCAGATCGTCGCCACCGTCACGGTGTCGACCACCAGCCGCGCGTCGGTCCGGCTGGCGGACAAGGCGGCGGTGATGAGCTGCTTCCACACCGGCCGCGGCAGGTGCTTGGACAGCTCCTCGGGCGTCGCGTGCCGCAGCACGTCCGACGGCGTGCCGATGCCCTGATCGAGGGCGCTCTCGAGCACGTCGGTGAGGAACTCGGGGATCGCCATCACCGACCTCCGCCGCCGGCGATCCCGGCCCGCGCCGCCGCCGCGGCGATGCACTGCCACAGCACGTCGTGCGGCAGGTGCTTGGCCATGACGTCAGGGGTGACCGTCTCGATCACGCGATCGGGGGTCATGCTGCCGGCGGCCAGCGAGGCCGCGAGGACCTTCGACAGCAGGTCGGGCGGCAGGTTGTTGGCGAGGACCTCGGGGGTCGCGTGATCGAGCACGTCGGACGGCCCGAAGATCTGGTTGTCGAGGCCCGACTCCATCATCTTCGCGAACCAACGCTGGCGGCCTTCGTTCGTCATCTTCACTCCTTGCTGTACGGCCGCGCACCAGCGCGGGCGGAGGTGGCGGCCCACCGACGCTGGACGCTAACACGCCCGCGGCGGCCGTCGCGACGGTCGGCGTCGGCGATCGCATCGCTGCCCGGACGCTACCCGAACGGCTGGTCGGTCCAGGCCGCGGGCCGCGTGTGCGACGAGCGCGCAGAGATCGCGCGTGTGCGCACGACCCGTGCGCAGGCGCCCGGGTGAGCGGCGGCGCGCACGCTCCCGCGACACCCTGTCGGCTGACCGACAGTCGTCGCTCGGTCGACCGACGGGACGGATCCCCGACGATGCCACCGCGCGGACGCACCGTTGCTCCCCTGAGTCGATCCCGGGACGCCGCCGCAGGGGCCGCGGGTTGCGCCACGGCGTTCTTTTCCGCATGGTGCGGGTGATGATCCGAGCGGAGCCCCGAGCGCGCGAGTCCTCGGGCACGGTGCTGTACCGACAGACCGAGCTCGGCCTCGAGGTGTTGCTGGTTCATCCGGCCGGCAACTTCAACCGGCGGGCGCCCTGGGGCATCCCCAAGGGCCAGCCCAACCCGGAGGAATCGCTCGAGGATGCGGCCCGGCGCGAGACCATGGAGGAGACCGGCATCGTCGCCGGCGAGCTGGTCGGGCTCGGCTACGTCGACTACACCCGGTCGCGCAAGCGGGTCCACGCCTTCGCCGGCCCCGCCCCCGTCGACGGCGCGCCGCGCTGCGCGTCGTGGGAGGTCGACAAGGCGGAGTACATCGAGATCTCTCGCGCGCGGCGGATCATTCACCCCGATCAGGCGACCCTGCTCGACCGCCTGCTGGCCTACCTGCGTGGCCCGACCGATGGCGCGAAGGCGGCGATCTAAAAGGCGCTTCAACCGCGACCGTCGACGCTGATATGGTGTCGCCCATGTCGCCGCTCGCCCCCCGCCACGCCGCCACCACCCTCCTCGCCGCCCTCGTCCTCGCGCCCCTGGTCGCTCCGATCGGCCTCGCCGCCGCGCACATCCAGCTCACCAGCCCGCCGCCGCGCGGCGCCGACCAGAAGGTGCGCCCGTGCGGCGCCGCCAACTCGGTCCGCGGCGCCAACGTCACCGTGCTCGCCCCCGGCGCGACCGTCGAGGTCCGCTGGAACGAGACCATCAACCACCCCGGCCACTACCGCATCAGCTTCGACGACGACGGCCAGGACTTCGGCATCCCGCCGACCGCCAACGGCACCACGATGGGGATGCCCAACGTCCTGCTCGACCTCATCGTCGATCGCTCGACCGCCCCCGGCAACAACGCGTACACGCAGATGATCACGCTGCCCAACGTGGCCTGCGAGAACTGCACGCTCCAGCTCATCCAGATCATGACCGACAAGCCGCCCTACACCACGGACGCGCTGTCGGACGACATCTACTTCCAGTGCGCGGACATCGCGCTGCGCGCCCCCGGCGGGGTCGACGCTGGCATCGACGCCGCCACCGGTGGTCCTGACGCTGGCGGCGAGCCTGACGGTGGCAATGGCGCGACCGATCTGACCGGGGGGTGCGGCTGTCGCACGTCGCAGCCCCAACCGGCTGGAATCGTGTTCACGGCGCTGATGCTCGGGATCGTCGCGCGGCGCCGCCGGCGCGCTTGAATGCGGCACAGAAATAGCTAGCTCGCTGGGCGTGGGTTGCACGTACCCCCGACCGTGCGCAGCTTGGGAAGAACCTGGCAGTCCACCCTGGTTGTGGACTCGTAGCGGACATACGTCCCGGACATCCGACGTCGCCACTGCGTGGCCCAACGTCTCGCCCCGCCCTGTCTCAGGCGGGCACCACCACGCGCGCCGCTCACGAGCCGCGCTCCGGCGTAACGAACACGTCGGAACGAGCGTCCTTCCTCCCATCGCTCGGCCGCGCTCGGCCGACTCGATCGGAATCGGAGTACTTCCATGACCGCAAAGCCCGCCCGCCGCCGCCCCGCCCCTGCCCGCGTGACCCGCCCCGAGCGGTCGAGCCCGCGTGGCGCCCGTCGCTCGAGCCCGGCGAACGCCGCGGCCCAGGCCAAGGCGCGGCCCGCCGCCGCCGTGGCCGACGACGAGGATGACGACGACGTCGAGATCGAGGCCGCGCCGACCCCGGTGCCGGTCCCGACCCCGACCGCGCCCGAGCTCAAGCCGCTCAAGGGCGACACCGACGATCACCTGTCGACCTACTTCCGCGACCTCGCCGAGCACGACCTGCTCGGGCCCGAGCAGGAGCGCGAGCTGGCTCAGGGCATCGAGGATCAGGAGATCCTGACCTGGGAGCGCATCCTCGGCCGCGCCGACGTCGTGCCGCAGGTGATGGACATGCTCGAGGGCAAGCTCGAGACCCCGCTCAAGCCGCAGAAGCTCGTCAAGGCGGCCGAGCTCGCCCGCGCCGGCGGCAAGAAGGCCGATCCGCGCGCCGTCGGTCGGCTGACCGCGGCCGCGCGCGAGGTCGCCGAACAGCTCCGCGCCCAGGATCTCGATCGCACCCATGTCGACGTGGTGATGCGCGAGCTGCGGCGCGAGCGCGCCGACGCGCTCAAGGTCGGCGGCTCGTCGGAGCTCGGCGCCGGCACCCGCGCGTTCGCCCAGTACCTGGTCGGCATCGACGACGCGTACCGCGGCGCCAGCGCGCTGCGCGAGGAGTTCGTCAAGGCCAACTTGCGGCTGGTGGTGACGATGGCGCGCCGCTACGACCGCGGCGGCATGCCGCTCGCCGACCTGATCCAGGAGGGCAACCTCGGCCTCATGCACGCGGTCGGTCGCTTCGACTACCGGCGCGGGCTGCGGTTCTCGACCTACGCCTGCTGGTGGATCCGCCACGCGATCGGCCGCGCGCTCGCCGACAAGGCGCGGGCGGTCCGCATCCCGGTCCACATGCTCGAGGCCCAGCAGCAGCTCGAGAAGGTCCGGCAGCAGCTCATCCGCGAGCTCGGCCGGCAGCCGACGCCGCAGGAGGTGGCCAAGGCCGCCCGGGTGCCGCTGGCCAAGCTCAACCAGATGCACCGCTACCTGATGGGCCAGCCGCTCAGCCTCGACCGGCCGATCCACGAGAACGACGATCGCCAGCTCGGCGAGACCCTCGCCGATCCCGACAGCGAGGACGTCGACCCGGCCGGCGACCTGACCACCGTCGCGCTGACCAAGCAGATCCGCTCGATGATGCACGCGCTGTCGCCGATCGAGGCCGACGTGCTCAAGCAGCGGTTCGGCCTGGTCAACGACGAGGAGCGGACCTTCCGCGAGATCGGCGATCAGTACCGGCTGTCGCGCGAGCGCATCCGCCAGATCCAGAACTCGGCGCTCGACAAGCTCAAGAAGGCCCTCGAGCGCGAGCACACCGGCCTGTTCGAGAACTGAGGACCCCGAGCGTCAGCGAGGGTCCGAAGAAACAAGGAGCGCCAGCGCGGCCTCGTAAGGGCCCGCCGCCACCATCGAGCCGTTCACGCTGGGCGAGGCTCGCCTCCTCCGAGAACACGGGCCCGACGGCGACGTCGGGCCCGACGCGTTTTCGGCCTGCGCCGCGGCGGGCGGGCGCAGCGGCGGATGACCGCAGCGGCCGGCGGCGGCCGGGCGGCGACGACGGCGCTAGAGTGCCGGGGCGATGCCCGCCGCCCCGTCGTTGACCAAGTTCGCGTGGCTGTCGATCGCGGCGGCGCTGGCGACCATCGGGCTCAAGCTGGGCGCGTGGTGGCTGACCGGCTCGGTCGGCCTGCTGTCCGACGCGCTCGAGTCGGGGGTCAACCTGGTCGCGGCGGTGGTGACGCTGCTGATGCTGGGGCTCGCGGCCCGGGCGCCCGACGAGGCCCACGCCTACGGCTACGGCAAGGCCGAGAACTTCGCCAGCGGCGCCGAGGGCTCGATGATCCTGGTCGCGGCCGGCCTCATCGCCTACACCGCGGTCGAACGGCTGCGGGCGCCGGCGCCGATCGAGCAGGCCTGGCTCGGCCTCGGGGTCTCGATCGCCGCCTCGATGATCAACCTGGCGGTGTCGCGCACCCTGCTCACCGCCGGTCGGCGCCACCGGTCGACCGCGCTGATCGCCGACGCCCACCACCTGATGACCGATGTCTGGACGTCGGCCGGGGTGGTGGTCGCGGTCGCCGCGGTCGCGCTGACCGGCTGGCAGCGCCTCGATCCGATCATCGCGCTGGTGGTGGCCGCCAACATCGTGTGGACCGGCGTCCGCATCGTCCGCGGCGCCGCCCGCGGGCTGCTCGACCCGGCCTGGGTGGGCGCGGACCAGGCCGCGCTCAAGCAGGTCCTGGCCGGCTACGGCCCGCCGGTGCAGATCCACGCGGTCCGGACCCGGCAGGCCGGCCGCCGCCGGTTCGTGTCGATGCACGTGGTGGTGCCCGGCGACTGGACGGTGGCGCGCGGCCACGATCTGGTCGAGGAGATCGAGCGCGCGGTCGCCGCCGCGGTCGACGGCGCGATCGTCGACACCCACCTCGAGCCGCTCGAGGATCCGGCGTCGTTCGCCGACACCGCGCTCGATCGGGCGTGAGCCGCGCGGGCGGCGCGCCGATGCCGGTGGCGGTCAGCGACCGCGGCCCGACGACGGCGCGGTGAGCTGCTCGCTGATCGTCCACAGCCGCTCCTGCGAGCCGCGGTCCATGGCCAAGGCGCTCGGCTTCTTGACCTTGCGGTCGTCGAAGTAGCGGCCGGTGACGGTGGCGACCTCGGGCGCCAGCGCGAGGTGGAGCGAGGTCTCGGCGCCGCGGGCCGGCGTGCGCAGGAACGGCCCGGCCATGGTCATGAGCAGCTCGGGCAGCTCGCGGGCGAGGTTGGTGCGGACCACGCCGGGGTGGAGCGCGTTGACGGTGACGCCGGTGCCGGCCAGGCGGCGGGCGAGCGCGAACCCGTGCAGCAGGTTGGCGAGCTTGGACTGGGCGTAGACGTCGGTCGCGGCGAAGCGCCCGCGCGCGTGCATCAGATCGTCCCAGGCCATGCGGCCGCGGGCGTGCAGGCCGCTCGACACGATCACGATCCGGGCCGGCGCGCTGGCCCGCAGCAGCGGTTCCAGCTCGCGGGCGAGGACGAAGTGGCCGAGGTGGTTGACGCCGAAGGTCAGCTCGAAGCCGTCGGCGGTCAGGCGACGCTCGCGCGGCCAGACCCCGGCGTTGCACACCAGGACGTCGAGCCGGGGCAGCTCGGCCCGGGCCCGGGCCGCGAACGCCCGCACCGAGGCCAGGCTGGCGAGATCGAGCGGCCAGGCCGCGACCCGCGCCGGGTCGCCGCCGCCGAGGTCGGCCGCCACCCGCTCGCACGCCGCGCGATCGCGGCCGGCCAGGATCACGCGGCGACCGGCCCGGGCCAGGCCGCGCACGGTCTCGAGGCCGATGCCGCTGTTGCCGCCGGTGACGATCGCGATCGGCGCGCCGGCCGCCGCGGGCGACGCGCTCGTCGCCATGTCAGTCGACCAGCGGGGCGCCGGTCAGCCGCGCGACCTCGGCGCGGTCGACGCCAGGGGCCAGCTCGATCACCCGGAAGCCACCGCCGCCGTCGGGGCCGGCGCCGGCCACCGGATCGAACACGCCGAGCTCGGTGATCACGCGATCGACCACGCGACGCGCGGTCAGCGGGTAGCTGCACGCCCGCACCAGCTTGTGCTCGCCGTCCTTGGTCGCGTGCTGCATCAGCGCGATCACCCGGCGGCAGCCGTTGGCGAGATCCATCGCGCCGCCGATGCCCATCACCTTGCCGCCGGGCACCGCCCAGTTGGCGAGATCGCCGTCGGCCGACACCTGCATCGCGCCGAGGATGGCGAGGTCGACGTGGCCGCCGCGGATCATCGCGAACGACATCGCCGAGTCGAAGGTCGAGCCGCCCGGCAGCACGGTCACGGTCTGCTTGCCGGCGTTGATGAGCTGGGGATCCTCCTCGCCCTCGTAGGGGAACGGGCCCATGCCGAGCAGGCCGTTCTCGCTGTGGAGGAAGGCGTGGCCCTCCGGCAGGTAGTCGGCGCACAGGGTCGGCAGGCCGATGCCGAGGTTGACGATCGACCCCTCCGGGATCTCGGCGGCGGCGCGGCGCGCCATCTGCTCCTTGCTGTAGCCCATGGTCAGGCCCCCTCGGCCGCCGGCCGCTTGCGGCTGGTCTTGTACTCGAACGGATCCTCGTGCTCGGGCACGGCGACGATGCGGTGGACGTACAGCCCGGGCAGGTGGACGTCGTCGGGATCGATGGCGCCCACGTCGAGTAGCTCGTCGGCCTCGACGATGGTGGTGCGGGCCGCGGTCGCCATGATCGGCGAGAAGTTGCGGGCGGTGCGGTAGAAGCGGCAGTTGCCGAACCGGTCGACCTTGCGGGCCCGGATCAGCGCGTAGTCGGCCGGCAGCGCCCGCTCCATCACGTACAGCCGACCGTCGAGCTCGCGGACCTCCTTGCCGTCCTCGACCACGGTGCCGACGCCGGTCGGGGTGTAGAAGGCGGGGATGCCGGCGCCGGCGGCGCGCATCCGCTCGACCAGCGTGCCCTGGGGCGTGACCTCGACCTCGATGGTGCCGGCCGCCATCCGCGAGTGGAGATCCTCGTTGGTGCCGAGGTAGCTGCAGATCACCTTGCGGATCAGGCCGGCCCGCAGCCAGGTCGCCAGGCCCTTGCCGAGGTTGCCGGCGTTGTTCGACACCAGCGTCAGGTCCTTCACCCCGCGATCGATGACGCCGCGGATCAGGGCCTCGGCGTTGCCGCACAGGCCGAAGCCGCCGACCATCACGGTCATGCCGCTGTCGAGGCCGTCGAGGGCGGCGGCGACGCTGTCCTTGACCTTGTGGTGGTGGCGGCCGACGAACGGCAGGTCGGCGTTCCTCACGCCACACCCCCGAACGCGCCGACCGCGGCGTCGCGCAGCTCGCGCATGCCGCGGACCAGCTCGTCCTCGCCGATGCACAGGGGCGGCGACACGATCGCGGTGCCGCGCGCGCCGTCGACGTGGAGCGACAGCCGGCGGGCGGTCAGCTCGGCGGCGAACGCGGTCCAGCACTCGCGCGGCGCCTCGATCTCGAGCGCGGCCAGCAGGCCCAGGCCGCGGGTGAAGTGGGGGCGGCCGAGCCGGCGGCCGATCGCCGCCATCTCGTCCTGCAGGATCGGCCCGAGCCGGGCGGCGTTGGCGTACATGCCTTCGTCCTCGTAGACGTGGAGGGTCTCGAGCGCGGCGGCGCACCCGATCGGGTGGCCGTAGTAGGTCAGGCCGCAGGCCAGGACGTGATCGTCGAAGTGGCGGGCGACCCGGTCGTGGACGATGACCGCGCCGATCGGGGCGTAGCCGGAGGCCAGGCCCTTGGCGACGGTGATGATGTCGGGGGTGACGTCCCAGTGCTGGAAGCCGAACACGGTGCCGGTGCGGCCGAAGCCGGTCAGCACCTCGTCGGCGATGAGCAGCGCGCCGTCCTGATCGCAGGCCTTCCTGACCAGCGGCCAGTACTCGGGCGGCGGCACCAGCACGCCGTTGGCGCCCGGCACCGGCTCGAAGATCGCGGCCGCGAACCCGCCGCCCTCGAGCCGCATGACCTCGCCGACGTTGGTCGCGCACTCGCGCTTGCAGGTCGGCAGCGTCTTGCCGAACGGGCAGCGATCGCAGTAGCAGTCCTGGACGTGGACCACGCCCGGGATGCCGGGCTCGAGCGGCGGCCGGCGCCAGTCGCCGGTCAGGGTCAACGCCCCCATCGACGCGCCGTGGTAGCTGCGGTACCGGCTCATCAGCTTGAGCCGGCCGGTGACCAGGCGGGCGATCTTGATCGCGTTCTCGTTGGCCTCGGCGCCCGACAGGCAGAAGAACACCTTGCTGAAGCCGGGCCCGGCCAGGCTGAGCAGCTTCTCGGCCAGCGCGGTCTTGGCCGGGAACACCGACGACGGCGAGGCGACGCAGAGCTGGTCGGCCTGGCGCTTGATCGCGGCGGCGATGCGGGGGTGGCCGTGGCCGGCGTTGACCTGGTAGCTGAGCGCGCCGAGGTCGAGCCAGCGGCCGCCGTCGGCGGTGGTGAACCACGCGCCCTGCCCGCCGGTCAGCTCGAGCGGCTTGGCCTGCTTCTGCGCGGTCCAGGTGTAGAAGAACGGTGAGTCGGGGGCGTGGGGGGCGTTGGTCACAGGGTCAGCTCCACCGGGCGGACGTGGTTGACGAACCCGCTCTGGGCCCAGACGTCGCCCGTGTCGAGGTTCATCGCGATCGCGCCGCAGGTCGCGGTGCCGTGCGGGTTCTCGGGCGTGGCCATGTTGGTGCACACGCTCTTGGGCCAGCCCTCGGTCGAGCCGAGCCGGGTCCAGACGTCGTCGAGGTCGCGGACCGCGGTGGTGGCCAGCGAAGCCTCGAGCCAGGCCAGCCGCTCGCGGGTGGTCGAGGTCGGCGCGATCGTCGACACCGCCGCGACCTCGGGATCGAGGCAGTGGTTGGTGTGGCAGTAGCTCGGCCGCCGCTCGCCGGCGGTCGCCTGCGACACGAACATGGTCTTGCGCAGCACGCCCGAGGTCTCGATGGCGAAGGCGTCGTCGCGATCGGCGACCAGGTAGTGATGGCCCGAGCCGATCGGGCTGGTCAGGATCTCGTCGCGCGCCGCGGCCGCGGTCCGGGCGTGGAGCGCGCGCCGGACCACCGCCGGCCACACCGCGCCGACCGTGGCGTCCCTGGAGCTGAGGTTGTTGATCGTGATCGCGACCCGGGCCTCGCTCATCCCGGCCAGGCCGAGGCAGCCGGTCAGGGTCAGGAACCACGCCGCCGGGCCGGCCTCGCTGGCCGGGACGTGCAGCATCATCACGTACGGGATCGCGGTGGCGTGCATGTCCCAGGTCTGGGCCAGGATGCGGCCGGTCGGGGTCTCGGCCCAGACCACGCTGCAGCCGTCGTCGGCGACCGGGCCGGGGCCGCGGCCGCCGCCGGTGCTCGGCCCGACCGGGTGGCCGCCGCTCGGCGCCGCCCGCCAGCGCGACGGGTCGGGCGCGAGGTCGCGGAGGTCGGTGTAGTGGTTGGTGACCACGATCTCGGCCGGGGTCAGGCCGGCGCCCTCGGCGATGCCGAGCAGCTCCTCGAACAGGCCGTGGTCGTAGCGCTCGAGCACCGGCAGGTGGGCGTGGGCCGCGGCCAGCACCGCGCCGCGATCGGGGAACGCGCCCAGCCGGGTGCACAGGTATGTCCGGATCGCGGACAGCGCGGTGATCTCGGTGCGGAACGTCTCGCCGTGCAGGCGGCCCCAGGCCCGCGGGGTCGCGCCGGCCGGCAGCTCGAGGATCCTCACGCCGACCTCGCCAGCACCGCCGCCAGCCGGTCGGCGATCGCCGCCGCCTGATCGAGCGCCGGCACCACGCCGAGCTTGCCGCCCGGGAACCGGCGCAGGATCACGCCGGCGTCGCGGCAGCGGGCCCACAGCGCGTCGGCGGCGGCCTCGCTGCCGGCGTCGATCACCCGGTACAGGCCGAGGCCGGCGTGGCGCCAGGCGCCGCCGGCGAGCGCGCGATCGAGCGCGGCGCTGGCGCCGGCGATGTCGAGGTGGCGGGCGGCGCGGAGCTGGTGCTGGTTGCGGACCAGCGACAGCTCGTCGCCATCCCAGGTCGAGACCAGCGCCAGCGGGGTGGCCACGAACCAGCGGCTGCCGACGTGGAGGTAGCCGGTCTGGGCCCCGCCCCACCAGCCGAGGACGTCGGGGCGTAGCCCGGCCGCCGGCGACGCGAACACGCCCTGCCCCGACCGGTAGCTGCAGGTGGTGTGCTCGATCGCGACCAGCGGCAGCTCGAGCTCGGCGCGGAGCGCGGCCAGGCCGGCGAGGAAGTCGGGCGGCAGGACGTGGCCGGTCCGCTCCTGGCACAGCTCGTAGAAGAAGCCGAAGACCTTGTCGGGCCCGCCGGCGTCGGCGATCGCGGCCCGCAGCGCGGCCAGCGACGTCGCCGCGCCGACGATCGCCGGGTGCGGGATCCGCGGCCAGGCGAAGTGGCCGGGCCCGCCGCGGTGGACCGCCGGATCCGACAGCGAGCGCGCGGTGGCGACGGTGTGGCCGAGGTAGCCGCCGTCGAGGCCGATCGCGATCCGGGCCTGCTTCCTGTGGGTGCGCAAGAGCCGCAGCGTCTTGTCGAAGGTCTCGTCGCGCGACGACGTGATGTAGATGTGCGGCAGGTCGGGCGCCAGCGCGCCGATCCACTCGAGCGCCCGCACCATCAGCGGCGTGACGTAGTTCATGAGCGTGATCTTGTTGACCGCCGGCCCGTAGAGGAGGCCGGTCGACACCGCGGCCGCCAGGCTGGGCGGCGGCGTCGCCAGCACCCGGGTCAGGCCGCTGGCGGCGTCGAGCGCGCCGGCGCTGGCCGGGGTCCGGGTCGCCATCACCGCCGCCGACAGCACCGGATCGGGGCCGTGGCCGTGGAGCGGGATCCGGTAGTAGATCGCCTGGCCCTCGGGATCCTCGTACTGCCCGGTCAGCACCGACACCACGTGGGCGCCGAACACCCGGTTGAGGTGGGTCATCTGGGCGGTGCGGCCGACCCGGTTGCGGCCGGTGACGTGCTGGTAGCGCGGCGTGCCGTCGGCGCGGTTGTGGGCGGCGGCGGCGCGGAGCTGCAGCTCCTTGAGCTTGCGGCCGATGCCCGAGCCCTGGAAGCCGGGCGCGACCGTGACCGACACCGAGTACATCGTGTTGTGCTTGCCGAGCATCGGATCGTCGGCCGGGCCGTCGACCTTGGCGGCGTGCTCGAGCGGCGCGCCGAGGGCGAAGCCGAGGAGCTGGGGCCCGCCGTCGGCGGCGGCGCGCTCGGCGATCACCACCGAGCCCTCGCCGTCCTCGAGCGCGGCGCGGATCTCGGCCGGCGGCGTCCGCCGGGCCGGCTCGTACACCTGGTACTCGATGTCGAGGATCGCCGGCAAGAGCGCCATCGCCTCGGTGTGGGGCACGTGGCGGAAGGCGACGTCGGCCGGCACCGCCGCCGGCAGCACCGGCGCCGGCTCGAGGATGTCCTCCCACTCGGGCGGCTTCTGCCCGGGGTGGGCGTCGAGCCACGACAGCGAGCGGCGGACCGCGTCGAACAACAGATCGATCTCGCGGGCGAGGAAGGTGTCGGACAGCCGGTAGCGCGCGGTCTTGGTCCCGGCGGCG
>Ga0075163_10010004_pt1 | contig 12424 bp, 7 predicted proteins | sample JI1023141ADNA_FD_71478 | JGI IMG/M metagenome (GOLD analysis project Ga0075163, IMG submission 71478) | Wastewater effluent complex algal communities from Wisconsin, to seasonally profile nutrient transformation and Carbon sequestration -... | ecosystem: Engineered > WWTP > Effluent > Algae...
CCTTCGCCGTTGCGCACAAGTCGAAGGAGCGACTACCAGTGCAACGATCGGAAGGATGTGGGCCTCGTATAGCGCTGGTCGATGGATGGGAGCGGTGTTTTTAGTGCAGCTTCCGTACCCCAACGTTCCAACACCGTGTTCCGTAAGGGCCGGTCGTGGAGGTGGGTCGCTGCTCGCGGCGCTGCTCGTGGTTGTCTTGCCTTCCGTGGCGTTGTGCGGATGCAGCGAGCGGGGGTCTTGTTGTGGACCGACCTCGTCGGCGTAACGACCGACCGGCGGCTTGTCAGCGAATCGAACGGCGTCCGCGATACCGATGGAATCCATTCCCTTGGTGTGTCTCTGTTCTGTCGCACAGCGAGCGTTTCAGCCGCTGGCACGAGTCGTCAGTAGCGCAACCCGGTGTTTGCCACTGGTTCGGCTGCGTCAATCACCGCTTGCTGTTCGAGCGCCTCCAGTTTCCGCAATCAGCGTCGTGAGCCCGAAAAACCACCACTGTACTGGATTGTTCGGGACCATCTGGCCTCGTTCATCGCCGAGCCGGGCGAATTGTTCCACGAAGCCAAGCAGTGAACTTTCCAGTTCTCTAACCTTCCCTCGTTGGTGTCGGAGGAAACAACCCAAATGGAACTGAGCCGCTGGCAAAACCCTTCTTGTGCTCAATTCGCCATCGCAGCGATGGGATCATCCGCAAGGTTTCGCTCTTTTGGACAATTGTTGTCGATGGTGCCATAGCAAGATTGTCAGAGTTAGCAATCTCAACCATTCGTTTTGTTCCAGAAATAGCGACCTGAGAATTAAATATTAGAATTATTATAGCGTTCTCTTCTGCATGAATCCATCAAGAGTTCTCGACGGAGAATGCCATGTTATTAGGAAATCCCCCTCTACGCGTCGCACTCCGGCAAATAAATTGAATTGACATGGATTCCTCTTTATCGGAGTCTTAAACAGATGGCTCGCTGTGAGCCATGGAACCCGAGTCAACCAAGAAAAGAGAAATAGAAATGAGCAAGTTACACATCTATCGGAACATGGGTAGCCAGATCATCAAGGTCGCAGCTTCCTAAACCGAACTCATCTGCGCACAATGAGAACCACACCCAGAAAAGAGGCTTTAGATGATCTACTGGAACCAGCTCTTCACGCAATTGATCCACCAGGAACGTCCACACTATTGGGGCAATTGGACATTATCGCCGGCCCTTGATCCTGGGGCTGTCGGAATCCTCGACCCACAGAGTGGCGAATTTACTGTTCTGGGGTTACTGAGCCAGTTCAGCTTGAAAGAGGAGGCCGCTTCGGCTGATTGGGAAATTGGCTCGTCGGACGTTAGCCAGCATGAAGCCACCGTTGCGCTAGAAGGAACCTATTTCGATCCCGAAACTGGCACAAAGATCAACGCTGGTGTCGAAGCAACCTGGGGCTTCAAGAAGGAAAAGTCTCTCGTCTCCCGATTCGCTGTTAAGTCAGAGAAGTGGCTTAATGATCCAGGCGTAGTCATTCAGACGGGTTGGAACAAGCTGGTAACTCAAGCGCGTGCGAACGGTTATGGCGATGGCACGAACATCGAACAAGGCTTTTGCGTTGTGACCAGAGCAATTTATGCGGACAGTGGCCTCAACGTCGGGGCTGAGCAGAAAAATAGCACGTTCAGCATAACTGGTTCGACCAATGGCATCCATGGCATGATACAAGGTAAGGGTAAGGGATCCTATCTGTATACGAGTCAAAAGAGTGGTTTCAGTTGCCACAAATGGCCAGCGGAGCCAAACCAATTGGCGAATCAGAGTCTGCCGATTGCATACACAGTAGCTTCGTTCGAGGGCCAAAGGATCATCCAGAATTGGATCCAACGCATCAGTTCATTGCAGCTCCACTTCAACAATAAACATAACGGTACATACCTCGCACACGCCAAGTTGACCTATGACACTCAAACAGAAAAGGATTGCAAACTTTCGGCGGACATTGCCGGCGGTTCTATCCAGTCCAAGACGCTTCCGATAGATGCAACGAATGTGCGACTCAGCGTCACATTCACCTCCAGTAGCACCAAGTGTCCGTTCAAGTGGCAGGACCCTCTCGCAGAATGGTCCAGCGGCGAACGACACATTGATATCCATGGCGTGTGGCCTGGTAGCCCGCACTGCTCCGAACGCGAGGGATAAGCAGAGATCACCCATTGCAACGTCGGGTGCTGCTCATGCCGATAACACCCGGATGGATACTCCAGCGCATGAGAGCGTCCGACAACCTCATGGCCCCAAATGCCAATTTTTGTCAAAGGAGAAGAACGTGAGCTACAAAGGAAAACAAAAATTTAACTTGGGCAAGTTTACGCTAGACGTGGACCCGTATGTTGTACCACCTGAAAACTGCTTCGAGCCAGGGTCCGGTGTCAAATATGGTGCCGACTTCCAAATGCAATTTAGTCGTCTCGGTCATCACACGAACAAGATTGGATTTGCCCAATTGATCTTCCCCTCTGTAGACGTGGGAAACCACCAGCCAGGTCTTTGGAATGTGGACTCTTGGCGAGTAGCTGAAGGCTACGGAATGGCACCATGCTTGTACAGCAATGACAGCGCCACGGTTGGGGAAATCGGCTCGATCTATATTGGCCAACACACACGCTATATGTCGGCCAACGAGTGTCGGTCGATCGACACGCCCAGGGAAATTCAGGGGGGGTTCGAGGAAGGTGTATTCAAGAAACGTGCGCACGTCGAATTCGCCAGTTACATTGTCGAAGTTGAAACGGGCAAGGTCTACAATCAAGGGGTTGTTTGGGGCTATACATTTGTGCAAAGCAAAGGTAACCTGAACCAATTCGACGTAAAATTGGAAGGCCCAGGTTACTCCATGCTGAGCGAGCACCCCACGCACCAAAACGCCTTCATTGTGTTCCTCGGCGGCATACGAGACCGAGCAGAGTTCACCAAGCTGATCCTGTGAACTCCGAAGGCATCGGAGGGACAATCAGGCGTAGGACTTCTCTGATCCTGATCAATGAGGATCAAGTGCTCAACGCCCGAAGGCACTGGAGGGGCAATCAGTGGAGGGGATTCGATGCGCACTACCGTCAAATGACCCTCCCTCACTTTCGTGGCCACCCTGAGCAGCCTTGGATTGCGGTGTAAGAGATGTTCATGGCAAAGCGAACGCGAAGCACGTTTACTCCCGCATATAAGGCCGGGGCGGTGCGACTGGCTCAGACTGCCAATGGCAACATCGTAGGAACAGTTCGTGACCTGGGAATCGATGTCACGACGTTGCGTGATTGGTGCCGCCAGGCCAGCACGGAGGAGCCTGACGTTTCGTCGCTCCGTCACAGATCGGCGACAGTCTCGTACCGAATGTCCTCTGCCGTTCGCCCAACCGCCGGTAGACCTGTTATGAACGGCCAAGGCGATCCCTAGATTTCAGATCTACGGTGTGTTTTCGGCGGGATGATTGGGGAAGTAGTGGTTGGTCGGGCGACGGTAGGATCGCTTGTGAATTAGAACGTTGCCTTTATGTGCCCAAGCAGCGCTACTTTCCAGAGTCACTCCCGCACACAGTCCTCCGGGCCTGTGATCCCAGCGAGAGCCTGACGCTGCTGGCGATCGAGAAAGGACCGCTGGCGAAGGCAAGGCCCCTCCGCGCCGTCCCAACTTCTGGCCGCAATGACCGCTGTGCCTGTGGCAAGACGCACAAGCGGTGCTGCGGAGCAACCCCCAAAGCGCTCGCCAGCGAATCGGCTCCTAAAAACAAACCCCGGTCATGGCCCACATGTCCAGACCCCGGCCATGCGAAGTGCAGCGGGCGTTTTGGGGTCCAGACCCCGATGAAGCAAAGTGCACTGGATAAATTTGGGGTCCAGACCTCGATGAAGCGAAGCGGACTGGGGTCTAGACCCCGATGGGACACTTAGGTGCCGAGGACGAAGCGGAAGCGATCCTCCTGCAAGAAGCGGAGATGACGGGCGAAGAGGCCGACGGTCAATCGGTAGTGTCCCCTTCCGCCGACTTGACGGTCGATGATTGTCTGGGTGTAGTTTTCGATCTCTTGCAGTCGTTCAGTGAGCTGCACTTCGCTGAGGTCCACTCCGCTGCGCCGTAGCTGGCGCCTTAGATCCGCGACAGATACGTAACTGCGTCCGACCTGTAGCGCCGCCAGCCCCTTGATGAGCACGAAATACTTCGGATCTTTGACTGGCTCTGTAAGGTGCCAAAAGTGTCCGGTATGTGGAACGATCTCCTCTTCCATTACCCCGAGTACATCTGCCTCTGTAACCACGCTGGCTCGTCTTGCACGCATCGATTCATACAACTTCAGACATACGTGCTTGATAAGGTACGGCTGCCGGTTCGTCTCAACGATGATCCGCTCAACTGCGTTGGTTGTGAACCGGTACAACGCTTGGACTGGATTCGTGATCAGTCGTCGCGCTGCTTCTTCTGACAGCGGCTTGAGCTCGACCTCTACAGCAAAGCGAAATAGACGGTCCTCTTTCTTGGCAGTCCTCCGGCGCAAGATGTCGGTGACTCCCGCCATGACGAGACTAATGTTCTGCGCACTCTGCAGAGCGGAGCGCAGTGTGGCGATGGCTTCGATGCTCAGCTCACCCGGTCGTGTTCCAGAGCGCTGCGCGATGACCTCAAAGAGGCGCTCCAGTTCGTCCAGGATCAATAGCACTCGATGCGAGCGTCCAGCCAGCAGCTTGTCGCAGCTCGCGACGAACAGCTTGAATTCCTGCTCCGGACTCGCTCCGACTGCTGACTCCTCAATCGGCAGTGCCAGACCAAACTGACTCTCAATGTGCTTGCGGAGCGGCGCGATCAGCTGCTCACGAAAGAACATGGCTGCGGTACCGTCGGTCTTCAAATCTTGAAAATCGATCCGCAGGCTCCGATAGCGACGCTGAATCTGTTTGTGATTCTCAAGAGCGATCAGTAGCGTGGTCTTCCCGATCTTTCGGTCCCCTAGTACCAGTACTGCATTGTCTTGGCCTTGCCCAATCAGCACGTTGCAAATTCGCTCCAAGTCGTCTTCGCGACCATAGATGTCGTCCTTGTCTGTCACCGGCTTGCCGAGCACATATCGATGTGGTGGCCACGGTGGGGCAGAGATCAGGGGCCGCTGGAGATGAACAGCGAAGCTGCTTTGTCTGCTGCGAACTCCCTGCTGGTTTCCCTCGGGACTAGGAACCGTATAGCTCAGCTCTACCCGGCTTGCTTCAGCCATATCTTCATCAAACCGCTCGAAGACTAGCGGTACTTCACGCCGCTCTCCTGGTCGCAGCACTGGGATTGGTGCTGGCTGCTGCAGTGCCTTTAAGAGATAGCGCTCTTTTCCACTCCCCTCGCGACGCTCACCCCGCGTAAGGTCTGCCTTGATGCGCAGCCCGTATAGGGAGCACCCGTCCTCAGGGCAGCTCACCTGCAGGACTAGTCGCCCCTTGTTTTCCAGCACAGCTTCGGCAGTGAGCAGTGAAGTAACCACTTGTTTATCAGGAACCGATGAGCGCTGTGCCAGCTGGCTCTCCAGCTTCTCCAGTGCATCTGCTGCAGCTTGGGCCAAGTCTGAGCTCTCGCAGAGATCGAGTAGTGGCTCACGAAACTTCGCAAGTAGCCGCTGCCTCTCCACCGGCGTGCTGGCGGGTTCGCTCGGCAGGCTTTTCAGCACAGACAAGAGGGATGTGGATGACGGGAGGAGTTCGCGTAGCAGCAGCTCGAGTACGTCCATCGCGCTTGACAGATACTCCGGAATCTCCGCGATTAGGCCACTGAGAAAGGCCTGCGCCGCCGGCGGTGTAGTTCTGAGGAAGGACACTAGATAGTCGCTGACAAAGTGACTTGCATAGGGGGGGGGCAGTCTGAGTATCCACAGCGCTAACTCAGGAAGAAGTCCGAGCTGAGCAATGGGAGCCAGAGGAAAGGCACCAAGCGGACGCTCACACAACGCCTTGAGGTTGCGAGCGACCAGACACTTCAATTGCTCTTCCTCAGGAAGATATGGCAGCGTGAGCGAAAGGCAGATGCCCCATGCGGCGGAATGCCGGAACCGTTCATCCGTCGATCTGTTACACGACCAGCGGAACAGATCGGCAAACAGGACTATCGACTGGCTGAAGTCTCGGTGCAGTAGCTGGAGCTTGGCCCGGCTGTCTAAAAACGGTCCACCAAAAGGACCCAGCGCCTCTTGTGATTGTCTAAGTATCTCGTCTCTGGCGTTGACATTCCACGTTCCTATCGTCTCTGCGTCCCAGTCTCGGATGGGGTAGTCTTCGGCTCGCTGATGTTGCACAACCGGAGTCTGTCCGCGCTGCGAATCCAGGTACCGCTGTGCCAGACTGGATAGGTCTTGGCGATGCAGAGCACCTGCCACCGGCAGGGTTGGCTGCAAGCGTGGCGGCGGCTCAATGAAACCGCTCTCTCTTGTCGGGACAGATCCGACTGGGACCTCGACATCCTCACCGCACTGGAGCCGCCGCAGCAGCTTGAGGCCATCTTCCGCCTTCGCCATGTGCTGTTCGCGGACATGTCCAAGGATGTGGCGGTGTAGAGCCTCTGCCTTGTCTGCTTGCGGACGGAATGAATCATCGAATAGGAACTGCTCGAGTAGCTGGTCCGCCTCCTGCTTCACGGTCCGAAGCCGGTTGCGCCGATCGATCACTTGCTTTTCCTGCGCTTTGCGGACTTTGACCAGCTCCGTCTCAGCCGCGCTGATCGAGTCTTGCAGGTCTTGCAGTGGCGTGCCGGTCAGCGCTTGGAGCTTTTGAACCAGAGTCTCATCCTGGTGACTCGGCAGCTCAGCCAGTAGCTTTTCTGCGTTGACCAGCCAGCCCTTTGCTTCCGCAGCCTCTTTGGCAACATCGTCTCCTTGAACTGGCTCCGAAAGCTGACTCCTGAGTCCTACGATTTGTTGCTCCAGTCCATCCCGCCGCTTAGACCAGGCAGCAACCAACCGATCCTTCAGCAGCACCTCTGAATTCGCGGCAACTACTGCCTGTGCCGCTTCGATAAATTGGTCACGCGTGAGCGCTTCATCCAGCACCGTCGTCCAGGTTCGCTGGCCGGCGCAGACAGCAACAAGGTCGGCGAGCAGCCGTTCAAGCCCTTTGGGGGTGCCCACTTCGGCACGCACCAGCGGTGTACGGAAGTGAAGCTGCGGTTGGGCTGGGAGGGCGCTGATCCAGGCTGGTGCAGGATTCGACATGATGATGCTCTATAAAAGATCGGCAATCCGACGAGCAAGAGGATGGGGACTGACCTGCGGATCAGGAGGAATCAGCCAGTCTTTCAGTGACCGCACTGCATTGGCAGCGTCCTCGTCCGCTTGCAGCAGCTCGGCGATGGTGCTGCCGTCTTCTGGGCGGAGCGCATTGATCTTCACAAGGAGATCCTTCGCCTGCTCGAAGCGCTGCTTCATGATCCTCCGATCCACGGCGTCCGGGGCCTCCCTGCGAATAAGCTTGTTCTCTCGAGCCAGCGCTTTGTATGTTTGGTCTATCCACTGGTTAGCATCGAGTGATTCAAGCACTTCGTGTGCGAACTGGACCCTCTGTAATTTCGTGGTCCGTAATTGATCGACAAGAACTCGGAACGACTCCTCAAAACGGGCCGCGTAGGATCCGCGCAGGTTTGTGTTAGCAATCAGCTCAGCGAACCTACATGACTTTTCCTTAATGTCTGTTATCTGTGGGCTGCGTGCGCGGCTGTTCCGCTGGAGCCAGCGCCGAAGAGGTTCTGGGAACTGCTCCGCAAATGCTGCACGTAGCCAGGACACGATCCCCAGGTCCGGTGGCTGATCTTCGCAGAGCCCAGTGGTGCAGTACAGGAGGAGGCCAAGTCCTGCGCGGTGTTCCATTTTCGCTAGCCGATCACGCAGCGATGGCTGCTGAAGCAGTGACACCACCTGGTCGCGGGACCGCTGCCACGCCGTAATGAGGTAGCCGATATAGATTGTGTCGTGACTTGCATCCTCAGCGTGCTCCGGTGCCATTTGCAGGAAGGCTGACAGGCCATAGAAGGCTTCTGTGAGCAGTCCATCGTCAGCCAGAGAGCGCAGAAAACCCACGAGGAGCTGCGGCTGCTGGGTCGGTCCATGCACATGTAGCCAGCTCGCTAGGACCAAGCGGCGCCGCAGCGGCTCCCCTTGACCGTCAGCGACTTGCAGCAGCGCGCGGCGGAGACATGGATCGTTGCTCCGCTTGTCGAACAGACGACCCAAGTCCGCTGCATCCAAGGACTTCTGCAACCCGCTGGTCACAGAAGCAACTATCTTGTCGTACGCGGCGCGAACCGCTGGGTCTTGGTCTTCTGCTAGGTCATGTAGTTGCGTGCGACCATCGGTACAAGGGGGCCATTCGGGGTCACGCACTCCGCTTTGATCGCAGAAATACTGTTCCCAGAAGCGACGCCACAGCGGTGCGCCAATCTCTACAAAGAGGCTGCGCGGAACTTCCGCCGAGTTCTTCTCGCGAGCGAACAGGACGAGCAGGTCATACCCGATCCAGTCATTCTGCGAGAGCGGCACCTCGCGCGCGGACCGCAAGCGAAGAAGGTTGCGCAGCGGGTGCATCCCGGATTCGTCCAACGAGCCGATTTCGATCACACGGCTCAGACGCGCTGCCAACCAATCATCCAGACGTGACGGATCGGGGAAGCGAGCGCGCAGCACCTCTTCGGTCAGCGCGTTGCGTCGCAGGAGTCCATCTAGTGAAGACCGCTGCAGTTCCCTCTGGATAAGAACGATGCGCTGCTCGAGACTCGCCGAATCTACATCGTCCAGCCGTTCGGTTAGCTCACGCTGGTACTTCTGTAGCAGTTCCTCATCGCCCTCTGCAGATTCCTGCAGACGTTTCGCGATGTCTTTGGCGATGGCTTCCTGCCAGCTTGCGCCGACGCTTGTCAGTTGCCCGGAGACTTCAACGACCGTCGATTCCCACTCCTCCAAGGTGACTGGCAGCGGGATTTCGTGCCGTGGAGGAAGCCGAGCTTCTTGCTGCAGGCGTTCCAACTCACGCTGTATCTCTCTCAATCCATGCAGTAGTCGTACTTGGCGGTAGCGGAGGGTGTTGCTCCAGGCTGGCAGACTGCGCAAGGGGGTACGGAGTGGATCATAGGCGCGAACCTCCTGACCCAGCGCACGGACTTCTTGCTCTACTTCGGACCAGCTGTTACGCAGCGCACGCAGAGTCGGTTGGGTTGCGCGAAGCTGTTCCTCATTGGCGCTTGCTGGCGATTCGCTCAGACGTTGTGCCAGGTGCTGATAGGCGGCGGACAGGTCGTTGGGCTCACCGCGAGGATCGACCACGACCTGCTCGCCGAAGGCAGCCGCAGGCAAGTAGGGCACGAACTGACCGCGCTCAATGAGTAGTTCGACACCCTCCATATCCAAGTGCAGCCGCGTCCTCATGAACCACTCATCGCGGGCTGCTAGGTGGTTGTTTTCGACCCTGGACGGCAGCAGCAGGACGCGCTGTGGTCTTGGGTCTGTCATGCCGTCTTCGATTAGTGCGACACGACGCCGCTGGATGGCATCCGCTGTTCGTCGTGCTCCTTCAAGTCCCTGCTGGTGCAAAGCAAAGAGGATCACCACGATGTCCGGCAGTTGAAACGTACACACGGTCGCCACATCGGTAACGCCGGTTCGGCTGTCCAGAAGGACGAAGTCTACATTTCCACGTAGGAGCTGCGTACGGATCATCTCCATGAACGCGGCACCTTCACGATGTTCGTAGAAGTCCTCCCAGGAGAACGCAGCCAGGCGCTGAGGATACCCGTCATCCAGTCGCCCAGGGGACAAGAGCTGTAGTGTCCCCTTGCCTGGAGTCAGGCATGGATGGGTGCAGTCGAAAAGACAGTCCGTGATGACTGGCTCTTCTGTGGGGGCTTCTGCGCAGCGAAGCAGGAAGTCCAGCATGCCGTCACGCTGCGAGAGGTCTTCATCCGTGAGCGGGCGCAGTGAATCTTCGGGCCGACGGGGGATCTTGGGATAGAAGTAGGTGTGGAGCCCTGGGGATTCCAGGTCCATATCGACCATCACGACCCGCTTACCAGCGTTGGCCAGTGCCACAGCCGTATTCGCCAGCGCCTGAGTGCGCCCGACTCCTCCTTTATAGGAATAAAAGGTGACGAGGCGTGACATCAGGCAAACGCATGCTTGGGGTTTGGGGCAACACGAGGACAGTTCGGCTGGGCCGTCCGAGCTTCGCGCATGTGCTTTAGGGAGTAGCGCAGGCTGGCTTGTCGGGCAATCGCCAAATAGGCGAGGGTTTTGGCTACTTCCTTGATGGTGAGGAACAGCGGGTCCTGCTTGACGGCGCGGTACAGCGGCCCAAGGGCTGGCAGACCCGCAAGACGCTTGGCGGCACTGCGCTGCGCTTCCACGGGATAGTCAGTGCGGATGCGCTCAAGCAGGCTCTCCACGTGCTCGGTCGGCAGGTCAGCACGACAGAGTCCGCACAGAAGCATCAGCGGGAGCGGGTCTGTGGATGGTTCGTCGGGCTCGGCGCGGGCGGCGTAAAACAGCAAGGCCTCTGCTTGGGCTAGGTCGTTTTGAGCGAGCGACTGGGCCGCCTGGTTGAGAGCCTCTGCGCGAGCCCGATTGAGGCGAGTTTTCACCTCGCTAGCCGCAACCAGCTCCGGTGGTGCTCCCTGGGCGAACTGGATGACCATCTGGCCGGCGTGACCCTGCAGAGGGGGGGCGATCCGAATCGCTCTGCCCTCTTCGACCTGCTCATTGAACCAAGAGATCGGTTCACGGGACCAGCGCGGCGGTGCTTCCATAGAGCCTTCGTCATGGACCGGCAGCAGACAGGTCAATGGGTCGTCACTTTGCTGATAGACAGGACTCAGCCGACGTGGCAGCCCGCTTGCACGGGGTATTACCGTCGAGCCGATAATCAGAAGATCACTGTCACGACCTATCGAGGCGTTGGTGGTCATCGGCTTCCTGCCTGGCTGCCGGAGCGGGCCATGGCGGCTAGTATCCAGTCCTGGACCCGAGTCCGCAACGTTCCTTGGGCCCCATTATAGTATTTGACATCCACGCTCTGCTTCCTCAACTGCTCTAGCGCAGACCGGACGCGGTGAGAGTTGGCGTCTCCATCTAGATCGGGAACAAATACCGCGAGCAGCGTTTTAGGCTCAGTAGGCAGCAAGCTGCGGACGCGGACCTCGAAGATGCGGGAGACTTCACGGCTCTCGTCCAATGCTCCGAGCGGATCGGGATACTGGTGGGACTGCCGGTGGAGGTAGTCTTCAGGTTGACCGAAGCAGGACGCTACATAACAGACGAGGTACTCGCGATAGCAGGGGGCGGGCAGGCTGTAGCGCTGTAGGTACTTTCGTCGGTCATCTGCGGTGTCGCAAGGCGGCAAGCGCGGACATAGATCACCACTCATTGCACCACTGTCCCAGGGCGAGGCCACCACCTCGGCGGCGTCCTCTGCCCGCTGGGAGAAGATCAGTGCCGCATCTTTCTGGGGATACAGGACGCCGGCGCTAAGATAGACCTGATCCGTGATCGCGAGTCGCTGCTCCGCTTTCGATGGCCCCAGCCCACGCTGGGTTCGGGACAGGAGTGCCTTGCGAATCAGAACAGGAGCCAGGTCTTCAGGTGTGTTGAGCCCGTGTACCAGCGGCAGCTTGTGAAGCAGCTCGTAGCAGCGGCTTCTCATCCGGTCGAAGTGCTGCTCGCGATGGACGCCGGCAGCGCGACGAGAGCTCTCTAGCTCGTCAAGCAACTGCTGAAGCGTTGGTTTTGAGGCGTCCATCTGGATGGTTTACCTGGCCCGACCATCTAGCGAGATGGGAATCATCTGCAAGGTGGAGGCCGGGGTCAACAAGAATACCCCTTTGAGTCGAGGAAAAACAAACGTGTTGTCAGCTCACCGATTGGGGAAGTGGTCGCCGGAACCGTGACCGGAGCGGCGATGGCGGGAGATCTGGTCCCTCAAACGATCCCAGTTCTCCTACACAAGCGCACCTGAACGCGATGATCTTGGCGTGGAAACTCGATCGGTACGGAACCAACATAAGATACACAGATCTGCGTAATAACAAATCAACCCCATCAACCGATACATATCGACATTACCACCTAAAACACACCCACCATTTGGCGATTATGGCTTGGTGATGGATAGTAAGGCCGCAATCTCCCACTTCGTCCAGGTCGAAGACCATCCAACAAATGCGGACGTGGTTCTCGGGTATCCTTGGAGCCCCAAGATCCGACGGAGATCCGGCCCATCGTACCCTGGACGGCTCTTTTGTGCGACTATGCAATCGGTATGTTGGCTCGCAAGATCTAGGCTGGGCTTTGAGGCGAGGAGCAGAAGGTTAGAAAACTTCCCCAATCGCGTCACTCGGTAGCAGGGAAGTTTTCGTATGGTTTCTCGACGGGAGACACGTTCTACACCAGACTGTCTAAC
>Ga0075163_10010005_pt1 | contig 12424 bp, 8 predicted proteins | sample JI1023141ADNA_FD_71478 | JGI IMG/M metagenome (GOLD analysis project Ga0075163, IMG submission 71478) | Wastewater effluent complex algal communities from Wisconsin, to seasonally profile nutrient transformation and Carbon sequestration -... | ecosystem: Engineered > WWTP > Effluent > Algae...
AAAGAGAGTAGGGCGAAGGACGTCCTGATTCCTCCCCACCTCTGCGCCCTGGCCACCGCCCCATGCCACCGTTCCAACCGCCGCCACCAGCCTACCCGCGCCGGGAACAGGCTCCGCCCGTCCGGCAACCGCCACAATGGTTGCCAAGGGCCGGTTACAATGAATGGGCCTCGATGTCCTCGTCCACGCCATTCCTCGGTCCCTTGTCGGACCTCGTCGCCCGTTGTGTGCTCGCCTTGGAGCGCGACGGCGACATGGCGCTCGAACGCGAACTCGACGCATGCCCGGACCTCGCCCCCGAGGCGCGCCAGCAGCTCTACGCCCTCAAGCAAGCCGGCCTCTTGTGCCCCGCGTCGCCGCCGGAGCACTTCGGCCCTTACCGCGTGGTGCGGCACCTCGGCACCGGCGGCATGGGCACGGTCTGGCTCTGCGAACAGCTGGATCCGATCCGACGCGAAGTGGCCATCAAGGTCATGCGCCCCGGTCTCGACCATGGCGAACTGCTCGCGCGCTTCCAGGTCGAACGGCAAGCCATGGCGAGGTTGACGGACCCCTGCATTGCCCGGGTCCTCGACAGCGGCCTTACCCCTGACCACCGTCCGTTCCTCGTGATGGACTATGTGCCTGGGGTCGCCATCACGCAGTTCTGCGACGCGCGCGGCATGACCGTGCCGCAACGCCTGCGTGTCTTCGCGCAGGTCTGCGATGCCGTGCAGCACGCGCACCACAAGGGCATCCTGCACCGCGACCTCAAACCATCGAACGTACTCGTCGTCGAACGCGATGGCGAACCGTTGCCGGTGATCATCGACTTCGGGGTCGCCAAGTGTGTGACGGGGGCTCTGCAAGGTGTCACCCAGCACACGCTGCCCGGGCGCCTCGTCGGCACACCGGAGTACATGAGTCCCGAGCAGGCGCGCAGCGATGTCGACATCGACACGCGCACCGATGTCTATTCCCTTGGCGCGCTGCTCTACGAGCTGCTGACCGGGTGCCTGCCAATCGACGCGGCGCAGTTCCGCAACCTCGCCGACATAGGCCGCGTCCTGAATGAAGTCGAGCCAATGCGACTCAGCGCGCGGCTGGCGAGTCGATCCGATGCGGAGCGCGCCAAACGCGCGGCACACTGCGGCACGATGCCCCTCGCGCTGATCCGCACGTTGCGCGGTGAACTCGAGTGGATCACGTCACGGGCCATGGCCAAACAACGCGACGAGCGCTATTCCACGCCCGCCGACCTCGCCCAGGATGTCCGACGCTACCTGGCCCGCGAACCCATCAACGCATGCCCGCCGAGCCGTTGGTACGCACTGCGCAAGTTCTGTTCTCGGCACCGACTGCCCCTGGCGTCGTTGGCCGCCCTCGGGCTCGCACTGGCGGCGATGACCGCGGTGAGCCTGTGGTTCTGGCGCGATGCGGCCGCCGCCGAACGCGTGGCCCTGGCCTCGAATGCCAGCCTGGAGCAGAATCTGGACAGCGCCCTGCTGGCCCTGGATCGCATGGTAGCCCTCGGCGCCGACGGCCTGCGCACCCCGGGTAGCGAACCGATGCGGCGGGAGTTGCTCGCCGTGGCCCTCGACCTGCACGCCCAACTGAGCGCCGGTGGCGCCGCCGCGCCGCGCCTCACGGCAGCCCTGGCCGGCGCCTTGGGCCGCTCCGCGCAGTTGCATCAGGACCTCGGCGAACTCGAGGCGGCGGCGCAGCAGCTCGAACGCGCCGAGCAGGCTCTGCAGAGTCTCGGCGAGCACCTGACGGACGCCGCGTGGTTGCAGGTCGCCCGGGCGTCCCTGCTCTGCGGCAAGCTGCGCAGTGCGCGCGGCGACCACGACCGGGCCCGGCTTCACTTCCTGGCCGCGTGCACGGCCAGCGAACGTGGCTCCGACGACATCGGGGACACGCCGACCGCCAATCGCGCCGCCCTGGATTCGACGCGCATCGCCGCGCTGCGAGCACTCTCCGACCTGCTCACCGCGACGGATGCGGAAGGCGCCCGCAACCTGCTCCTCGAGACCGTGCCCCTGGCGGAGAAGCTGCTCGCGCGCCCGGAAGCCCCGATCGAAGCCCTGGCCGCGGCCCTGCTGGTCTTCACGCGCACGGCGTGGTTGGGGAGCGAAAGCCGCGATCCGAAGGACACGTTGGACTATCTGCGGCGGGCTCTCCGCGGCGCCGAAACCCTGCTCCTTGCCCACCACGACCTGCCGCATCGGTTGCCTCTGATGCCCGTGTTCCAGCAGGTGGCGACCGTCAGCCTGCGCATGCACGAGATCGACCTCTCGCGGCGCGCACTCGCCCCGCTGCAGGCGACGCTGCGCGCCGCGATCGAAGCCGAGCCCGCGGTCGCCAGCCACCGCTTCGACCTCGCCAAAGCCCTCATGTGCCAGAGCCTCATCGACGGCGGTCGCCGGCCACCGGCCGAAGTGGTCGCCATGGAAGAGGAAGCGCTGCGCCTCGAAGAGCAAGCGATCCCAGAACTCGGCAACAGCCCCGAACAACGCATCTGGCAACTCGGCAACCTGCTCGACTATGCGATGCGCCGGCTCGATTGGTACCAGGACGAACGTTACCGCGCCACCGTGGACCTCGACCGCGTGGCCTTGCGCATGGCCTCCGCCACCAAGATCTGGAACAGCCTGCCGGAAGCGTTCCAAAACGATCGTCACGCCCGCGAGTCGTGGTTGAGCTCGTTCGTGCTGCGCGCGACCCTCGGTCGCATTCGCCAGGATATGACCGTCGTGCGCGTTGCCCACGCCGAGGGGTTCGCGTTTGCCGAGGCGATGCTGCGCGACAATCCCGACATCGTCCAGACGCGCCTCCTGCGCGCCGACCTGAGCCTCACGAGCGCCTTTGCCGAACTTGAGGCTGGCGACCCGCCACGGGCCTGGCATCAGGAACTCGCCCAACTCCAGGACCTGCGCGATTCCGCGAGCGCCTTCGCTTCGAAAGCGCGCTGGCCGCGGCTTGGCGAACGACTGCCGCGCAGCCAGGCTCTGCTGCGCCAGCTGTTGGCCAACCCAGGGCCCTCGACCCAGACCCTGCGCGCAGCCTCGCTGCTGGTGGATCTCGCCGCTGCGGCAGACAGTGCTTTGGCGGCCGCGACCGCGGTGGAACTGCGCCACACGGCCATCGAGTGCCTCGCCGCCAGCCGCCAGAACGGCCTGCCCTCCACCGAACTGGACGCCGCCCGGTTTGTCTCGCTGCGGTCGATGCCCACGTTCCAGCGGCTCACCCGGTAAGCCAGCGACAGTTCGCGCTCGCGCCCTGTGCGGTCAGACTTCGATTTCGAGCGGGCGTTGGTAATCCCCGGCGTGCACGATGCGGGCCAGCCGGATGCGTTCGCCAAGCAAGCCATCGGCGCAGAAACCCTGTTCCTGGAAGAACGCGAGGGCGGGTTCATTGCCGATATCGATGATGGCGACCATTCGCCGCACCCCCAGTCGGCGGGCCTGCTCCAGGGCGCTCTCAAACATCCGGCGGCCAAGACCGCGGCGGCGCGTGCCAGGCGCAATCACGAGCGTGATCTCGGCGATCCGGTCCGGGCCACAATCGAGTCGGACAAAGCCCACGCGGCGCCCCTCGACCACGGCGATCTGCGCCACGATGCGCGAATCCGCCAGCATGCGTTCGGGCCAGTTGATGCGGGCCGTGCCACCCGGCAGGGACAGGCCGGGTCCGGTCAACCACGGTTCCACGGCGCCTGCGTCGTCGAGCCGGAACGGTCGGACCTGCATGGTGCTGGCGTGGGGAAACATGGCGAATGGCGATCTGCAAACTGGCTGGCGAGAGCCAATGGGACGACGAATCCTATGCTCCTAGTCCGCTCGAATGGCGAGTAACCTGCTCGGGTTCGGACAGGTCGCTTGACCCGACGCCCCCCCGAGATAGCATCTTCACCCTTCCGAACTCGGTGCGGACGCCTCGCGCAGCCTCATCCAGCTCGAAACCGACAACCCAGGCGACGCCCGGGCAGTTGGCAGAACCCCTCGCCGGCGGCACGATCCGCTGCAGGAACCCCGAATCCAGGTTCGGGGGGCGGGAATTCTGCTGCCTGCTGGGGCCTTGCCGTTTCTCCGTACCGGCTGTTTCTCTCGACCTAAAATGGCCAACCACGCCGATATCCTCCGCTACATCGACTCCATCGCCCGCGACAAGGAGATCGACAAGGAAGCGCTGATCGTCGCCATCGAGCAGGCGATGGCTCAGGCTTTGGCCAAAAAGTATGGCGTCGATGACGTCGACATCACCCTCGACCGCGAGACCGGTGAGTTCGGCTGCAACTACGACGTGTCGATGGAAGAGCAGGGTCGCATCTTTGCGATGTCGGTGAAGCAGGCGATCACGGGCAAGATCCGCGAAGCCGAGCGCGACGTGATCTTTGGCGAGTTCGAGCAGAAGCTCGGTGAGATCACGAGCGGCACGATCCAGCGCTTCGAAGGCGACACGGTCATCGTCAACCTCGGTCGCAACATCGAGGGCATCCTGCCGCGGGCCGAGAAGGTCCGCAGCGAAAACTACAACGTCGGCGAACGCATTCGCGCCCTCATCTACGAGGTCAAGAAGGTCGGCCCGCGCGTCAAGGTGATCCTGAGCCGCACCCACCGCGACCTCGTACGCGCGCTGTTCGAGCTCGAAGTGCCGGAGATCTCCGACGGCACCATCTCGATCCGCCGCATCGAGCGCGAACCCGGCTACCGCACCAAGCTCGCGGTCGATTCCACCGACGAGAAGGTCGACTGCGTCGGCGCCTGCGTCGGTGTGCGCGGCAACCGCATCAAGTCGATCATCGACGAACTCAACGGCGAGCGCATCGACATCATCCGCTGGAACAACGACCCCACGACGCTCATCGCCAACGCGCTGAAGCCGGCGGACGTCGGCGACATCACGCTCGACTCGGGCGCCAAGAAGGCTCTCGTCATCGTCAATGAAGACCAGCAGTCGCTCGCGATCGGCCGCAAGGGCCAGAACGTGCGCCTGGCCAGCAAGCTGACCGGTTGGGACATCGATATCATGACGCGCGCCGAACTCGAACGTTCGGTGGAGGCGGAAGATGGCCCTGCCTCGGACGGCGGCAGTGCGGACGGCGGCAATGCGGACGGCGAAGGCGCCGAAGATGGCGCCGAGCCAATCGCTCCAGAAGCGGTAGACGGCGCCGTCCCGGAAGCGGAGCAAGTGCCGCCAACCGAATCGTCCGGTGGCGACACCACCGCCCCCAACTAGACCTTGGCCAACTAGACATTCTCAGAGCCACAGACCCTGCAACCCGGAACCGAACTACCCGAACAGCCCTTCTGCCACACGGCAGAGCAGCGGATCGGTGAGGAGCAACGCGATTGAAAAAGGTACGAGTCTTCGAACTAGCCAAGGAATTCGGGATGCGGGGTCCCGACCTGGCGAAGCTGCTGCGTGAGATCGGCTTCGAGAACATCAAGACCCACATGACGGTGCTGGACGATGCCGACCTGATGATGGTCGAAGCACGCCTCTCCGCCCAGGGCTTGCGTCGTCAGGCAGTCGCGGAAGAAGCGGCGCCCTCGGCGACTCCCAAGAAGAAGCTGCTCAGCGCTGCTGCTGCCGAGGACGTCGAATCCGATTCGCCGGCAAAGAAGGAGCTGAAGGAACTGCCGAAGAAGCCGCTGCCCAAAGCGCCGCTGAAGCGCATGCCGCCTCGGCGCGATGGCGCAGCTCCGGAGGCCGCCTCTCAAGAGGCCGCCTCTCAGGAGAATTCCGCTGTCGAAGCAGCTCCAGCGACGGGTTCCCCAGCGACGGGGGCCGCTGCGCATGCGAAAACCGTCGACGCAGAATCGGTCCAGGCAAAACCCATTCAGGCGCCGGCAACGGCAGCCTCGGCGCCAGCCGTATCGCAACCTGGCCCCCAGGCGAAGCCGACCGCCCAGGCGACGACGCCGGCGGCAAAGTCCCCGGCAACCCACCCGGCACCCCAAACGCCCCCGGCAAGCGAAAACCCCGCCTCTGGCGGCAAGGCACTGCCTGGCCTCGATGCGCCAGCGGCAGAAGCTGCCCGGCCTGCGAGTGGGTCAGCCCCCCAAACGACCCAGCCCTCCGTGGCGGCCCCCAAAGCAGGTGCGCCCACGCCCACGCCGGCAACTCTCCGGCCCGCGGCGTCTACGCCGGCAGCATCCAATCCTGCCGCTCACAGCGCCACGGGACAACGCCCCGCAAACACGCGCGTCGAACCGACTCGGCCTGACTCGGCTGCCCGCCCCGCGGCCGCATCCGGAGCTCAGTCCCCCGCAACCAGGGCACCCGGTCACCGGGATGCTCAGCAGAAGCCAGCGGGAGTTGCGGCATCGGCCCAGGCGCCGAGCCGCGCCGCCGAACCGACCGATGCGCCGCCTCTGCCGCCAGTAGCACCGGTCCAAACGACCAGTGCCGCGCCGGCCGCCGAAGCGTTGCCGCCAGTGACAGCCGCTGGCGCTGCTCCGGCCGCAGCCAGCGCCCCGGCCGTTCCCCCGGCCGCCGCCGTGCCGGACGACAGTGTTCGCCGGTTGCTCGTGCCGCAGAAGAAGGCGACCGTCGTCGGCCGCATCGAACTGCCTCAGGAGACCATTCGCGACGCGACCCGCCGGTCGGCTCCGGCCGCGCCGCGCGATCTGCGCCGCGCTGCGTTGCAGAAGATGCAGCAGCGCACCGGTGTGCGGCCTTCGCCGCAGACGGGTGTGCGCCGCGCCCCGGCAGGCCCAGGCCAGACCAACCAACGCGGAACGGGTCGCGACGCCGGTCGCGGTGGAGCCTTCGGTGGCCAGCGCAAGCAGCGCGCGGCGCCGTCGCTCGACCCGAATCGCGAGGTCGAAGTCCAGGAACCGGTCTCGATCAAGGCGTTGTCCGAGGCCCTCGGCATCAAGGTCAACGAACTGATCGGCACGCTGACGTTCCGGCTCAAGATCCCGGGCAAGAACATCAACTCGTTGTTGAATAACGAAGAGGTCGAACTCATCGGCCTCGAGCTCGAACGCAACATCAAGATCGTCGAGCACAAGGAAGCCATGGACCAGCTCATCGAGCAGCTGGTCGAGGATAGTGCCGACGAAGAGTCGATGGTGCGCGCCCCGGTCGTGACCTTCATGGGCCACGTCGACCACGGCAAGACCTCGCTGATGGACGCGCTGCGCAACAGCGACGTCACCAAGCACGAGGCCGGCGGCATCACCCAGCACATCGGTGCCTACAAGGTCACCAACGAAGACGGCACCGCCTTCGTCGTGCTCGACACCCCGGGCCACGCCGCGTTCACCGCGATGCGCGCGCGCGGCGCCGACCTCACGGATATCGTCGTGCTCGTGGTCGCGGCCGACGACGGCGTCATGCCGCAGACCGAAGAAGCCATCAACCACGCGAAGGCTGCCAAGGTCCCGATCATCGTCGCGATCACCAAGTGCGATCTGCCGAGCGCCAAGCCCATGCAGGTCAAGCAACAGCTGATCATCAAGGGCCTGCAGTCCGAAGACTTCGGCGGTGACGTCGGCGTCGTCGAAGTGTCGGCCACGAAGCGCACGGGTCTCGACGACCTGATCGCGCGCATCATGCTCGAAGCCGAAGTGCTCGAACTGCGCGCGCGCCCCGACGCCCCCGGCAAGGGTGTCGTCGTGGAGTCGCGGCAGTCGCCCGAGCAAGGCGTCGTCGTCACCCTGCTGGTGACCGACGGCACGATGCACCTGAAGGACCAGATGGTCTGCGGCGAGAGTTTTGCGCGCGTGCGCGCGATGATCGACGACCACGGCCGCAACCTCACGGCAGCCGGCCCGTCGACGCCGATCACCGTGTTCGGCCTCGATCGCCTGCCGTCGCCAGGCGACAAGCTGTTCGTCGTCGAGGACGCCAAGAAGGCCCGCGAAGTCGTCGAGGAACGCCAGCGCCGCGTGCGCGAGCTGTCCCGCGCCGAACGCAGTGCGGTCACCCTCGAGACGCTGTCGGCAAAGCTCGCCGAGCGCAATCTCAAGGAGATCAAGCTCATCCTCAAGGCCGACGCGATGGGTTCGCTCGAGCCGATCAAGAAGTGTCTCGACGAGCTGCAGACGGCCGAAGTGCGCGTGAATCTCGTGCACAGCGGTCTCGGCGGCATCAACGAGACCGACGTCAGCCTCGCCGAGGCCTCGGGCGCCGTCATCGTCGGTTTCAACACCGTCGCCGACAGCAGTGCGCGCCAGCAGGCCGAACGCGCCGGCGTCGAAGTTCGCTACTACGACGTCATCTACGAGCTGCTCGATCAGGTTCGCGCCGCCATGGAGGGCATGCTCGCCCCCCAGGAAGTGCAGAACGTCATCGGCCACGCCGAGATCCGCGCCACCTTCAAGTCCAGCAAGTTCGGCACGATCGCCGGCTGCCGCGTGCTCGATGGCATCATCCGCCGCAGCGCGTCGGTTCGCCTGTCGCGCGAGGGCATGGTGGTCTGGACCGGCAAGCTCGCGAGCTTGCGCCGCGTCGAAGAAGACGTGCGCGACGTCAAGGCGGGCTTCGAGTGCGGCATGACCCTCGAGGGTTACCAGGACCTCAAGGTCGGCGACCAACTCGAGTTCGTGCAGACCGAACTCGTCAAGCGCACGCTCGGCGGCAACTGAGCGGCGTTTGGCCTTCTGGCTACCAGTGCTTGTGTAGCAACCTGTGTTTGTCTAGCTACCAGTGTTTGGCTGACCAGATGACTGGCCCCGTTCGTCCCCCAGCCCCCTGCGGGGCGGACGGCTACCGCGGAACCATCCTTCCCCCGGCTGAACCATGCTGCACATCGGCGTGCTCCAGTTCACCCTCGAGATCCCCTACGCGGAGACGCTCAAGGACAAGCGCAACGTCATCAAGGCCCTCAAGGACCGACTGCGGCGCTCGTTCAACGTCTCGATCGCGGAGATCGAAGACCTCGATATCTGCACAATCGCTACACTGGGTGCGGTAGTGGCCGGTAGTGACACCGCCCACTTGAACAGCACCATGGACCACCTCCTCAACGAGCTGCGGGAATGGCGAGACGGCTCGCTCGCCGACCACCAGCTCGAGATCATTCTGCCTCGATGAACGACCGCCGCCTCGCCCGCCTCCAAGAACAGATCAAGGAGAGCCTCGCCCTCGTAATCCTGCGTGACCTGGCCGACCCCAAACTCGGCATGGTCACGATCACCCGCGTCGAGGTCGACACCGAGTTTACGCAGTGCAAGGCCTACTGGTCCGTGCTCGGCGACGACAAAGCCCGCCGCGAGAACGAAGGGGTGCTGCGCCGCGCCCGCGGCCTGTGCCAGAAGGTCATCGCCAAGGCGATCCACACGCGCTCGGTACCGCACCTCGAGTTCGTCTACGACGAAGGCCTCACCGCCGGCATCCGCGTCAACAAGCTGCTCGAGGACCTCAAGCACGAACGCGAACTGCGGGAGCAGAACAACCCGGGCGCTACGGCGACCCCGCCGGAAGCGGGCCCCGGCGATGCCGAGCCCCCGAAGACCGGCGCCAGCTAGTCCAGAGCCAGCTGAGTCGGGGCCTATTTCCCGCCGGCGGTTGCAGAGTTCGGCCGGCCGTGCTTCGTTGCACGGCGCCATGCAACGTCCCGCTCTCGCGTTGTTCGTCCTCACCCTCGCCAGCCTCCTGCACGCCCAGGAGGCTCCGAAACCTGCGGACCCGCTGCAGGCCGCCCGGCCAAGGCTCAAGACTGCCCTCACCAAGACGGCGGCGACCACGGACACGGCCTTTGCCGCGAGCTGGGCCCAAAACAGCAAGAAGCAGGGCGCCCAGAATGCCCTCGAACAGGCGTTCGCCGGCCGCAACCAAGGCAAGGTCGCCGGTTCGTGGCACCCAGGCCTGGTCGCATGCACGTTCGACGGCGATCCCAAAGACGAGATCCTCAGCGCGGGCCGCCGCACGATCGCCAAGGACGACAACTCGGCCTGGACGCTGCGCGCAGGCCGGTTTGCCGACGGCAACACGACCTCGTTTGTGCCCGATGTAGAGCTGCTGCTCGAACAGCTCGCGGCCTTTGAGCTCGCCATCGTGCATCGCGACACCGGTTCGCTCGACGACCGCCCCGTCGAGGTCCTCTCCGTGGCCCTCAGTGCCGACCAGGTGAAGGAAGCCACCTGGAGCGGCATCGTGCCCACGTGCCTGACCGCACCGATGGCCATGAACGAGTTCCGTTTGAACCTCAACGCCAATGCCGGCGCGCGCCCCGCCGCCACGCCACCCGCCGCCACCGTCGATCTGGCGATCCTGCTGGACCCCGCGACGGGCATCGTGCACGAACTGCGGTTCCGCGGCTGGAACAAGCTGAACGTGGGCGGCGCCGGTCAGGTCGTGTTCTTGCGCGCCGGCGCCGGCGTGCAGGCCGCGGGCGCTGACAACGAGGAGGAAGATGAGAAGGAAGCCGATGGGAAGAAGGTGGACGGGCCCTTGCAGTACGAGAACGGCCTGCCGGTGCGTTCGCGCAAAGGCATGACGGTCATGGACTACACCGTGCGCCTCACCGACCACGGCAAGAAGGCGGCCCCGGACCTGTCCGCCGAACAGAAGAAGCTGCTCGGCCGGTAGACGGTCAGGCCAGCACGACGCTTGGGCCCCCCGTCGGTTGCGCGACGAAGTGGCCGATGACCGCGTAGGCAAGGGCCCCCGCATCGCGCAGGCGCTGCTCGACCTTCGGAGCCAGCGCCGCCGGCACCGCGAGCATGAGTCCGCCGGACGTCTCCGCATCAAACACGAGGTTCGCGAGCGCTTCGTCAACACTCGCTTCGATGCGCACCTTCGGGCCGTAAAACGCCTTGCCGCGGTTGCAGCCGCCCGACATCACGCCCGCGCGCACGACTTCGAGCGCGCCCGCAAGCACCGGCAACGCCGTCGCTGTGAGCACGAGCTGGAGCCCCGAGCCTTCGGCCATCTCACAGCCGTGGCCCATGAGACCAAAACCGGTGACGTCGGTTGCCCCGTGCACTTCGAGGTCGAGCACGGCTTCGCACGCCGCCTTGTTCAGCGTCGCCATCTGCCGCATCGCCGCCTCGGCGACGTCCGGCGTGGCCTTCTCGCGCTTGATCGCCGTCGAGATCGGCCCCATGCCGAGGGGCTTGGTAAGAACCAGCACGTCCCCTTCGCGGGCGCCGCCATTGCGCCAGAAGCGCTCCGGATGCACGGTGCCCGTGACGGATAGACCGTACTTGATCTCCTGATCGACGACCGAGTGCCCGCCGCAGAGCACTGCACCCGCTTCGTGGATCTTCTCGAGACCACCCGCGAGCACCTCGCCGAGCAACTCGAGGTCGAGATCGCGCGGCCAGCCAACGAGGTTCATCGCCGTGATCGGCCGCCCACCCATCGCATAGACGTCGGACAACGAGTTCGCCGCGGCGATGCGCCCAAACCACCGCGGGTCGTCGCAGATCGGCGGGAAGAAGTCGACCGTCTGCACGAGCGCACGTTCGGCGTCGAGACGAAAGATCCCCGCATCCTCAAAGCCGCGGTTGCCCGCGAGCAGGTCAGGATGTTCGGAAGTACCGAGTTTCTGGAGAACCTGCCCGAGGCTCCCCGGCGGCAATTTCGCTGCTCAACCCGAACCGGAGGCGTAGCGAGTGAGACGGTGATCAGGGTTTTGGGACATCGACGAAGGTTGGGACGTCACGATAGGGAACGCAACACGACCGCGGCAGTCGCGGCCAGGTCTTCGAGCAACAAGGTGCGCGCATCGAGCAGGACCTGCCCATCGGCAACGCGCGCAAACACCGCGTGCGGCCGGGCGGCGCGCAGTGCGTCACAGAGGGCCTTGCCACCCGGCAAGGCCACCGCATGGCTCGGCAGCGCGCGGGCCGGGTTGGCGCCAGAACCGGCGAACGACTCGCTCGGCACCACGGTGGCGGCCGCGGGCCGCAGGAGCGCCGCGAGCTGCTCGCTGCGATGATGCAGTTCGTCTGGTGTAGCCGAGAGCATCTGCAACACGGGAATCTCGCGCAGCGGTTCGCCATCGCGGTAGATGCGCAGCGTCGCTTCGAGCGCCGCCAGCGTGAGCTTGTCGCAGCGCAGTGCGCGGTACAGCGGATGCGCCCGGCACCGCGCGATGAGGTCCTTGCGGCCGACCAGGATGCCACACTGCGGGCCGCCGAGCAGCTTGTCGCCCGAGAAGCAGGTCACGTGCGCGCCCGCCGCGAGGCTATCGGCGACGCGCGGTTCTTCGGCGAGGCCGGCGATCGGCGCGTTCCACAACAGGCCCGAACCGAGGTCGTCGAGCACGAGCAGTTCGCGCCCGGGAGCTATCGTGGTCTGCGGACTTGAGTGGGCCTGGGCCAGCTCGGCGAGTTCGGCAACCGATGGAGTGCCCGCAAAACCCTCGATGCGGAAGTTGCTCGGGTGCACCTTCAGGTAGGCCTTCGTCGCCGCCGTCGTCGCCTCGGCGTAGTCGCGGCGGTGCGTCTTGTTCGTGGCTCCGACCTCCACCATCGTGCAGCCCGCG
>Ga0075163_10010006_pt1 | contig 12423 bp, 12 predicted proteins | sample JI1023141ADNA_FD_71478 | JGI IMG/M metagenome (GOLD analysis project Ga0075163, IMG submission 71478) | Wastewater effluent complex algal communities from Wisconsin, to seasonally profile nutrient transformation and Carbon sequestration -... | ecosystem: Engineered > WWTP > Effluent > Algae...
GCTTCCGGCAGAATGACAAATGTAACCCTTCAACTTTTTACCACGTGGAGCGGACGGCTTCCGGCAGAATGGCAAATATAACCCTTCAACCCTTTCAACCTACATACCCGGCAAAATGCCCGGCCACTTTGCCGGCGTTTTGCATTTTGTCATAGTCGAGCAGGTAGTACACGAATTTGCCTTCGCGGCGGGTGCGCACCAGGTTGGCCTGGCGGAGGATGCGCAGATGCTGGGAAGCGACGGATTGCTCGATTTGCAGCGCGTCGTATATTTCCTGCACGCAAGCCGGGTTTTTGTCGTCGATGATGGCGCAGATGCGGATGCGCAGCGGATGAGCCAGGGCTCTGAAGATATCAGAGGACGATTTTAGATGATTTTGCTGGTATGAACGGAGTGATGTAAAAGTTTTACTCATGCCTCATGCGATTATTTCAAAATTGGATTTGTTGTTTAGACCGGCAAATATGCAATATATCTTTCATGCAGCCTATTCCGCCAAATAAAAATGCTGCACTTCGCCCCGCATAGCGGGACAACGTACAGCATTTACTGAATTCAAGTTCTGCTAAATGGTTCTTATGCAGCAAGTTCTTCTACCAGCGTGGAGATCTGACCAAGACGATCTTTGTCCAGCGAGTAATAAATAAACTTGCCCTGGCGGTCGGTACGCACCACCCCTGCCCGGCGGAGGATAGCCAGATGCTGGCTGGCCACACTTTGTTCGAGGCGAAGTTTCACGTAAATATCCGTTACCGTCATCGTTTTGTTTTCTTCCAGCAAGTCAATGATCCGCTGGCGTAATTTGTGGTTTACGGCGCGCAGCACGAGCGCTGCCTTGCGCAATTCTGTGTAATCGAGCGGGATGTCATTGATCCCTTTTTTCAACACGACCGTTTCGGCGTTTGCTTTTCTCATATAAAATGTTTTGAAAGGATAATTAACTCGGATTTTGACGGGTTAATGCTTTCCAAAATTGTGCCAGTTCTCCTTCTAAAACTAACATGCAAATTTACACTAAATTATAAAGTCATTGACTGCCTGATGGAAATAATGATATGATTTAACAAATTGAAACTGAACGCCATTTTAGTTAAAATGGAGGCCGTGAAGGGGTTGTAATGTTGGGCGCTTTCATATAAAACGGCTCGAAATATGCCACATCCTGAAAGTCAGCAAGTTGAAAATAATGCTCTGAAAGCGCCGCAAAATGTCCGGCCGAACATTTTTTTATGCTGCTGACGACCACTTTCTCAAGGCCATTCACATTTTCGATCTTGTGGCTACCGTTCCCTCCAACTACCGACACACGCTCTTCGCCTCCCCGGGGCAGGTCTCGTATTAGATTTTCAAACGAATTGTTTTCCAAAATCAACGCCTGATCCGGCAACATGGGAAGCAATTCCGCATCGTACGCCGCGAGCCACACTTCCTGGCGACGGGCATCGATCATGGGAAAAAAGACGGGAGATCTTGGATTGGGGATTGGGGATTGGGGATTGAGGATTGAGGATTGGGACATATAGATTTCGCGCATGGCCCAGGCCAGCGCCTGGAGGGTGTCGACGGCGATAAGCGGCTTGTCGAGCGCATAACAAAGACCCTTGGCAACAGAAGCGCCCACCCGGAGCGCGGTGTATGACCCGGGGCCGCGACTGACGGCAATGGCGTCGAGCGAGGCGAGGGCTATGCCCGATGCCCTGACGCAAGCCTCTATCTGGAGCGTGAGCAGGGAGGCATGGCTCAGCGATTGAGCCTCTTCTTCCAGTGCAACGACCCGACCATCGACGGCGATGGCTGCGGAACAAACTTCTGTGGCGGTTTCTATGAGCAGGATGCGGGACATGGTAGCAGTGGGCGAATGGCTGTGTCAGTGAGGGCAGGCAGGGGCAATCAATAGGCGCCGGCCAGCAGGCCTTCGCGTTCGGCAAGCCGGATGAGTACGCGGTGTTCGTCAAAATCGAGCAGCAGGGCGTCATTCAGGTACAGGCCGGCTTCGTTGCGCGCAAGGCGGATGTGCTGGAGTACCTTGCCAACCACATCGCGCCAAACCGGCTGCACCCCGACGGCAATGCGCTGGACCACGGATTTGCCGTGTAACATTTGCAGACGCCGGGCGGTTTCCACCAGGTTTTCAGCGGTGATCAAATGAATGGCTTCCGAATCATCACCGGATGAAAAAAGCAGTGATTCCCGGGCCTCAAATACCAATTCGATGGCGTATAAAAAACGATGGGGCATCACGCCCGCCTCCGTCTGGTTGTGCCAGATGTAATAATTCACACTGTCGAGCGATTGTTGCTCGAAGGATTGCATCGCCTGAATTTCTTCCAACAGGAAACATTCGGGGGGCGTCGGGTTGTCGTGGCCGGCTTTGTCTTCCATAGCCCGCAAAGGTAAGGAAGTGGAATGGCTTACTCTTGTCATTCTGACGGAATCAGTCCGCTCTACGGGTTACAGCGTCGAGAGGGTACCAACAAATCCTATTTTTTAAAAAACCAGGATTTCCCGAAACCGAAACCCGGACCGACCTATTTTTGTCCGCCCCAAAAACACCTAAATAACGTTTAATGACTTTCCCAATGACCCTTTCTAAATAACATTTCTCTCGCCTTACCACGATGGAACAAATCCTCTCCCGGCTCCGTGCCGAAACACCCGGTTGCGAACACCGAATCCACCTCAACAACGCCGGCGCCGCGCTGATGCCCCTGCCGGTGCTGCGCGCCATGCAGGATTACCTTGACCTCGAAGCCCGCATCGGCGGTTATGAGGCGGCGGATGAAAAAGCCACTGACATTGCGGGGTTTTATGAAGCCATAGCCCGGCTGCTGCGCACCCGGGCGCGCAACATCGCTTTCGCGGCCAGCGCCACCGATGCCTATGCCCGCGCCCTGAGCACCATCCCATTCCGGACCGGCGACGTGATTCTGACCACCGACAACGACTACGTATCCAACCAGATCGCTTTCCTGGCGCTGCAAAAACGCCTGGGCGTCCGGCTGATTCGCGCCCGCGATACAGCAGAGGGCGGCGTGGATGTGGATGATTTCGAACAATTGCTCAAAAAACACCGCCCCGTGCTGGCTGCCGTAACGCACGTGCCTACCAACAGCGGCCTGGTACAACCCGTAGAAGCCATCGGCAAAATCTGCCGCGAACACGACGTGTGGTACCTCGTGGATGCCTGCCAATCCGCCGGTCAAATGTCACTGGATGTCGAACGCATCGGCTGCGACTTCCTCTCGGCCACCATGCGCAAATTCATGCGCGGCCCCCGCGGCGCTGGCTTTCTTTATGTCTCCGACCGCGTGCTGGAGGCCGGCCTCGAAATGTTGCTGCCCGATATGCGCGGCGCCAACTGGACCGGCCCCGACGAGTACGCCACAGTGCCGGATGCCCGCCGGTTTGAATACTGGGAAATGTCGCCTGCGCTGGTGCTGGGCAGCAAAGTCGCTGCCGAATACGCGCTCAGCGTGGGCTTGAACCGCATCGAAGAGCGGGTGAAAATGCTGGCCGAACTGACACGCCGACACCTCCGGGCCTTACCCGGTGTGCAGGTACTGGACCAGGGCGACGAACGCTGCGGTATCGTCACAGCACACGCAGAGCAATGGGAGCCCAAATCTCTGCTCGAAAAACTCCGGGCCGAAAACATCAACTGCCGGGTATCGCCGCCACTGGTGGCACAAATCGACTTTCCACGCAAAGGTGTGAACTGGGCGCTGCGGGTTTCGCCGCACTATTACAATACAGAGGAGGAAGTAGAGCGGATGGTGGAGGTGCTGAAAAGCCAGCGTTAGTAATGTCTGTACTCCACGTCTCTTTCATGCGCGCTGTGTATATTTGTCCGGATCAAACCCATTCCGCACTCGGACAACAACATGAAACAATTCGTCATTTTCCTGCTGGCCCTAGCCATTTTTACCTCTTGCAACCCCGATTCCGGCCAAAAGAAGCCGCTTCCGCTCATCGGGACCTGGCAGCTGATTGCTGCCACCAGCACCGAAAGGGACAGTACCTACTCCACTTTTAACCCAAAGGTTCGGATGATCAAAATGATCAACGAGACACATTTTGGCTTTTTCAGCCATGATTTGAATCAGGGTAAGGATTCAACAGCCGCCTTTACAGCCGGCGGCGGCGAATACACCCTGGCAGACAGTATTTACACCGAACGTTTGCAGTATTTCATCCAGCGGGAATGGGAAGGGCACGAATTCCGGTTCACCGTAACCATCCGGAATGACACCCTGACCCAGCGCGGCGTCGAAAAACTGGAAAATCTGGGCATCGACAGAATTATTGAAGAAAAATATGTACGAATAAAGTGAGCTTGGCATCCTTTGTCAAAATCACTTCACAACAAACCAACTGGTCACACTCATGAAAACCAACACACCGACCCTTGCGGCCTGCATCGTTCTGGTCGCCGCTCTGCTGCTTGCGTGCAACGGCTCCCGCAACAGTGCATCTGCCATCCTGGAAAAAGCCGGCATCCGCTGCGATTACGACCTGGGCGATTACCGCCTGCAAAACACAGCCGTACGCATGCTGCCCTATGAAAACAAAACGAAAGCGGTGTTTGCTGATTCGCTCGGCCGGCTGGACACATTCGACATTTCGTTTGTATCCAAAAGGAGCAGCCGGCACATGCACAACGTGTACAACGGCTTTGTGCAGGGCGACACTGTGCGGTATTGCTACCTCACCCAGTATTTCCACTGTATTCTGGAAAGCAAAAAAAGCAACCTTCAATTCAAGATTACGGTGGCTGCCAGGCCCGTTTGTCTGGACGAACAACGTGTTTGCCCCGATGCGGCATCCAAAAAGCCGGTGGACGCAATCGACATCAGTTGCTGCGATGGCAAGGTGGCGCCCGGGTACCATTACGGCATTTTTCACAAGGTAATGGGCAGTACTTCGACCGATGATGTGCGCGGCAAGAGGCTGGTTTACCCGGAAATCGAATTTGGGGGCAGACAATTCAAACAGGTCGAGCGCATAGAATACGACAACAAGTCGCCAAACGAATTCCGCCGATCCAGTTTGTATTACAGCACCGGGGAGGGAATTGTCGCTTTTTCGGTCAACAATGGACCGCTTCGGCGATTGGTCACAATGTTTTAAAAACTATAACTTCTCCACCAACGCGATCATTTTCTTTTTCCCTGCTTCGTCGGGCAGTCGCCCGAAACCGGCGCCCATGTTGTCCACGAGGTGCACCGGGTTGGAAGTGCCCGGAATAACGCAGGTTACGGCCGGATGCGCCAGGATGTATTTCAGGAAAAACTGTGACCAGGTGCCGATGTCGTAATCGGCGGCCCATTCGGGCAAGGGTTTGTCTTTCACGGCATTGAACAGCGAACCCTTCTCAAAAGGCTCGTTGATGATGACCGAAACGCCATTGTCCTGTGCCGCCCGGAGCAGGCTGTTTTCGGCGTTGCGCACCCGGATGGAATAATTGAACTGCACAAAGTCAATTTTTTCGGAGCGGATGATCTTTTCCAGTTGTTCGTGCGACCCGACGGTGTAGTGCGTGATGCCGATGTAGCGCACTTTGCCCTCTTCCTTCCATTTCCGGAGTGTTTTCAGGTGAATTTCCCAGTCCAGCAGGTTGTGTATCTGCATCAGGTCCATTTTTGTCCGGCGCATTTTGTGCAGGGACGACTGCATTTGGGCAATGCCGTTTTGCTCGCCATTGGTCCACACTTTGGTGGCGTAGAAGAACTTTTCGGCCAGCCCGGTTTCGGCGGTCAGGTCGCCCACCACCGTTTCGGCTTTACCGTACATCGGCGACGAGTCGATGAGCGTACCGCCCTGCTCGACCATGTGTTGCAGCACCTCCCGGAGCGGCTGGCGGTCGGTTTCGGAATCGCCCACATCGAATTGAATCCAGGTGCCCAGTCCCACGACCGGCAGCGTTTCGGTGGCGGAAGAGAGAATGCGGCGTTTCAACATGGTTTTGTCTTGCATCGATAATATCGGGTGAAATGGCAGCATGGCTGCCAGGGCGCTGAGGCCTGTGAATTTCAGGAGGTCTCGCCGGGAAACAGTGTTCTTCATGGTTGCCAAGACCTTTTTGGATGGTTAACGATGGCCTAAGAAACGCAATGGCCACCAGTCGGGCATCCATTCCGGCTGTTTTTAACACTATTTGCACCGACAGCGGTTTTGAGAGGCGTTAAATTTGAATCCAAATCCGCCAGACTCTCAATATCCCGGCAATTCCACCACAAACCGGCTCCCCTGCCCTGCTTCACTTTCCACCCGGATGTGGCCACCGTGCTGGCGGATCACCTGGGCCACATAACTGAGCCCCAGGCCGTGGCCTTTTACATTGTGGACATTGCCCGCCGGCACCCGGAAAAACTTTTCAAACACCTTCGGCTGGTATTCCGGCGCAATGCCGATGCCATTGTCGCGCACCGTCAACAGCACGATTTTTTTGCCGTTCTGAACGGCATTTTCCAGGGTCAGCAGCACGACCAGCGGAGCCTCTCCCCTGTATTTCAGCGCATTGTCCACGAGATTGAACACCACACTGGTCAGGTGCAGGCGGTCGCCGTTCACCACAAACGGGCCTTCGCCCATACTTTCCAGCCGGATATCCGCGCCGGTGCTTTCGGCCTGCAATTTCATGGCGTTGAGCACCTGGGCGGCCAATACGCCCAGATTGAGGGGTTCGGGCTGCAGGCGCGGCTGCTTGTCCTCGAACATCGAAAGCCGCAGCACCTTGTCCACCAGCAGAGTCAGTCGTTCGAGTTCAAGTTTGGAAATGGAAATGTACTCGCGGGTTTGTTCGGGGTTTTTCAGCACTTCGAAATCGCTGAGGGCTTCGAGCGCCACCCCCACCGTGGTGATGGGTGTTTTGAGTTCGTGGGTAATATTCCCGATGAAATCATTTTTGAGCGCGGTGAGGCGCTGCTGCTGGCGCAAACTTTTGTAAATCAGTCCAAATGCTGCGGCCGTGATGCCAAATAAAAACAGGGAAAACAAAAACTGCGGCATCACCTTGCGCAACAGGTAACCGCGGATATCGGCAAATTCGGCGACATAAAAAGTCGGGTAAAGCAGGCCGGAAAATGCCGGTTCGGTGCGCAGCACATCCGTGCTGTCAGGACGGGGAAAATCTTTCGTCCGCCGGAGTTCAAAATCCAGTGAAATCCCTGCGTCTTCCAGCGACCGGCGGTAAATGGCCCGAAGCGTATCGGGAATGATCGTATCGCGCGAAATTTTGAAAACCAGCCGATTTTCGACACCCGCCCCCGGAGCCATCAGCCTCGAAATGACGCGGTGTATGCCGGGTTCGCCTTGCGTTGAGGAAACGCTGTCGCCGGTAGTGATAAACACCTGCACCTTGCTAAGGGTATCGGGAGTGCGCAGTTTTAATTCGCCGTCCACTGCGACCTGCATATTCGATTCCTGCCGGTATTGCCAGCGGCGCATGCCCGGCACACCCGGCGGCGGAAACGGCAGAGGCATGCTGTCGGGTTGGATGTTGTTGTTCACCATGCTGCGCCGCACCAGCGAATCCTGCAAGGACATCACATTTTTCTGAAAAATGTAGTCCGCTTCCTGCCGCAGCGCTTCCTTTTGCTCCTTCCAGACCTGCTGCAGCCAAAAAACCTGAAACACTCCCAGCAAAGCCAGACTGCTGAAAATGAGCCACAGGAGGCGCTGATGTTTCCGGAACAAAGACATGATTGCACAAATGTAGCGGCTTTCGGCTCCCGCACCCACTGCGATTAACCTTATTTAACCTTATATCAAGGTCGCTTAACCTCCCCGCTTCGGTGGGCGATCTACTTTTGCCCCGTCCGATCCGGTCGCCGCTTGTTGGCTATTCGCAAGAAATGCTGCACAAGGCACCGCTCTGATCCATGACAAGTGAAAAAGAAAGATCGGACTTTCACTGGCAGTAAAAATTCAAACTAAAACTATGAAAATCAACACTTTGCTTTTCCTGTTTCCTTTCCTTTTCGCCACCCTGGCTTCGGCACAAAACAACGAAGGCATCATTCAATTCGAGGAGAAAATCAACGTACACCGCTCCCTGCCGCCCGATGCCGAGGACATGAAAGCGATGATTCCCGAATTCAGAACCCACAAAAGCGAATTGCTCTTCAACGCGACGGAAAGTCTCTACCGCAATGTAGAAGAGGAAGAAGACGAGCCACCCACCGAGGGCGGCGGCGTGGTGATGCGGATTCAACGGCCCGAAGCGACGTTTTACCGCAACTTCGCCACCCACCGCAAGGTGGATTACCGCGAGTTTTTTGGCAAAAACTACCTCATCGAGGACACACTCGCCGGCGGCAACTGGAAACTGGGCAGCGAAACCAAACAAATCCTGGGCTACAACTGCCTGAAAGCCACCACCACGGATACGGTGCGCAAACGCGAGATCACCGCCTGGTTCACCGATGCCCTGAGCCTGTCGTCCGGTCCCTCCCAATTCGGCCAACTGCCGGGCCTCATCCTCGAAATCGACATCAACAACGGCGAAATCGTGATGAGCGCCCAAAAAGTGGAACTCAAAAAACTCAAAAAAGGCGAACTCGAAGCGCCCAAAAAAGGCGAAAAAATCACCGACGCCGAATTCCAGAAACTCATGGCCGAACGCATGCGCGAAAACGGCGGGCGACCCATGCGCATTATCCGAAATTAAGTCAGGCCGGCCGGCTTTTCGCCTGCCACTGCTCCAGTGCCTGCTCCACCGCAACGCCGTCCCATTCCTGTTCCACCTGATCGATGGAAAGAATATGGCGGAACAATTCATTTTGGGCGTCGTCTTCGCGGAGGGCCACGTGGTAGGGCGTATTACTGAACGTTACCATTGAATATACCGGCAAAAAATCCGGATGCCGCTCATGCAAATGGGCGGCTATTTTTTTGCGCAGCAGAAACTTCGGATCGGCCACCAGGTCGCGCATTTCGATGAAATTGCGCTGGGCAAGTTCGGCGATCGCATCGCCATCAGCCTTGCGCTGCCGGGCGAATTGCGGGATGATGCGCGCCCAGTCGCCGCCCAGTTCGTCGTGCATGGCAGCCAGGATGGTGCAATCCTCAAAACCCGCGTTCATGCCCTGGCCATAAAACGGCACAATGGCGTGCGCCGCATCGCCGATGAGCAGGATGCGGTTCTGCCACTGCCAGGGCGCGCATTTGACCGTAACGAGCGAGGAGGTGGGGTTTTGCCGGAAATCATCCAGCAGCGTGGGCATGAGTGCCACCGCGTCGGGGAAATATTGCTGAAAAAAGGCCGTCACATCGGCGTCGGTCCGGATGTTGGCAAACGACACATCGCCTTCGAACGGCAAAAACAGCGTACAGGTAAAACTGCCGTCGGCATTGGGCAGCGCGATGAGCATAAAATTGCCGCGCGGCCAGATGTGCAGCGCATTTTGCGGCATCCGGTGGCTGCCGTCGGGCAGGGGCGGAATGGTCAGTTCCTTGTAGCCATGTTCGAGGTAGAACTGGTTGTAATTGAACCGGTCGGTGCGCTGAAGGGTGTGCCGCACCGCGCTGAAGGCCCCGTCGGCGGCAAAAATGAGCGGCGCATCCACCCGTTTGACCGTTTTGGTTTTCATGTCCTCGAAAGTGATGAAGGGCTGTTCGAGATCCACGTCCAGGCAGCGGTGATCGAAGAAAAACTGCACGTTGGGGAAAGCGGCGGCGATGTTGAGCAATTCGAGATTGAGACCGCCGCGCGACACGGAATAAATGGCCTGATTCTCCTTGCCATAAGGCTGAAAAGTGGTGTCGCCTTTCACCGAGTGCATCATGCGGCCGGGCATGGGAATGGCCACTTTTTCGATTTTATCGCGGATACCGGCCTGCTCCACGGCTTTCCAGCCGCGTTCGCTCATGGCGAGGTTGATGGATTTGCCGCCCGAATAACCGGCAGCGCGCATGTCGGGGCGGCGTTCGTACACTTCGACCTGGTAGCCGCGCCGGGCGAGGAATACGGCCCAGAGCGAGCCGACCAGTCCGGCTCCGACGACGATGGCTTTTTGTTGTGGTGTGGTTTGGTCAGTCATGTTTTGCAATTGCGAAAGTTTAGTACAGGCAGCAAAAGTAGGTTGCACTTTTGAGTCCGCCACCCGGAAAGCATGCCCAATCCGGCCCCGGCGGCAGGCAAATGAAAAAAACTTGTCGGCAGCGCAACATTCTTTTCCTAAACTTGCCCCCTTAACGAAAACACTGACCTTTCTTTCATGAGCACTTCTTCCTCCCAACGCAATCCCTACCTGTTGCCGTTCGCACTGGTTTGCAGCCTCTTTTTCCTGTGGGGCATCGCCAACAGCCTCAACGGCTCGCTCATCCGCCACTTCCAGTTTGCCCTCGATCTGAAACGCTGGCAGGCAGGCATTGTGGACTCGGCCTTCTATTTCGGCTATTTCGTCATGGCCATTCCGGCGGGCATTTTCATGCGCAAATGGGGCTACAAACGCGGCATTCTGGCCGGCTTGCTCCTCTATGCCGGTGGCGCCCTGCTGTTCTACCCGGCTGCCGACATTCGGGTATATGCGTTTTTTCTGTTTGCCCTGTTCACCATCGCTTCGGGCCTGGCATTCCTCGAAACGGCCGCTAACCTCTACGTTACCGTGCTGGGCGACAAAAAAGACGCCGAGTGGCGCATCAATTTTGCGCAGTCGTTCAATGGCATCAGCATCATACTGGGCCCCGTCATCGGCAGCCTGTTCATTTTTTCCAAAAAGGAATACACCCCGGAAGTACTGGCTACCATGACGGCAGACCAGATACAGGCCGCGCGGGTGGAAGAAGCCTTGTCGGTGCAAGGGCCCTACCTCGCCGTAGCCGTCATCGTGGCGGCTGTAGCCATACTGTTTGCATTCACCAAAATGCCGGAAGTGGGGCGGGAAGAAGAGATGGCCGAGGGCAAGGTGGGCATTTTTGAACTGCTCGGCCGCTACAGCCACCTGAAATTCGGCGCGCTGGCGCAATTTGCCAACGTGGGTGCACAGGCGACCTTGTGGGGTTATTTCGTGGATTTCAAGGTTGATTTTGCAAAAGACGAGCACCTGAGTGTGGTCAACAACATTTACCGGGTGACGGCGGAAATGACGCCCGAACAAATCGCCGGGTTCCATGCTTCGTTTGCACTGGTCTTGTTCATGCTCGGCCGTTTCCTCGGTACCTACCTCATGAGCAAAACGGAACCGCGCAAAGTGTTGGCCTGGTATTGCGTGGCATCCGTCGCGCTGGTGGCCCTGGCATTTGTTACCGGCGGACTGACCGCCATTGTTTGCATCATGCTGACGTATTTTTGCCAGAGTATCATGTTCCCGACGATCTTTGCGCTGGCGACCAAGGAACTGCCACCGGCCGAGAGCAAACTGGCCTCTTCACTGGTCATCATGGCCATTGTGGGCGGCGCGGTGATGCCACCGGTTGCCGGTCTGTTGTCGTCCGCCGGCGGCATGAAAATGGCCTTGCTGGTGCCCTTTGCCTGCTTTTCGTACGTAGTCTGGTTTGTACTGAAAGGTTACAAAATTGCGGAGGCCTGATCCATTCATCCGGGAGCCCTACTTCATCAAAACCTGCGTGGTATCATGAAAAAAAACATCCTCTTTCTGCTTTTTCTGGGCGTCACGGCTTCGGCAGCGCTGGCCCAGGGCAATTCCGGCAAAGACGCCTGGATGCTCCCGCCGGCCGTCAAACTCGACGATTACAACCCGGTGCTGGCGCCCGACGCCAAGGGGCAGTTTTTTTGCCCGGTGCGTAAAAAAACCGTGCGTTGGGAAGAAAAAAATGTGTTCAACCCCGCTGCAGTGGTCAAAGACGGCTGGGTATGGATGCTCTACCGCGCCGAGGATGCCACCAACCCGGACCGCAGCACTTCCCGCATCGGGCTGGCCAAAAGCCGCGACGGCATCGAATTCCGCCGGACGCCCATCCCGGTGCTGTTTCCCGAACCCGATACGCTCAATGTGCTCGAATGGGAAGGCGGCTGTGAGGACCCGCGGGTGGTGAAAGCCAATGACAGCACCTACCTCATGACCTATACAGCATACGACGGCAAGACGGCGCGGCTCTGCGTAGCCACTTCGCCCGACCTGGTGCGCTGGAAAAAACACGGCCTTGCCTTCAGCAGCGTTAAATACCGCAACACCTGGTCGAAATCGGGAGCCATCGTGTGCGAACTGGTGGGCAGCGAGGTAATGGCGCGCAAAATCAACGGCAAATACCAGATGTACTGGGGCGATACGGATATTTTTCTGGCCACCTCATCCGACCTGATTCACTGGACGCCGGTAGAGGACAAAAAAGGCAAATTAGTATCGGCTCTGAAGCCGCGCGCGGGATATTTTGACAGCAAACTCGTGGAGCCGGGGCCCTTCGCCCTGTTGCGCAAGGAGGGAATCCTGCTGCTGTACAACAGTGCCAACAACGCCCAAA
>Ga0075163_10010007_pt1 | contig 12422 bp, 9 predicted proteins | sample JI1023141ADNA_FD_71478 | JGI IMG/M metagenome (GOLD analysis project Ga0075163, IMG submission 71478) | Wastewater effluent complex algal communities from Wisconsin, to seasonally profile nutrient transformation and Carbon sequestration -... | ecosystem: Engineered > WWTP > Effluent > Algae...
GTTTTGGCAGCGGTGAGTTTGTCGAGGCGGCGACTGCCGGCGGAGAAGTCATCGAGCGCGGAGAGGAATTCGAGATAGCGGCGGTTACAGCCGAGGAGAATCTCGCGCAGATCGATCAGAGGGTCGGCCGGGAATCATGAAAAATTCCCCGAAAACCACCTATTCCTCTGAATTAAAAAGCGAATTTTGACTGTCAACACTATTCTTCTTTGTGTTGACGTTTTTGGGGCAGATACAGAATTAGGAAATTATCGTACGCTAGGCAAATGTCATTTGGCGCGACGGTCTCTTGAGTGCCCAATCCGGCCGTTCGTGCCTTTGTGCTCTCAACGGCAGGAAACAGAGTGGAGCGGTCGTACAGAGCGAGGGCTGACTGAGAACTACTCGGCCATTGCTGCCGCTCATATTTCACATCGTTTCGGTCAACAATAGGCAGAATACCCGCCGGTCATGAGTTGATTCAACGCTAATAAGATTTGGATTGGTAAAACTGCTGCCTGAACTGACAAATTAGATTGCCCTCCGCACTATCAGGGCGTTCCGATGAAGACATAGATCTGCGACCCGCCGTTCGGCGAATAGCCGTAACCTGCGTAAACCGGACCGAGTGGCGTTTCGCCTCCGGCATAGACCGAATAGGCGTTTTGCCAGCCATCGAGTTCGGTTTCCGTGTAGCGACCGCCGACACGCCCGGCCTCGACCGACATTCCGACCCGCATGTCGCCACGTAGGCCAAGTGGCAACTGGCCGACCACCTTCTCGACGCGAACGCTGCCTAAGCTGGCTGAATCACCGATCACCTGCCGGGTGGCGAATCCCGACAAGTTCAAAAAGCCACCCAAAGCCACCGGATCAAAGGGCGGCAACGTTCCTTTGGGCGAACCGGCGAAGTGGAGACGACCGTGGAAGATAACATCGCGAATATTCTGGGATAGACGCAGGTCAAGCTCAGCTTTGCTGTAGTTTTCGCCAGGTGCGTCGAAATAACTTCCCTTGACTGACCATCCGTGGGTCGGCATATACAGGCGATCCAGTTGTTCGAAGTCGATTCTCGCCATCCAGCCACCAAAGCGCTTGCCGCCCGACTCAATGGCTAGCGTGCCGGTCTCAAGCGAAGCCTCGCGATCACGGCCGACCCAGCCCAAACGAGCCGCACCGATAGAACCAAAATTGATGCCTGCCATCAGGTCCACCCTGTATTCGTCGGCCGTGTAATTGGCTATGTTCTTGTTGTTCTGATAAATCCCGACCGGCTCGCGCTGGAAAGCAATGGCTGGCTCCAGGAAGAAGCGTCGATTCAGGTCCAAGGGTTGATAGAACTCGCTAAACAACTTGGGCGTATTGCCAATTTGGACACCGCTCAACCACTCACCACCATAACGGTTAAGCCAGGTTCGGTGGTAGGCGAGGCGCAGGTTGTAAGTTGACTTTCCGCCCAGCACGGAGTCGAGATTGATCCCCGCCCGGATGAAGTCCGGCCCGAATTCCTTCTCCACCGGCGTAATGCGCAGGATGTTTCTCTCCCGCGAAGGGAGCAATGAATAATCAACCGTGTCGAACTCATTTTCACCGAAGGTATGCATGATTTCAGAGTCGACACGATCGATATCGAGAGGCTTTCCTTCAAATTTTGAGAAACGTTTCGTCAGCACATCACGATCAAAGCGTTTCATTTCCGCAACTTGCACGCTATCCACAACCGGCAATGCACCGGGTGCGGGCGCGATGCCCGCCCACCAGTTGTCATACTGCACCTGCTCGCTTGACAACATGCGCAGACGCTCGACAACAGCCTGCGCGGCTACCCGACCACGCTCAGCCGTCTCGGCGTAACGCTCAAAATCGCCGGCAGTGATGCCTTCAAGGTTGGGTTTGATATAGATATCCCCCGGCTTCAGGCTCGCCAGGGAGCGAGTCACATTCTGCTCGGTCAGAATATTGACCATCTGCCCGGCAACTGAGAGCAGAGAACCGATTTCCTCGGCCTTGTAGAGAGGCGAACCCACGTTCACGGCAATCACCACATCGGGATTACAGGACTTGCGCACCTCGTCGATAGGCACGTTATCGACCAGACCACCGTCGACCAGACGGGTGCCGCCGTCCTCGACTGGTGACATCAACCCTGGTACCGACATGCTGGCACGCATCGCCTTGCTCAGACTACCTTTCTGAAAAACCACCTTATTGCCGGAGACCAGGTCAGTCGCGACGATGGATGCAGGCAATCCGAGCTTCTCGATTTGAGGCTCGCCACGTTCGCTGCGCACCAGCTTGTTAAAAAAGAGCTTGATTTTCTGGCCGCTGACGACACCCGGCAGTGCCACGGCCCCCTTGCTGGTCACCCCGATTTCCGAGCCCGGGAGGAAACGGCGAGATACCTGACGCACTCGTGGGTCGAAATCCGAGACTGGTGGCGAGTCATTGAACATGTCGCGCCAGTTTGCCTGCTTCATGGCCAGCATCATCTCGTCCGGCGTCAGGCCTGCCGCAAAAGCTCCGGAAACCAGCCCGCCCATGCTGGTGCCGGCAACGCAATCCACTTGGATCCGGTTTTCGCGAAGCACCTCCAGCACCCCGATATGAGCCGCACCACGGGCACCGCCACCACCTAGAACAAGCCCGACCGTGGGTCGACCCGCCGCAGCGGCGAGACCTGCAGACATGAACGTCACGACCAGTCCGGCAAGAAGGATACGCCGAAGGCGCAATGGAGCAAAGTTCATAAGTGACACCACGCAATTAGAGAAACTTGGACAGGGACAGCCCTGGCATGCCAGACAAAGACACCTGTGGTGTCAGTTCAAATCATCATTTCGGAAGTATTTGGTGCCCTTGATCGTGGCATCCAGTGCCAGGCCATCCTCGGCCACCTGATACACCCAGACCCCGGGCGAAACCATTATCGCGCCCTTGAGCGCCACGCCCTTGCCGCTGGAAATGGCCTCGGCACTAGTCTGCGCGCTGGCCTCCCAGCCGGAACTGATGAAACTGTCAAGCGCCTGCCGGTCCTGGAAGATGAAAACCAGGCCGAACTTCTTGATCCCTATCCCGAGGCCGGCCTGGACCTCCATCATTTTCATGAAGGTTTCCTGCTTGGTTTCGTGGTTGACCGCGATACCGTTGCCGGTACCGCCGCCGGCGAAGAGAATCTTCATGCCGAAGTTGCTGAACACAGCATAGCCCGGCGCTGCTGCGATCACTTTGCGCGCTGCGGGTTGCACCTTGTAAAGTTTGTTCAGCACGGCATTGGTTGATTTGCGAACCTCCGCCCGTCCCGCCTCCTTGTCGGACTGCGCTTGCGCTACACCGGTTGCGACAAATAACAGCAAGCCGATCGCCGTCATTTTTTTCAGGATAGTCATCACGTTCATTTTCGTTCTCCTTGTTGTATCCGGAAGGCCCACACCAGGGGTCACCGGCCCTGCAGTTCGGCCACTAGGCGGCCAATTTCATGATTATCCGGGAGCAGCGCTGCCGCCTGCTTTGCGTAGGCCAGTGCGCCGCCCTTATCGCCCCGCTCGCGACTAACCGAAATCAATGCACTGAGTATGTCGAGATCGGCCGGATGACGCTTGCCGGCCGCACGCAGAACAGCGAGCGCCGCATCCGGCTTGCCTGCGGAGTGCAGTGCGACGCCGTAAACATAGGCATAACGGGCATTCCCGGGGGCCTGCCGGGCAGCTATTGCGAGAGTACTGACGGCTTCGCCCTGCCTGCCCTGACGCGCCAGTGAGAGGCCCAAGGCGTGTTGCAGGTCGGCATTGGTCGGCTGGGCGGCAACGCCACGGCGCAACACCTTTTCAGCCTCGACCTCGCGTTGCTGCTGACGCAACAGATCGGCCAGATTGACATAGGCAGCGGCCAGATTCGGATCGAGCACGATCGCCCGCTCGTAGGCAACGATCGCTTCGTCGCCCCGCCCCTGGCGCAAGCGCAGATTGCCACGATTGACATTGACGGCGGGCCAGTCGGCATCGAGCGCCAGTGTCGACTCGTACTCCTGCAGTGCCGTCTGGCGCGCTGCTCGGCGCTCCGCGGGGAGACTCTCGTCCGGCACATCGGCGAGCAGGCGCGCCGCCTCGATGCGTACCCCGCGCACGCTATCGGACAGCATCGGCGCACCGACCAGTATACGGCTCGGCATGTCGAAATTATCCAGCATACCGAGCGCTGCGATGCGGACACTGGGCGCAGGGTCGCTCGCCAGCCGGCGCGCCGCGTCCAGCGTGCCGGGATGCGCCAGCGGCTGGGCCAGGGTCACTGCCGTGGCGCGCACCACGGCGGGCACATTGGCATCGCCGGCCAGCACGAGCAGATCGGGCAAGGCAGCCAGCCCTTTGGTCTGGCCGGCATAAAGCACCGAACCATAATGCGCCCGCGACTGCCAGGCCGTGCCATACCACTTGTCCATCACGCTCGCCGCCCATACCGGCTGGCGGTCGGTGTGGCACTGCGTGCAGGCGTCTGGCGTGCCGAGCTGTTTTGCCAGATCAGGCCGTGGCACCTTGAAGCTGTGGTCGTGGCGGGCGTCGACCACCATGTAGTTCTGCGTCGGCATGTGGCAGGCTGTACATAGAGCCCCGGCCTCCCCGGTCTTGTGGAAATGGTGCGTCGGGCTGTCGAAAGCAGGCGCATCGTGGCAACGCGTGCATAGGGCATTGCCCGCGGCCCGCAGCTTCGATGTGTGCGGCTCATGGCAGTCCATGCAGGTCACGCCGTGCTGGTACATCTTGCTCTGCAGGAAGGAGCCCCAGTTGTAGACCTCATCGCGCTGCTGGCCATCGGCGTGGTAATTCGGTGCGGTCAACACTGCCAGGCGGTGTGTTTCGTCCAACGGTGCACCTGGTTGATCACGCGGGGCCAGGGTGCTGCGCCGGGCATGGCAGGCAGCACAAGTATTGTTGACGGCAGGGTCGGCGGGCCTGTCGCGGCGAGCATAGCGGGCGCCAACTTCGGGGAACTTCCAGGCCTCCTGCCAGCGGCTGGCTGTCGGCAGGGTGAAGCCTTTGTTCTCGTCTGCCTTGTAGGGCTTGCTTGCTTTCCTGGCCCAATCGGTGTGACTGGAAGCGGGTCCATGACAGGCTTCGCAGGAAACGTTCAGTTCGTGCCAGGTGGTTTTGTAGCCATTGGTTTCGGCGTCATAACCCTTGCGCAGGCCAGTCGAGTGGCATTCGGCGCATTGCAGGTTCCAGTTCTGGTAGAGGCCGGTCCAATGCAACGTATTGGCATGGTCGATCTTTTCCTTGGGGTAGAGATGGAACCAGCGCTGGCCGCCGGCCGATTTGGGGCGACTGTCCCAAGCGATTGAGAGCGCCTGCAGGCGTCCACCGGGAAACTCGATCAGGTATTGCTGGAGAGGCGTTACGCCAAAGACGTACTTGATGGGAAAGTCGGCCAACTTGCCGTCTGGCCCGTCGGTATTGACGTAGAAGGTATCGCCACGCTTGAAAAAACTTGAAACGACACCACGATGGGTGAATTTCGCATTACCGAAATCGCCTAGCACCGTCGAGGCATTCGCCTCCTCCATGGCGAGGTCGTGATGTGAACCGCGCCAGGCCTCGGCTTCCTTGGCATGGCATTCGGTACAAACCTTCCCGCCAACATATTTCAATTCGGTCGCGGCTATCGAGGTTATCGGATTGGTTGTGCTGACTGGCTGAGAAGACTCCGGCTTCTGGCCGCAAGCCGTCAGCAGCACTATCGCCGCCAGCAACATCGTTAAGACCGGACCTTGCAAACCCTTCATGGCTTTCCTTTTTTGGCGAAGCTACAGAAACCCTGACCTGCAGTTCATGTTCAGCGTGTCGCTGGAAAGATCGCTTTCCAGACAGCATCCGTAAGCAACAACAGCAACGAGAAGGTTCCCCCCCAAGACGCCAGCACTTGTATTTCAGCAAACTCGCGGTCAGACGATTTTCTTGAACATCCATTTAACAAGTTCGAGGAAGGGGATAAGCGTCAGGATCACCGGGATCATCGGAATTCCAGCGGCCAGAATGACCTGTTTGACTGCGCCGGCGTTGACTGGAACCATATCTTGCTGCCGCACAGACTGAATGATCGAATTTAGGTTCGAAGCAAGGGAGAAATCCGGGGCGGCCGCGCGGCGAGCCTCGTCTTCATGGCTGGCCTCGGCGGCGAGTCGCTCCCCCAAGGACAAGTGATGCCGGGTGGCATAACGGCCAAATTCGAACATCGCCTTTTCCTGCGCCGAAGACAGCGGACCGACGAAGACTAGCAATGGACCGACGAACCACGCCACACAAACAATCAGCCATGCCGCTATCGCCAGCCATACCGTATCCGGCGAATGCGCCTTGTAGCTTAGCTCCTTGAGCATGCCCGAGGAAACCACGCAGCTGATCGCGAAGGTGAAACCGGTGAAAATCGACGGGAAAACGGTCAAAAAGCCGAGCCCGGCAGCACGGTCCGGGTTGTGCGACATCAGCCGCAGCGGCAGCCGGGAGATGGCATAAAGCAGGGCCGTAAAGACGAAAAATCGCCATATCCAGCGCAAGGCAAGAAAAAGAAAAAGTGTGCTGCTGATCGAAACTTCATAACTTCCGGCCCAGGACAGGAGCACCTTCCCGCCAACAAGCGCCCCCTGCCAGTTGAAACCGGCGGTGCTGATCGCGTAATCGGAAACGGTAGTGGTCCACACAAAGGCTGCTACCAGAATCAATGCTTCGGCAAGTGCCGACGAGGAGCTGCGGTCAGCCTTCGCCAGCGCCTGCCGGTACGCCGGCAGGTCTTCTTTGGCGACGAGCCTGGCCTGGGAGAAATTATCGAGCAGCAAATTGAGCCGCCCGTTCGCATAGCGTTCGGTGGCCACCATCACCCCGATCGCTATGCCGTAGCGCGCGTAGGTAGTCCAGTCGACGAAAAACCCCCATCCCGCCTGACGGTTCTCCACCATCGTTTGCACGACCGTCAGCAGTGCCAGCGGCAACCAGGCCACTGCCACCAAGACAATGACCGCGCGCATGGTCGGAAGCCGGTCCAGCCCGGTCAGCCACAGGTAGCCCAACAGCCGATGGAACGGCCCACCCTGCACAAGCGAAAAATTCACCACGCCTTCACCAGGCTCAATGTTCATCGACACATTCTCCCAGAGCGATGGATTCGGCGTGTATCACGACTACCTCTACCTGTAGACGCGCCCCCGATTGCCGGCCGCACCCGGTTGATTGATGCCAGGATCACGGCCGACGCCAGGCGCACCGACATTGCCTGCTGCCCCCGGTTGGTTGATACCCGGGTCACGATGAACATTGCCGGCCGCACCCGGCTGATTGATTCCAGGGTCACGCCCGACGCCCGGCGCACCAACATTACCTACCGCCCCGGGCTGGTTGATGCCGGGATCACGATCCGGCCCCACCGGACCAGCATTGCCGGCGACACCCGGTTGGTTGACGCCGCGATCACGAGCCTCTGCTGGTCCCGGCGATACGATGAGGATAACGGCTGCCATGGCCATCCCCGCCCAGAATCCTGATTGATGCCTAAAGCTGATGCGTTTCATGGTGACTCCTCTTACGCGCGTTCTGGATTGATCCCCGCCACGATGGGATTGCGGCGACGATGTAGGCATTCCGGATGTAAGCAGCGAAGGCGCACCGATCAGAACCTGAATTTTGCGCCGAGAGCCACGCCGCCGAAGCTTAGGTTGTCGATCAGTTTGTCCTCACCGTCCTGGCTGTAGTACAGGTAGCGGTAATCGAGAACCAGATCGCCCCACGCGAAGGCATAGCCCAACCCGGCGGCACCTTGCCAGGTGAAGGTGGATGAACCGGAACCCACATCTACATAGTAGTTGGCAAACCAGGCACTGTCACCCAAGGCAAAACGCCCCTGCGAACCGATGAGAGCCGTCCAGATACTTTCCTTCTGACTGACGCTTCCTGAGCGGGCAAATGTCGCTGTACTTCCCCCCGGTCCGCTACCTGTCACAGTACCGGACAGATTCCAGTCAGTCGTCGTTTCCAGCCCCAGATAGCGGAAACCAGCCAGGACATCGATATTGACCTTGGGAGACTGCACGACCGCGTAACCACCGCCGAAGCTCCAGACTTTTCCCTTGAGATCAACATTGGCACCGGCATTGATCGAGGAAGTCGAGACATTGATCGGTCCCGAACCGGGATTGAGATCGACGCTGCGCACACCGCTCTTGTTCCCCCCCATATCAAGATAGATGAAGTCGGTAGCGATGACCCAGCGGCCCTTGCGGGCCGAGCCATTGATCATGGCGGCAAAGTCGAGGGCATCGAGGACTTTTTCCGCATCGACAGTAACGTTGGGGCTACCGCCGCCGCTTCGTGGCGGGCCGTAGTTGAGGTCTCCCTTGACGCTTGGTAACCAGAGATATGGCGTCACCGTGAAATTCCAGTTGTCGTTTGGGGCCTGGGCTTGTGCCATGACTTGTGAGGAAAGCAGGCACAAGGTCGTGACTGCTGCGGTCAACAGTGTTTTATTCATGTTTATCCTATCAAAATTGGATAGCTACTAATCTGCCGGCAAGGGTTGGATCAGGGTTGCGCCACGACATAGACGACATTGTTACCCTGGAATCCAGCTCGGTAATACACCCCGCCGCAATAGCTATAGCTGACACCGTTAACAGTCGCCGGGCCGCAACCTCCCGGTAGTGCCGCGACCACGGTACCGACAGGCACAGCCGGTGGTGGTGTCGCCGGATGCGGCGCACTCTTGCTGGCAGATGTAGCGGCTGCGGTGGACGCTGCAGCCGTTTCCGCGGCAACGACACGCCGGGTGGAACGACGTGCCACGCCGGCGACGCTTACTGGTGTCAGCGGCGCACCGACGATCGCGTGCGCCGATTTACCCAGTGTCGGAATCAGGTTCCCATCAATAGGCACGTCGACGCTCCACAATGACAGCCCGATACCCAAAAGGGCGGCAATCTTGAGTCCAGAGTTCATTTCGTTCCCTCCACTGAGGTCTTTCCGGGAAGCGCTTTTGCTGCAGTCGGTGCTATAAAGTCCACCTTGACGGCGCCCTTCGGTGCTTCGAACCGGAACTGAGCAGCCGACAGCTTCGGCGCCAGATTCCAGTCGCTGGTTGTAACGGTGTATTGCGGCGCACCTGTCGTCCACTTAGAGGTGATTACCATTTTGCGAGGCAAAGGCTTATCGCCTTCGTCAATCCATATTTGCCAATCCGTCTGCGTACCGCGGAAGGCCAGGTGGTGGACGCGTACGCCACCGACAACACTTGGGCCGACGTAGAGGCCGGAAATTACGTCCTCCATCAGAAGATTGTAGGCATCCGCGTAGAGCAGGTCGCCGACTGGCGCGATGACATCAAGTGACTCCCGTGCGAAGTCAAGCGCTCCCTCCAAGGTGGGTGGCGCAGCAACAGTGGCGTAATAGGGAGTCCCGTCCGCCCGATTGAACACAGTCAGGCTCTTACCGTCGTATACCAGTTCCTGCTGCTCCAGGTCGCCTATCCGAACAGCCCGCATCCGGTCCGGACGAGCGACGGCGAGTTCCGCCGCAGAGTCAAACTGGAGTTTTTGCCCCGACACCAGAACGACCTCAACAGTATTAGCTGTCTTGGCCGTGAAGGTTTTCAGTTTTGCCAAATGGTCAGTCATCTGGCGCAATACGTCACGTGCCTTGACGTCGCTGGCATCAACCGCAGCTTCGGCTAGTACCACACCGGGCAGGCTCACGGCGAGGAAGATGGATAGCGCGATTGCCTTCCGACTATTGAGTTGTAACGAGAATTTCATTCTTGCCCCCTTTGGTATCCTGACGGGCAGGGGCCTCCCCCTGCCCAAACTCCTGCTGCCGCCAAATATCGAACTGGCGACGCCTGTCTTGCTTACTTCACGCTCACCTCAATCTTCGGGATACGTCCGGTAAATTTGGACTTCGCTTCCGAGCCAATCGCCTCGACGACCGGCGTGCCGAGATCGATGCCAACATCGGCCGTTTCGTCGGCAGAGAAAAGACCGAACTGGGTTGCCGGGATACGGCCTTCGGCCACTTTCTCGTCATTGATGTAGAGCGTGCCGCTGCCGCCCTTGCCTGGACCGCCACCATCGTAAGCGAACTCATAACGCAAGGTCGCCTTACCCGACGCCAGCGGCTTGCTGGATGTGATCGAGGTGCGCTTCAAACCGAGGAAGTTGTAGTCGTAGGCCGGCACACCATCCTTGACATACAGCGACCAGCCGCCGAAACGTCCGCCCTGAGCGATGATCGTGCCATTCGCCTGGCCCTGCGGCACTTCGATTTCAGCGGTGATAGTCTTGGACTTGTTCTTCACGTTGATGAAAACCGCTTCCATCATGCCGGTCATGCCTTCAGCCAGTGTCAGCGAGGTGCGCGCGCCCATCAGGTCCGGACGGCCAACCAGCGCGCCGTTCAGGCGCTCGAAGAAGCGGTCGTCAATTGGCAGCACGTGGTATTTCTCGGCCTCTTTCATGAAGAGGGCCTGCAACTCGGCCAGTTTCTTCGGATTCTTGGCGGCCAGATCGTTGGCTAGGCTGAAATCGGAACGGACTTCAAACAATTCCCAGACATCTTCCTGCATGATATGGCGCGGCTTAGGCTCCCATGGCGCCTTGTGGATCGTGCGGGCAAACCAGCCGTCGTGGTAGATCGCCCGATTGCCGGCGATCTCGAAATACTGGGTGGTATGACGCTCTCTGGCTTTTCCGTCATCGAAGGAATAGAGCAGGCTCGTACCTTCCATCGGAATCTGCCTAGTGCCGTTGACCACCTTCGGCTCGGGCAGCCCGGCGGCCTGCAGGATGGTCGGCGCGACGTCGATGACATGGCCAAACTGGCTGCGGATCTCATTCTTCGCCTTGATCCCCTTCGGCCAGCTGACCACCATGCCGTTACGCGTGCCACCGAAATCGGAAGGAACCTGTTTCATCCAGCCGAACGGAGAATTGAGCGCAACCGACCAGCCGGCGGCCATGTGCGGGTAGGTGTCGGCATCACCCCACTTGTCGATGAGTTTGAGCATGTCCTCGACCTTCTCGGACACACCATTGAAGTAGGTGTATTCGTTGAACATGCCGTTCGCCCCACCCTCGCCACTGGTACCGTTATCGCCGGCAACATAGAAGACGAGGGTGTTGTCGGCCTCGCCAATATCCGCAAAGGCCTTGAGCATGCGACCGATCTCGTTGTCGGTGTAATCGGCAAAGGCAGCATAGACCTCTGCCTGACGGGCGAACAGGCGCTTTTCGTCAGCCGAGAGTTTGTCCCAGTCCTTGATCGCGGCCGGCTTCTGCGCCAGCTTGGTGCCCGGTGGCACGATGCCCTGCTTGATCTGACGGGCCAGCGTTTCTTCACGCAGCTTGTCCCAACCCTGGTCGAACTTGCCCTTCCATTTGGCGATCCACTCCTTCGGCACGTGATGCGGTGCATGCGTAGCGCCCGGGGCGAAATAGACGAAGGAAGGTTTTTCCGGCGTCAGGGCCTTCTGGTACTTGATCCAGGCGACGGCCTGATCCGTCATGTCGGCCATGAAGTGATAGTTTGGATCGTTCGGCAATTCGACCTGATGCGTGCCGTCATAGAGGAAAGGCGCCCACTGGTTCGTTTCGCCGCCAATGAAGCCGTAGAACTTGTCAAAGCCCTGGCGCGTTGGCCAGCGGTCAAAGGGGCCTGCAACGCTGGCTTCCCAGGCGGCGGTCTCATGCCACTTGCCGAATGCCGCCGTGCCATAGCCGTTAAGACGCAGCATCTCGGCCAGCGGGGCCGTCGCATTGGGAATCTGCCCGGTGGCACCCGGCATGCCGGTGGCCAGTTCGGTGATGAAGCCCATGTTCACCGTGTGATGATTGCGCCCAGACTTCAGTGCGGCGCGCGTTGGCGAACACAGTGCGGTGGTGTGGAAGTTGTTGTAACGCAGACCGTTCTGGGCCAAGTTTTCGAGGGTCGGCATCGGCACCGGGCCCCCAAAAGTGGACGGCACGCCAAAGCCCAAGTCATCAATCAACACGATAACGACATTGGGCGCACCAGTCGGCGCCTTGACCTCGAAACGTGGCGGCGCCTTGACATTGCGTACATCGAGTTCCTTCGACAGCTGCCGCTGAGGTTCGGCAATCGGCAGGACACTGCGGTCGAACTCCGGCGTGGCGGCAGGTGCTGGAACAATCGCACCTAGCACAATGAATGCCAAACCAGCCATCACGACTCGAGCTAACGTGGGCATCGGATTCCCCTTTCTGAGATTTTTTAATACGCTGTATAAGCGGGTGAGTCACCCAATTGTAATTGTTGAATTCTCGTATTTCATGGAACGCGCGGTTAGTGCAACATCCCTTCTGTAAATTCTTTGGCTGTTGGTTTTGCGCGGCTGTGCTGGCTGGAGCGCTGAGGGCGTGTAGCGCCCGAGGCGCGGAGGACGGCACAGCCGCGCGGCGA
>Ga0075163_10010008_pt1 | contig 12422 bp, 9 predicted proteins | sample JI1023141ADNA_FD_71478 | JGI IMG/M metagenome (GOLD analysis project Ga0075163, IMG submission 71478) | Wastewater effluent complex algal communities from Wisconsin, to seasonally profile nutrient transformation and Carbon sequestration -... | ecosystem: Engineered > WWTP > Effluent > Algae...
CTGTTTTACCGCTTGGCTCTGTCACTCTACTTAGACCGTTTTTGCATCTGCGTCACAGATTTATTGTGGAGAGCCTTAATGCTGCTGCTATTGCATTTGTCGAAGATGAGAGCAATAGCGACACTAGCTATGCTCGTAATTATTTGAGAGCTGAGATTTTGCCCGGTCTATCAGCGCGCTTTAATCAGGCTTTTAACAATATTGAGCATTTTAGAGCGCTGGTGGACCTCGACCAATCCTTTATCGCCGAGCACGTGCAAAAGCTCAGTGAGTCCGTTATAGATACGAGCGGCGCGCTGGATTTGAGCTGCTTTGAGCAGTTACATCAGTCTTTGCAAGGGCGACTGCTTGTGGCATGGCTCAAAAGAGCTGGGGTAGCAGCAGACTATATTCTTGTTGAGCGGTTGCAAAGAATGCTTAAGGGCAAGCTTGGCGCTCAGTCGGTTAAGTCTGATCTGCAAGCAATTGTGCAAGGCGGCAAGCTGATTTTGCAGAATGCCCATAGTAGCGCCTCTTCTGACCTGGAGCGATTGCTTGCGGCGGCTAAACCGGTATCAATAGCGGTGCCTAAGTCAGGGCGGCGCACTGTGCTTGTGCCCTGGCTGGGTTGTGCTTTGCTACTGACCCGGCTTGAGCCAGGCTCTCAATATGAAGCGCCGCGCAATAAATTTATTGAGTATGTCGAGCTGGACTCTCTTGACCAGTTTGAGCTGCGCTTGAGAGAGCCTGGTGACCTGTTTGCTCATTCTGGCGGCGGCGAGCCTGGCGGGCGCCTCAAAAAGCACCTGCACCGCCTGGGCGGGGCTAAGGCTCCACAACTGACAGCAATTGCCGGACTTTATCAAGGGGGCCTGTTAGGCACCCTTGCTCCGTCACAGCTTTTGCGCTATTTGCCACTTCTGGCTAGTGGTAAGGAGGTGCTCTGGCTTCCTGGTCTTGGCATTTCGGGGCGAGTTGAGGTGCGGGGGGAGGCCAATCTGCGGCTGGAACTTATCTCCCTAAGTCAACATCCTGACATAGATGGCGCCTTGTCTGAAGTAACTTGCTAAGATGAAAGTAGTGCAGTTACTAATGCCTGTCTTGCCTTACTCAGACCCGGTGGGGCTTATATATTGAAAGTGTTATACTTTGTCTTTAGTTGAAGATAGGATTCCGGAGCGATTGAAATGAAGAAGTACGGGACAACCTGGGCTGTTCTACTCATGCTTTTGACACTGGTTATTTTTGCCGTTTGTCTGGCTAGTATGGGTAAAAAGGACGAGCCGCTGACTTACTCAGGCTTTGTCAATTTGATTCGCGAAGGTAAGGCGAATGAAGTTACCCATGTCACTTTTACAAACGGTGAAAACGTCATTGGTGTTTTGCTCAAAGGTAAAGAGAGTGCTCGTGAGCGCTCAGTTATCGTGCCGAGTGAAGCTAAAGAAGATTTGATCAAAGAGCTCAACGCTGCAAACGTTCAAATCGAAACCAAAGACATCGAAAAAAATGGCATCTGGCTTTCGATGATCAGTTCCTTTCTCCTGCCTGTGATCATTATTGCTGGCTTTCTCTTCATGGTTAAAAGTGCTCAGTCTGGTGGCAATCAGGCTATGAGCTTTGGTCGCAGCCGCGCCAAACTGATGATGGACAACAAAGTCAAAGTGTCTTTTAACGATGTTGCTGGTATCGACGAAGCCAAACAAGAGCTGGAAGAAATCGTTGACTTCCTCAAGTCACCCGAGAAGTTCCAGGCCCTTGGTGCACGTATCCCTCGTGGTGTATTGCTTGTGGGCTCACCCGGTACTGGTAAGACATTGCTTGCCAAAGCTGTGGCTGGTGAAGCTGGCGTGCCCTTTTTTAGTATTAGTGGCTCAGACTTTGTCGAGATGTTTGTCGGTGTGGGTGCGTCCCGCGTGCGCGACCTCTTTGAACAAGCAAAAAAACACGCTCCCTGTATTGTCTTTGTCGACGAAATCGACGCTGTCGGTCGTCAACGTGGTGCTGGACTTGGTGGCGGTCATGATGAGCGCGAACAAACTCTCAACCAGTTGCTAGTTGAAATGGATGGCTTTGAAGGTAGCACCGGTATCATCGTTGTCGCTGCTACCAACCGTCCTGATATCTTGGACTCAGCGCTATTGCGTCCAGGCCGCTTTGACCGTCAAGTCGTAATAGACAGACCTGATGTGCGCGGTCGTGAGCAAATCCTCAATGTACACCGCAATGGCAAGCCTCTTGCCAATGATGTTGACCTCAATGTATTGGCTCGTCGCACCCCCGGTTTTACTGGTGCTGATTTGAGTAACTTGATCAACGAAGCAGCTCTCATTGCTGCCCGCGCTAACAAGCGTGAGATTGAAATGGTCGACATGGAACAGGCTATCGACAAAGTCGGTATGGGGCCTGAGCGTCGTACACGTCTCATCCCACCCAAAGAAAAAGAAATGACCGCCTATCATGAAGTCGGCCATGCTCTGATGAACGTACTTTTGCCCAACGCCTATCCTCTGCACAAAGTGACAATCATTCCTCGTGGCTTTGCTCTCGGTCTGACTATGTCGCTACCTGATGAAGACGTGTTGTCCATGACTAAAGCCATGATTAGAGACCAGATTGGTGTTTGTCTTGGCGGTCGTGTTGCCGAAGAAATCGTGTACGGCGATGTTACCACCGGTGCCCAAAATGACCTCGAGAAGAGCACAAGCTTTGCTCGTCGCATGGTAACTGAGTTTGGTATGAGTGACAGACTGGGACCAATGACTTTTGGCAAACGTCATGAGCAAGTATTTCTTGGTCGTGATATTGGCCACGAGCGCGATTATGGCGAAAAAATCGCCACTGCCATTGACGAAGAAGTCTCTGAGATCATTTCTGATCAGTATGCCCGTGTCAAAGAGCTACTCTTGCAGCACCGCCCCCACATGAATGCCATAGTGCAGCAATTGCTTATCAAAGAAACTCTAGACAAAAAAGAAGTCGATGCCATCATCGAAGAAGTCAATCGCAAGTTGGCTTTAGGTGAAGACCCGGTGATTACAACTGATATCGATAATCTCGGACCGCCCACAGCTCCTGCTGATACCAAAGAAGAAGAGCTGACAATCAAGACCAATGCGGCAAAAGACATTCGCGATGAAAATCAGGGTGGAGATGCTAGCCCAGGTGGTTTGAGACCAAACTTCGCCTGACCAGCGCTTATTAACAAATCGATTACAACTAAAGAGTACTTTAGGAGCTATCCCCGACAGAGGTGTAGCTCCTTTGGTTTTTGAATCAACTGAAGCTGCCAAAGAGCAGCCAAAAGCACCGGCACCAGTTTTTAATGCGGCCGATTTCCAGTCAAGTCAGCCTAAGCCTGAGCTTAAAGGCGTACAGGTCGCCGCCAACGGAGCGCCTGAAGGTATTGGTCTGACTAAGACAATGTATCTCGATATGGGTCATTGCACCAGTGGTGAAAAAAATCCATTTGGCGTTGGCGGAACAGACAGGGGCTTTAACGGACCTGGCTACGATGAGTGTAAGGTCAATACCCAGCTCGGTCTGGCTGTCGAAAAAGAAGCCAAAGAGCGCGGTCTATATGTAGTTAAAACATGGGATCCGCAAAACATGCCGCCAGCTGTGCCTAAGCAGCAGGATCTAGATCGTCGCAATGCCACTGTCAATCGTGATGTCGCCAAGTACTGTGATGACAGCATCTATGTCAGTATCCACCATGATTCTGATAAGGCTGGTACAAGTGGTCAGCGTGCTTATTTTGCTGCCACAAAACCAGACAGCATGAAGCTTGTAGAGTCAATGCAGGCAACCGCCTGGCGTCGGCGTGAGGGCGACATACAGCCCGATACCAAAACACAAAATGGACTTTTGCAGGGCTTACGTGGCGTCAATAGCGTAGGCGTGCTCTTAGAAGTAGCCAACGTCAAAAACTCCTATGATGCTGCCAATATGGACACAGCGGCTTTTCGCAGCAATGTCGCCAGACGGATTGTGGACGGGGCTATTAACTACTTCAACCTCAAAGAAGGCAAAGAACGCCCCCTGTCTTATTGCCACAGACAAAAGCTCGGCGGTTAAGCGGCCAACCACCTTTGTGATCATTAGGCCATACTTAAGAATGGCTCTATTTCACCAATGTGTAAACAAATAGTGATAATCTATCCCCTTCAAGATGGGCTCAGTGAGCCACATCGGGATCCTGAAAGCGCTCTTGGCTTTCAACATTTATAACTGTTTGTCTGGAGGGTCTGCGCGTGGCCGTCATGCAAGAAAAAGAACTACTTTGCAAGGAATTCCTTTCCAAGCCCAAAAAGCTTCTAATTGATGGGAAGTGGGTTGATTCGATTAGTGGAAAAACTTTTGAAACTATAAACCCTGCGACCGAGGAAGTCCTCTGCCGTGTGGCTGAAGGCGGTAAAGAAGACGTAGACCTGGCAGTCAAAGCCGCCAGACGAGCTTTTGAGACCGGACCCTGGCGCAAGATGAGCACCGCCGAGCGCGCTCGCATCATGCTCAGACTTGCTGACTTAATCGAAAAGCACGCCGATGAGCTAGCTCAAATCGAAACTCTAGACAATGGCAAACCAATTACCGAATCTCGCTATGTTGACGTGCCACAAACAGTTGAAACTTTCCGCTACTATGCTGGTTTTGCCACCAAACTGGAAGGCGAAACAATCAATGCCAATAGCAACTTCTTCACCTACACTCTGAGAGAGCCTGTTGGTGTTGTTGGTCAAATCATTCCCTGGAACTTCCCAATGCTGATGATGGCATGGAAATGGGGTCCAGCTCTGGCTGCCGGCAACTGTGTCATCCTCAAACCAGCCGAACAAACTCCTCTATCTGCTTTGCGCATTGGTGAATTGGCTCTTGAAGCTGGTTTTCCTGAAGGTGTCATCAATATCATCACCGGTTTTGGTGCTGATAGCGCTGGTGAAGCCATCTCCAAGCATATGGACATCGACAAGGTCGCTTTTACAGGCGAAGACAAAACTGGCAAGTTGATTGTGCAAGCCAGCACCACTAACCTCAAGAGAGTCTCTCTAGAGCTTGGCGGTAAAGCACCAAACATCGTCTTTGCTGACGCTGATATTGATGCTGCTGTTAGAGGCGCTATCACCGGTATTTTCTTCAACCAGGGACAGGTTTGCTGCGCTGGTTCAAGACTTTTCTTGGAAAAAGGCATACACGATGAGTTTATGAGTAAGCTCACCGATCGCATCGCCAAAATCCGTCAGGGTAACGGTCTTGATGAGAGCACCAATATCGGTCCTCAAGTCTCCAAAGAACAGCAACAGCGTGTGCTTGGTTATATCGACATTGCTAAAGGCGAAGGCGCCAAGGTAGCTTGTGGCGGCGAAGCACCGGGCGATCTCAAAAAGGGTTATTTCGTCAAGCCAACAGTCTTCACCGGCTGCAACAACGACATGCGTATTGCGCAGGAAGAAGTCTTTGGACCAGTGCTTGCTGTAATCCCCTTCACCAAGATGGAAGATGTGGCTGAGCAAGCCAATAAAACCACTTTTGGTCTCTCCGGAGCAGTCTGGACAAAAGACGTCAAAAAAGCCCATAAATTTGCCTCCCACATCAAGGCTGGCACAATCTGGGTTAACTGCTACAACGTCTTTGATCCCGCTGTGCCATTTGGTGGTTACAAGATGAGCGGCTATGGTCGCGAGCTTGGTAAACACTCAATGGAGCTCTATACCAATATCAAGTCTGTATGGGTCAATTTGATGGACTAACCCTCCAGTAGGGATAGTTACAAAAAGGGCAGGTTCTGTACCTGCCATTTTTGTTGGTTTTGATGCTGTCATCCTGGTCAGGGGGCTTATCAATAGCCTGAGTTGAGACAATTTAATCTGAAAAGTGAAGGGTAAAACATCCTCGTCTCTATTATCGGGAATCGTTTTTGTCTCTTTAATTCGAGACTGAAGTGTATCGACTACAACTGTCTCTAAAATTGCTCCAACTGACATGCGGGTTTGTAATGCCTGGGGACTAAGTTTTTACTTTCCGTTCCTTGCTGCGAATTGATTTGCGCAGCTGTCTTAAACGAAAAGCCAGCAGTTTATTTTTCCTTGGCCACGAAAAACGTGGCCAATTGCTTGTCTTGCTGGAAATAGTCGCCTAACTTATACTTGACGCGTGGTGATTTTCATACACATTAGTGTTTTACCTATTCAATGTGTGTATGTGGTGTTGGTGGTTTGAAAGGCCTGGTACGACAAGCGTTAGCCCATTTTGGAGGCGCTTTGTATTTGCTGTGTAGGGGCTTAGTTGGCAGGGATTTTACACTGATCCCTGTATGCTTGCACGCAAAAGTATCTCGTCTGGAACGTATTTAAGGACGAGCACAATGAACGTTAAGGACAGTCTTGATCCCGAGTCTCTTTTGAAGAGTCTATCTGAGACCATAAGATATCGTCGAAAGAAGCTCAAAATCAGTCAAGAAGACCTTTCCAGTCAAGCTGGCTTTGCTCGCGGCTATCTCAGTGATATCGAGCGTGGTGCACGTAGTTTTAGCATCAAAAATTTGGCGCGTCTCTCTAACGTCCTCAAAATTACTCCCTCGGCTCTTCTTTGTATGACCGAGAAGCGCCTGCGCACTGGCGCTATAGAGGCTGATACACGGATAGATTCGGTCGTAGTCAATGCCTTGATTGGTAGTGGCGAGACTATTCTAATTCTCGTAGACGCCGTTAAGGCCGACTTTCCCATTATTTTTGTGTCGCATCATTTTGAGCAAGCATTTGGCTATAGCCGTGATGAAGTGCTGGGACGTAATTTTAGTTTTTTGCTGAGAGGCGAGCTCTATCAAGAGGGTTTGAAAGAGATCTGTCAGGCTGTCGAGGTTAAAAGTAGTTGCGTAACCCGCCTCAAATGCTATCGTAAAGATGGTACCGAGATTATGAGTGATGTCTCGGCCTCATCAATAGTGGATGAAAATGGCGAAGTAATCTTTATCGCTTGTTTGCATAAGGTAAGCAGCGCAGCCGAGTGAGGCTTGAATGATTGAATAAGTTTGCCACAGTACTGGTCATTGTATGGAGTCTGTGGGCAAACGTTGTACCGGCTATTGCCCAATCGGGTAGTGGCAAAGATAAAGCTGCCCAAGATCTAAAACGCCAGGGCGAAATAATGATGGGGCGCGGTGACTATGCTGCTGCCCGACTGGTGCTTTTGCGTGCTACTAAGCTCAATTCTAAAGACCCTGAGCTGTTTGTCGATCTTGGTCGCGCCACATATAACACCATGGATCGCTTCAGTCAGGGTGTTGAAGAAGCTGAAGGTTATTTGCATAAGAGCCTGGCCCTTGACCCCACTCAGTCCCGGGCCTTTGCCCATCTAGCTGAGCTAAGGGTGATTCAAGGTAAGCACCAGGAAGCAGTTGACTTTGCCAATAGAGGCATCAAAAACAACAAAAATGTCTGGTCTGATTGTTATTACTACAAAGCAGTGGCACTGAGCAATCTCAAGCGTGGACCAGAAGCCCTTACCACCATTGATCAATATCTAAAAGTCTGTCATCCCGCTAAACGCAGCCTGACCCTTGAGACCAAAGCATCGATATTAGAAAATATGGGACGTTTTGGTGATGCCTTGCCTATCTACCAGGAAGTTTACAAGGACAAAAAGCAAGACACTTATCTCTTTAGAGAGTCTAACTGTCTGGAAAAAATGGGTAAGCCGCTACAGGCAGCTAAAGTGCTCGACAAGCTGATTGTTAACAACCCACAGGATGAAGCCGCCCTCGTCCAGCGTGCCAGGCTCTATGTCAAAGCAGGCGACCTTAAAAGCGCTGAGGCCGATTACAACCGGGCCATAGCCGAATTGCCTATTGCTGCCTATTACAAAGAGCGCGCCGCTCTTTACAAAAAAATGGGTAGGCTCGACCTTTATCAGAAGGATCTCAAGTCAGCTGCCGCACTTTAACAAGCCAGTCCAGGTCGTTTATTTATACTTGGGGACTATTGCTGTATCAATTGCACGGGTTTTGATATCAGGCGGATATACTAAATTGGAACATGTGTGCAAATTTAGGCCACATTTTACTTCCGCCTTGATCAATTTCGCTCCAAGTCCTCTAACCTAATCAGTAAAGTTACTGGTCTTGGATGAGACAGTGGCGATGCCGGGAGTGGTGTGTCTCGGCCAGTCCGTTTGCGCCAAATTTTGACCACCGGAGTAAATCATATGTGCGGTATCCTCGCTATTTCTGGTAGCAACAATGCTTCTTCCGAGGTCTTGTTGGGTCTAATGAATCTGCAGCACCGGGGGCAGGATGGAGCTGGCATCCTATCGCTCAAAGATCAAGGGGCCGGAAATCGTTTTAAGGTTTATAAGCAAGCTGGTCTTGTTTCACTTGGTGAGCTGGAAGAATCGGTCCGTCATTTAAACGACCAGTTTGCCCTGGGTCACACACGCTATGCCACAGTGGGCGGCGATGGTGTGGAGATGCTACAGCCATTTTTAATAGAAAAATTTGGCATCGGTCTTGCTCACAATGGCAATATCGTTAACTTCCTTGATATGGAAGATGAACTATCGAGAGACTCGGCCCTGAGACTGTCATCTGGCAGATGGGTGCTCTCCGATAGCTTTATGCTACTGGCTCAATTAGCTCGGACTCTCAGGTGGCGCGACTGGAATAGTAGCGCCATTTTTGATGCTGTGCGTCTTTTGATGCGCAAAGCCGTGGGTAGCTATAGTGTTGTCTCGATGCTCGAAAATGGCACCATATTTGGTTTTAGAGATCCAAACGGCATCAGACCTCTCTTTGTTGGTAAAAGAGAAGGAGCAGAGCGCACCGAGTACGGCGTTGCTAGCGAGCCTGTCGCGCTCACTTATCTGGGCTTTAAAGAAGTCTCAGAAGTGCAACCAGGTCAGGCTTTTGTCATTTCACCCACAGGCGAATATGAAGAAGCGATTCTTAGCGAAGGTGTGTTTAAAGTCACACCCTGTATGTTTGAGTGGGTTTATTTTAGTCGCGTAGAATCCGAATTTGCCTCAAAGTCGGTCTATGACGCTCGTTTTGCTCTGGGTATAGAGCTAGGTAAGCGTATCAAAGCCATGGGACTGACTGCCGATGTGGTGGTGCCAGTGCCGGAGACCAGTCGGGTCTCAGCTATAGCACTGGCTGAATATCTCGATTTGCCCTTTAGAGAAATCCTGGTCAAAAACAGATACGTCAACCGCACATTTATATTGGACAATCAAAGCAGTCGCGAAGAAGCAATCAGACGCAAGCTCTATCCTATTGCCTCTGAGTTTGAAGGTCGTCGCTGTCTGATTGTGGATGACTCCATAGTACGCGGCAATACCGCCAGACAAATCACAAAGCTAGTCAGAGACAGCGGTGCCAAAGAAGTCACACTTTTATCTGCCTGCCCAACAATTAAACATCCCTGCTATTACGGCATTGACTTTCCTGACATAGACGAGCTTTTGGCCGGCAATATGAATGAAGAAGAAATCGCCAGGGACTTGGGTGCCGATAGAGTGATTTTTCAGAATATCGATGGACTAAAATCTGCCCTAGGTAAAGAAGATCTCTGCATGGGCTGTCTCACTGGCACCTATCCTACCGATGTGACCAACGCCACAAGGTTTGCTGCTAAGCGCAAACTCGATAGACAAACCGAAAAAGACAATATGACTGCTGCGAGGAAAGCCAAATGACGAGCGTCGTTAGCGAAGCTATTTACAAAGGCTCAGTTAAAGATATCTATGTCGCATCCGGTAGCGACGATTTGCTTTTTCATTTTTCGGATGATTTTAGTGTTTTTGATTGGGGCAAGATGCCCGACCAGATAGAGTCTAAAGGATTGGCTCTGACTATCATTGCTGCTTATTTCTTCGAAAAATTCAGTGAGCCTGAGTTTTGGCAGACGCTAAAGTCTTCCAGTCATTTAAAACGTTTTGACTCTCAGTATCTGGCTAGCGTTTTTACCGGTCAAGTTTATGGACAGTTGAGTCAGTCTGGACTGACATCGCATTATGTGGCACTGTCCGGTGACAAAGACTTTAAAGTTGGCGAATATCAAAGCAATCATAAAAACCCAATTAAGCTCAAAGTGCGCCAGGCCACTGTTAATCGACCTGTCGAAAAACAAATCGGCAATGCCCCAGTTTACTTTTATGACCAGCCCAGACGCGATGGTTTGACCTTTATACCACTGGAAATAGTCTTTAGATTTGGTGCACCAGCTGGTAGCTCTATCTTATCTAGACTGGCTAAAGACCCTAATTATGCTGCTTTGCTGGGACTCAAGCGTACTGACTATAAGGCTGGCGACTTTTTTGAGCGACCGGTAATTGAGTTTTTTACCAAACTAGAGTCGTCAGATAGACTGTTGAGCTATCAGGAAGCCGCTCTTACTGCCGCTCTTGATCAAGATGAGTTTGCCAATCTTTATGCCGTCAGTGAGCTTATTGCTCTGGCTCTCTATCATGTCTTTATGGAGCGTGGCATCCAGCTCTTTGATGGCAAAGTAGAATCGGCTGTGGAGCGCAGTCAGGGTACAAGCAAAACCGTCCTTGTGGATAGCATCGGACCCGATGAGCTGAGACTTGACTATCAGGGTATCCAGCTCTCCAAAGAGATACTGCGTGATTTTTATCGTCAAACTAGTTGGTACCAAGACATAACACAAAGCAAAGCACAGGCCGAGTCTGAGCCGGGTAGCAAGTGGCAAACTATCTGCCGCAACAAGCTCAAGAGTGCTCCGCCTCCTCTCAGTGCCAATCTCAAAGATGGTGTCTCCAAAATGTATCTGGCTCTTGCCTCCAGTCTTATCGGCAAAGATTTACCGGGTGCTGTTTCACTTGCTCAAGTGCGTGATTTGCTCAAAGCTTAAGGAGTTAGCTGGTGCTCAAAGAGGTTATGGTCGTGGGTGCTGGGGGCAGAGAGCACGCTCTGGCCTGGAAACTCTCACAGAGTGCGGCAATATCTAAAGTCTATGTGGCACCTGGTAATGCCGGTACCGATAGTGCTGGCGGCAAAATCCAAAATCTAGCTATCAAAGCCACCGACAATAAAGCTCTGGTGGATTTTGCAGTGCAAAACAAAATTGCTCTGGTGGTGGTCGGTCCGGAGCTTTGTTTGATCAATGGGCTGGTAGACGATCTGAGTGCAAGCGGTATCAGTGCTTTTGGTCCTACCAAAGCACAGAGCAAACTAGAATGGTCCAAAGCACATAGCAAAAATGTGCTTAAAAATTTGAATATTCCCACAGCTCGTTTTGTCGTCACTGAGACTGTATCTCAAGCAAACGCCTTGCTGCAAAACCCAGATAATGATTGGGCTCGGGTGATCAAACTGGATGGTCTGGCTGCCGGCAAGGGTGTCTATGTCTGTGATCAAAAGGAGCAAGCCCTGCTTGCTATCAGTGAGCTTGACGCAGCCTATGGCGATGGCGACAAACTTACTCTGGTATTAGAAGAAAAATTAGCAGGCGAAGAAATATCGCTCTTTTGTCTATGCGATGGCAAAACAGTCATGCCTCTAAGAGCTTTGCAGGATCATAAAAGACGCTTTGATGGGGATCAAGGACCAAATACAGGTGGCATGGGTGCTTTTACTCCGGTACCTGTCTACAAGCAGTATCAAGACGTCATTGACGCGCAAGTGGTAAAGCCACTGGCTCAGGCCTGTAGTAAAGGTACATTGGATTTTAAAGGGCTTTTGTTTATCGGTATTTTGATGCAGCAAGGCGTGCCCTATGTGCTGGAGTTTAATGCTCGATTTGGTGATCCTGAATGCGAAGCGATGATGCCTCTTTTGTCCTCCGACCTCTATGAGCTGTTGCAAAGCTCGGCACAGGGCACTCTCGCTCAGCAACCAGAGCCGGTCTGGCATGATGGTGTGAGCGTCACTTTTATCGCTGTTAATCAAGAGTATCCACAAAAATCTTCCAGTGGTGTACCGATACAGATAAAGCCGATGCCGCAAGGTGTGACCCTTTTTCATTGTGGCACAGCGGTACAGGATGGACAGGTGGTAACTAGTGGTGGTCGCATACTGGCACCGACAGCGGTGGCGCCCACTGTAGAGCAAGCCTGTGAGCTGGCTTTGGCTGCTCTCAAACAAGTAACCTTTGAAGGTATGGACTACCGTACCGATATTGCTCGCGGGGGAAGCAAATTATGTCCCTCAAAATAGTAATGCTGGCCAGTGGTCGGGGCTCCAATGTAGAAGCCGTTGCCAGAGCGGTAAAAAATGGTCTACCGCTGCAAATTCAGGCGGTTATAACCAACCACAAAGATGCAGGTGTGCTCGACATCTGCCAAAGCGAGGGTCTCAAAAGTCACTATGTGCCCGCTGTCAAAGGCATGACTAAAGAAGCCCATGAAGACAAACTGATTGAATGTATTGCTCAATATCAACCAGATTTTGTTGTACTGGCTGGTTATATGCGCATCCTCACTGGTCATTTTTTGCG
>Ga0075163_10010009_pt1 | contig 12421 bp, 7 predicted proteins | sample JI1023141ADNA_FD_71478 | JGI IMG/M metagenome (GOLD analysis project Ga0075163, IMG submission 71478) | Wastewater effluent complex algal communities from Wisconsin, to seasonally profile nutrient transformation and Carbon sequestration -... | ecosystem: Engineered > WWTP > Effluent > Algae...
GGGCGAGGGCAATCCCAGTGCCTGCCAGAGCGCGCGAATGACACACCGTGCCTGCTCGATGGATGCGTCGACCTGCACGATCCGGGCACGCCCATCCAAGGTGCAGGCCAGTCCACGCGCCAGCAGGACGCCATGAGCAGCCAGCGCCTGTTCGGTCTGTTCCACAGACAGCAATCCCGCTTCACCACAGCGTGCAATCAACTCGGCGGTCTCACGGGCTTCGATCAAGGCAGGCACCTGCGCGGCATGGGTCAGCACCAAGGCCTGCAAGAGAAACTCCAGATCCACCAGGCCGCCCTCGCCCTGCTTCAGATCGAACAGCGGTTCGCGACTGCGATCATGCGCGGCACGCATGCGGGCGCGCATCGCTGCCACCTCGCGGAAGACTTCAGTCTGCTCGCGCCTACGCTGCAACACCTGACGGCGTGCCGCATCAAAGCGCTGACCCATTTCCACTTCTCCCGCCACGAAGCGTGCCCGCACCAGCGCCTGCTGCTCCCAAACCCAGGCACGTTCGTGCTGGTAGTCGAGAAAGCTCTGTAGGGTCGATACCAGCATGCCCTTGCTGCCATCCGGTCGCAGGCGCAGATCGGCTTCGTACAGTCGACCTGCGGTGGTTTGCAGACTCAGCAGACTCAACAGCTTTTGTACGATGCGACTGCAATAGCGCTGCGCGTCGAGCGCTCGCGCGCCGTCGCTTTCGCCGCGCTCACCCGGCTGATAGAGGAAGACGAGGTCAAGGTCGGAATTGAATCCCAACTCCGCTGCACCAAAGCTGCCATACGCCAGCACAGCCAGGCCGCCGCCTGACAATTCACCGTGCTGGGCACGAATCTCACGACTGGCAAACTGCAGTAGTCGCTGCACGATGACATGCGCCAGCCACGCCAGTTGCCGCGCACTCTGCGCCGCCGCCTGCTGACCAAACAGCGTGGCGCGCGCGATGCGAAAGGCGACGCTCTGGCGCAGTTCGTTCAGCGCCAGCAGCACCGCCTCGGGGTCTTGCCCGTCCACCGCCTGCAAAGCCCGCTCGCATTCCGCGTCGATGGCATCGACGGACTCCGGTGCGCCCTGACTGCGGGTGTCGAGCAGATCATCCAGCAGCAAGGGATGCTGCGCGACGCGCTCGGCCATCCAGGTGCTCGCACACATGGTGTCGATCAGACGCTGGCGCGCTGCGGGTTGCTCATCCAGCAGGGCCAGATAGCTGGAGCGGCGCAGTACCGCATGCAGCAGACGCAGTACGCGATCCAGCAAGGCAGCACAGTCGGCGCGCTGCGCGATGGCGTCGAGCAAGGCGGGCAGCAGGCGATCCAGCCGCGCACTGCCGCGTGCCGAAAGCTGGGCCCGCGCCGAGCTGCGGGCAAATTCCTGCAGTCGCGCATGCGCTTGCTCCGGCTGCGGCACACCGGCCTGCATCAACATCTCGGCCCGCGCATCCCGATCAATCTGTCGCCAGTAGTCGACCAGCAAGGCGTGTCGTTCACCGCTGGGCGCGGCGCGGCGTCCGGACTCGAAAACCTGTTCGAATTCCGCACGCACCATCGCGCGCTGCTGATCCAGAGCGGCGCTCAACTCGGCGTAGTTCGCATAGCCCAGACCGCGCGCCAGCCGGTAGCGATCAAAGCCGCCTTCGGGAAGACTGTGAACTTGGGCCTCCGCTTGCATCTGCAGCCGATTTTCGGTGCGACGCAATTGCAGATACGCCGCCCGCAAGACCTCGGCACGCGGGGCTTCCAGGTGTCCCTGGGCCTGCAGCGCGGCCAGCGCGGGCAGCAGTCCGCGATGCCGCAGTTCCGGTTCACGACCGCCGCGAATCAACTGCTGCAACTGCACCATGAATTCGATTTCGCGAATCCCGCCCGGACCGAGTTTCAAATGGTCAGCCAGCTCGCGGCGCTGCACTTCGGCCTCGATCATCGCCTTCATTTCGCGCAGACCTTCAAACGCGGTGTAGTCGAAGTAGCGTCGATAGACGAAGGGCCGCAAGGTGCTGAGAAAGCGCTCGCCCGCCGCAATGTCGCCCGCGATGGGGCGCGCCTTGATCCAGGCGTAGCGCTCCCAGTCGCGCCCCTCGCGCTGGAAATACTGCTCCATGGCATTGAAGGACAGCGCCAGTCGCCCGACCGTCCCGAACGGGCGCAGGCGCATGTCGACCCGGAAGCCGAAACCTTGCGCCGTGGTGTCGCCGAGCAGTTTGATGAATTGCTGACCAAGGCGAACAAAAAACGTCTCGTTGTCGAGTGGACGCGCACCATCGGTTTCGCCCTGTTCGGGAAAGGCGAAGACCAGATCGATATCGGAACTGAAGTTGAGTTCACTGCCGCCCAGCTTGCCCAAGCCGAACACCACCAGCGCTTGCGCCTCGCCACTCGACGAACGCGGCACGCCATGGCGATGGATCATGCTGGCGTACAAGGCATCCAAGGCCCACTGGCAACACAGATCAGCCTGCTCGCTGCTGCCGCGCAAGCTGTCCTGAACTCGGTCGACACCCGCGACATCGCGCAGGATCAGATCGATGCTGCGTTGATGCCGCCAGGCACGAATCTGATCCGGCCAGCGCGTTTCCTCACCCAGGTTCAGTTCCGGCGGCGCAGGCATCTCGCCCAAACCCGCCAGCCACTGCGGATGGCGTCGCCATTGCTCGAAGGCGTAGTCGCTGATCGCCAACACCGCGGGCAGATGGCGCCCCAGCGGATGCGCCATGGCGGCATCAAGGGCCGCCGCGTCCAGCGCCCGCAAGGTCGCGAGACGCGAGTCGATCAAGCCGTCCAGCTCGGACTGCCATGCCGCGTCGTTGCTCATGCCCCACTCCGCAGAAAACCCGGAGCAGTCTGTAGCGAGCATGGCGTTCCGGCAACAGCCTCAAGCACCTTGCCGCTGTCCGACCAGTGTGGATGGCGGAAAAAAGAAAGGCGACGCGTTTATCGATTCAACGCGCCGCCGAGATTCAGCGCTGCGCGAGAACCGGCTCGACGCGGGTGATGAAACAAGTGATCAAGCTCGACTCCAACGGGCCAGCAAACTGCGGTGCTTCATTGAAGGGGACGATGCGGTCACCCGCGTTGCCGCAAATCGCGCCCAGTCCCAAGCCGGAACGAAAGAACACGCCACTGGCTCGCTCAAGCTCAGGGCAACTGGTAGCCAAGGTCAGCTCCACCTTCCCACGCCGACGCAGGTCCACGCGAAGGCGATTGCCGTCAATCAATTGCCAACCCGTCGCCCGATTGGGGTCGAAACAGAATTTCCCACTGGTGAAACTGCGCGGCAAACGTGGCGCTGTGACATCGGTCGTGTCGAGTTGTGGCGGCAATTCCACGGCGAGCTGAGTCTCGCTCATTCCAGCACGCTGCGCGTATTCGCTGGCTTCGATGGGTATGACCCGAGCGACTTCACAGATTTCGCCATTGGCAATCACCGCCTCGCCACGACTGCCACACAAGCGCCCCTCGCGAGCACGCAGGCTGATGCTGTGCAATTCGAGCAAGGCCGGGCAGGTCTGGGCAAGATCCACGCGATACAGTCGCTGATCATCGGCCATCAACAGAGTCTGCGCATCCGCCACGCGCGTGTCGCGCGCGGCGGCGGCAACGATGCAATCGCCATCCGGTGACGCCCACACATTCGCCGAGGAAACCAGCCACCACGAAAACACGCTCAACGCGAATTGCGTTCCAACGCCAATACGCATAGCCATACCCCTCGAATGATGGTGAATGGCGATTTACGCGTGTTCATGTCAGACAGCCAAGCCCAAGTCGCCGCGCTATTTCACTTCCGTTCAGGGTCTAATTCGCGACAGATTCAATTGCAAACGATTCGCCGAATCCACTGACTCGATCCGTATCGGCTCGGCCTCGATATCACCGGTCGCGGGTCGCGCATCGCCCGAGACCGACACCCGAGCACCAACGAGAAGGGGGCCATAGCTCGATAGCGAGCGACCCGGCTGAATCAGGTGACGATCATCGAGACGGATCGTGGCGGGCAACTCGCCGAGTGTGATCCGGTGGGCGGCAACCGGAATGGGGCTGGCGGGCGAGCGGGCAAAAATGAACACCGTGGTTTCCGCAGCCAGTCCCGCAACCAATTCGGAAGGCACCTGCAGATGAATCTCCAGTCCCTGCGCGGCCTCGGCCGTTGCGGGTTGATTGACCGGGGCCTGCTGTCCGAGCTTTTGCATCACGACTGCACGATCTGGACTGTCTGCAGGCAACAGAGCCAGCACCTCGTTCCAGCGCTGCGCAGCGCTGCTGGCGTCGCCCGACTGCTCGGCCAGTTCAGCCAGCAACCAGACCGGTTTCGCCTGAGTCGGGTCCTGCGCCGCCAGTTCGACCAGACGCGCCTGATCTTCTGTCGCGAAACGGCCTTGCTGTTTGGCCCGCGCCTCGATCCATTCGACCTCGACATCAAGCCGCTCGGGTGCCTGTGCATGCGCCGAACGCAGCGCGGCTTCGGCCTCGCTGAACTTGCCCTGCGAGGCATAGCCGCGACCGAGCAACAGCCAATCGTCAACACTGCCACCATCGCGCTGCAATCGCGTCGACAAGCTGGTCAGCACCTCATCCATCGACCGTGCGCGCGGTGCGCTGTCGGCAGTGGTCGCCATGGCGGGGGGCGCGCCTGGCATGGTCGCTGCGGGCGACAGCGCAGGTGTATCGGTGGACAGCTTGCTCTGCCAGAGCAGGGCGGCGGCGAACGGTAGAACCAAGGCCGGACCAAGCACCCACAGGCCCGGACCAGCGGCCCGCTGCGGCCTTTGCGCCAGACTTTCCTTGCGTCGGGCGAGAAAAGTGGCGTCATCCAGCAGACCATGCAGCCAGGCATTGTCCAGCGCCGCGAGTTTTGCCCGATGGCCTCGAGCCTCACGGTCGATCCACCAGACAGCGAACGCCGCCACGACCAGCAACAACGAAACACTTACCCAAACAGTTGCACTCACACGCACCTCCAGCAGCCATGCTGCCAACGATCTTCCCCAACGACGCCTGCGCGCCCATCCATGCCCGCGGCCTCAGTCATCAGAAGTCGTAGCGATAGCTCAGGTAATAGAACAGCAGGTTGCTGGTTTCCGAGCTCAGTGCTGCGTCGGACACCGAACGCTCCAGAGTGAACTCCAGCTCCAGGCTGGAGTGATCATTGAAGCGATACTGGGACCGCACACTGGGCGAGAGACGGCGCAGCGTGGTGCCGCTGACATTGCTCTGCCGATACCAGCGCAGACCCGGTTCGAGAATCCAGTTGCTGCCGAAGCGCATGCGGCTGTTGGCGGCCATCAGCCAGGCGTCATAACTGTCGCTGGTCAGATGGCTGGTGCTGAGGACCAGCACGCTGCTGGGCATCCAGAGCCCCGTACCGATGGCCTGAGCCGTGATCGCATAGACATCCCCGGTACCTGCCATCGCGGGCATCGTTGCCGTGGCCAGGGTGCCATCGATGGCCGACACGCGTCCCTCCAGTCCGAACTGCCAACGCGCGGACACCGGATGGGTCGCGCCCAGCAGGATGAATTCCGACTGCGGCGACAGACCCAGCGCCTGCTGCTCGATCTGCTCAAGCGACATCGTCGCGCGCAGCACGTCGAGCGTGGTGGCGCTCTCGCCCAGCAGGGCATTGCTCATCTGCAGGGTCGGCCCACGACGCAGGTCGTACAGCGCGTTGACCGTGGTTCCCTTGCTGAAGGTCCAACTGCCCTGCGCCGAGGCGATATTCAGCTCGGAAAACTTGACGTCATAGTCGAACACCGAGAACAACGACAATCCGGCTCGGAAGTAGCGCAGCTCGGCACCGACGGCCCGGCGGTCGGTAATGCTCTCGGTGGTCTGATTGATACCGTACAAGGTGGCCGTCATGCCGTCGATCAATGACGTGTTTTCCAGCGCGGCCCCCGCAAACGATTTGCTTTCGCCCAAGCCGCTGTCGACGGGTACACCCGCCAGCGCCATGACACGCCAACCTGGCAGGAACGTCCAACCCGCCGTCGCCCCATCAAATCGCCCCAGCACGCCGTTGCCGGTCGACGACTGACGGCCGACGCGCGCCGTCAACGCCAGCGGCTGATATTTGAAATCACCGGTCTGCGCGGGCGGCGTACTTCCGATGGATTTGCTGCGCGCCATCGGTATCCAGTTCGAGACCAAGTTCGGCACCGCATGAGGCATGCATTGCGCCGCCCAAATGGGAGGCACCTGCATGCAGCGGAAACCTTTCTTCGACTCCCCTCGCCCGCTTCCGCAGCGCGGGCGACGCCAAACAAGCGCTACGCAACAGTCTTGGGTCAGTGTCGCCAAGGCGTGACGGATGCCTATCCATTGGCACTGCCGTCCGGTTCTGGCGCAGAAGGATCGATCACTATCGCGCGCCCGGCGATCAGTTCCTGTGCGCTGATCGCCAACCATTCGGCGCGCTTGTAACGGGTCCGCGCTTCCACGTTTGCATCGGGCAGCAAGCGGACACGCTTGCTGCGCATCATCAACACCGCTTGCGGGTGCTCCACACTCCACGCCAACGCGTGACGAGCGGAAACCGGCTCGACGCGCTGGCGCAGGCGACCGGCGAAGTGCAACTCACCCTGATAGATCCCGACGTAGGCAACCGTGCGACCTTGCGCCTGTTGCGTGGCGGCAAAGGCCGCGATGGACCGCAGATCGTAGTCGCCACGCAGCGTTGGCATTACTCCCACCAGCAGCGCCGCAACGGCCAGCAGACTGGCCAGCGCGAGACGCGGAGCAACACGACTGGCAAGCCCACGTCCGAAAGCCAGCATGGCGACCGCACTCGCCAACGCCATCGCCACCGCCACCCAATGCACGGTTCCCGGAGGCTGCGCCCCCGGCCAGCGTGTGGGCAGCAGCAGAATGAGCGCTGGAAACAGGACGCCACTGAGCAAGGCCAGTGGAATCACCTGCCACCGCGTTACCGGAACCTCATGACGCAGCAGAGCTGCCGCCATTGGCAAGGCCAACGCGGCAAAGATCGGGATCAGGTAATGCACTTGTTTGCCCGACACCAGTATCAACGCGATCAGCGCAGGCAAAGCGACCCAGATCATCATCGAATACGGCTTCCGGGCGGCATGCCTCCAACTCCGTCCCAGCGACTGCCAGAGCGGCCACCAGAGCACCCATGGCAGGGCCAGCAGGAACAAGAATGGCGCATACCAGTAGAACGGCCGAGGGTGACCCATGGCGCCCTGCACGCGATGCGCGGTTTGCCCGATCACCAGATCGTGAAAGTACTGATCGCCGCCCTGCAGACCGGCCGCAACTGCCCACAATGCCACGGGAATGAACATGGCGATCACGGCAACAACGGCGCGCCTTGTGCGGATTGGCGCGGTGCCAACAGGACGCCAGAAGCGCACGAACAGCAGCGCGGGCAGCACATACAGCAGAGTCACCGGGCCTTTGGTCAACATGCCCAGTGCACCACCCAATGCAAACAGGCCCCAATCCCGCCATCGACCGTCCACCACGGCGGCATGCAGGCCAAGCCAGGCCAGGCAAAGCGTGGCCAGCAGCAGGGCATCGAACATGATGCCGGTCTGGTAGATCGCGAGATACGTGGTGCTGACCAGCAGCAGCGCCGCATTGGAGCCCGCCTGCGCGTGTTGCGGGTACAGGCGCTGGCCGAGTTGGCGCAACGCGGCGGCGGCACCGACCAGGGCGAGCGGACCAATCAGCCGCGGCCACCAGTCATTGACGCCAAACAGACTCCAGCCGAGGTGGATCAGCCAGAACAGCAGCGGTGGCTTGTGATCGTAGGGGTGTCCGTTGATCCAGGGCAGGACGAAATCACCCTTCCACCACATTTCCCAGGCCACCGCCAGGTAGCGGGTTTCGTCAACTGGAAAGGCGAACGGCCTCGCCCACAGCCCTGTCAGCGCGACCAGGGCGATGCCTGCCAGCAAGGCGGCGAACGGCGTGACGAATACACTGGGCTGTGGACGGAACTGAGACATCGATCACACTGCAAAAATATGTCGATGCCCAGCTTGCCAAGCAAGTGTTAAGACTTCCTCAAGACGGCGGCAAACGCTTGCCGCGCGTATCCAGTTCGACCGAGAACAACTGGCTGCTATCCAGGCCGCAGCGTACCCGCCAGCCCAGCACCGCGGCCATCCGCTCCACCATGGTGATACCGATGCCCTGATCGCTGCGGCTGGGCATCCAGTGCTGGACCGCGTCGCCCAACCGCAGACACCCGTCAGCGACGTGCAATGGCATCCGGCCAGTCGGGCGTTGGTCAACCACCGCGCGCAGCAGATTCGACAGCATGGTCTCAAGCCAACGCCGTGGCGCGACGACCACCTCGTCATCCGCGCATTGAATGTCGAGCGTCACGCCACGGTGCGAAAGTCGCGATGCCATGCGATCCGCCGCGACTTCAAGCTGCGATTTGAAACGCAATGACTCGACCTCACCCGGTCCTCGCGCAATCCAGATCAACGCATCCAGCAGCCAATGCAGGTGAACGACCGAACGCTCCAGACGTTCCAGGCGTCGTCGCTGTGGCGCACTGACGGTCTGGTCATCCAGCAACACTTCCACCGCACCACGCAATGCCGTGATTGGTGATCGCAGCTCATGACTGGCATTGGCGAAGAAAATCTTCTGTGCGCTCGCCGCCTCCGCCAGCCGCAACTGGTAATGGTCGATCGCACTCGCCAAGCGCCCCAGACCATCGGGCGGCAGACTGGCCGCCAGCGCCGTCGGTACGGGCTCCAGAGGCAAGGCAGCGACCGACTGTGCAAGTGCATCCACGGGTCCCAGAGCCCGACCCGCCAGCCACCAGCCTATCGCCGTTGTCACCGCCGCGCAGAGCCATACCAACACCCAGATCCAGAACTGCAACGCCTCTTCCAACTCCTCGATCTGGCCAATGTCGATCCGGTAAACCAGCATTCCTTCTGCACCCTCAAATACCCCGACGTGCGGCTCTTCGCCCTCTTCACTGCGGTATTCGTGAATACCCGGAGGCAGCCCACGCAGGGCCTCGGGAAGGCGTTGCGAGTTCATGTCCGGCACCAGCCATCCCTCAAGATGGCGCGTTTCCGGCATACGCGGCATCAGGCCTTCCGCCATGTCCGCTCGCGCGGCATCGGCCTCTGCGGCGAGCACCGTACGCAGAAGGATGTGTTCGTAGCGCTCGGCAAGCTGCTTCAAGGTGTACGAGAACGCCGATCCCAGCACGAGACCCAGCAGACCGATGCTGGTCGCCACGCGCATTCGAAGTGACCATTGCCGCTTCATGTGCTTGCCACTCAGAGAATTGATCGCCGGATACCTTACACCAGTGATTCAGCTCGACCTTCCGGCAGCAATCAGGTCGCACATCGCGAAACGAGGCCAGTTGCGCCAAACTAGCGGTTCTAAGAATGACTGCCGATGCATGGTCAACCCGCACACCAACCGCCTTCCCCTCGCCCGCTCGCCCCGCGCACCACGCGACCTCTGGTGGCTGTTCAGTCTGGCCTTGCTGGTCCTCGGTGTCGGCTACGGCTTGCGTGATCCCTGGCCGGCCGACGAACCTCGCTTCGCCCTGATCGGACGCGACATCTGGGAAAGCGGTCAGTGGTTCCTGCCGCATCGCGGCCCCGAGCTGTATGCCGAGAAGCCGCCGATCTTCCTTTGGCTGCAAGCCTTGGCCTACGGACTGACGGGTTCGGTACGTTGGAGCTTCCTGCTGCCGTCAATGCTCGCCGCACTGGGTACGCTGGCGCTGCATTTTGATCTGGCGCGTCGTCTGTGGACCCGCAAGGCCGCGTTCTGGAGCAGCCTCGCCTTGTTGTTCTGCGTGCAGTTCACGCTGCAAGGTCGCACGGCGCAAATCGATGCGGTGCTGATGTTCTGCACGACGCTCGGCTTGTATGGCTTGCTGCGCCATCTGCTGCTGGGTCCGGCTTGGGGCTGGTACGTGATCGGTGGCATCGCGACTGGCATCGGCGTGATCACCAAAGGCACCGGCTTCCTGCCCTGGCTGCTGATGATTCCCTACGTGTTCGCCCGCTGGCGACAGTGGCCCGGCTTGCCGGGATTCGTCGGCGGCTGGCGTTGGGCTCTCGGCCCACTCGCCATGTTGCTGCCGATCCTGCTGTGGCTGCTGCCGCTGTTGTGGATGTCGGTCAACACGCCGACGCAGGAGCTGCTGGCCTATCGTGATGATCTGCTGCTGCGTCAGACGGTCACCCGCTACGCCAATGCCTGGCATCACCACAAGCCATTCTGGTACTTCGTGGTCGAGGTCATCCCGATCTTCTGGCTGCCCTTCTCCTTGTTGGTGGTGTGGGCGGCACCGGCATGGCGACGGCGCTTGCAGCGAAGCGATCCGCGCATTCTGTTGACCCTGGTCTGGATCGCCCTGGTAGTGCTGTTCTTCTCGCTTTCGCCGGGCAAGCGCCACGTTTACATCCTTCCCGCACTGCCTGCACTGGCTCTGGCCTTCACGCCCATTCTTCCGGGCTTGTTGCGGCGAGCCGCCGCGCAGCGTGCCGGCAGCATCGTGACCTTGCTGTTGGGTCTGGTGATTGCCGCTGCCGCGGCTGCGGCGCTGTTTGGTCGGCCCGGATTTGCCGTCAAAGTTGAGACAGACAATGGCGTCGCACCCTGGGACTGGTTGCTGGCTGTCGGCACCGTCGGCATCGTCGTCAGCCTGATCCTGTGGCGGCGCGGCTGGCCGGCTTTTGCGGTGTTCATGCTCGCGGTGTGGTCAGGCTACGGCCTGTTCGGCTTTCCTCAGATGACGGATGCGCGTTCAGGCAAGGCACTCATGCAACGCATTGCGGAACGCCAACCTGCCGATGTGTCACTGGGTCTGGTTGGCGCGCCCGAGCAACTGTTGCTGCAAGCACAAGGCGACGTCCGCGCCTTCGGTTTCAAGCGCCCGTTGGACGAACAAAAGCGGCTGGCTTATGCCTGGCTGAAGGAAAACTCAACACACTGGCTGCTAATGTCGCGTACCGCGCTGGACCCGTGTATTCAGCGCGAGTGGATTCTGGATGTCGGCGTATCCAATCGTCGTCACTGGTTCTTGATTCCCCCGGTTGCGGTGGATGTGGCCTGTATTGATGCCGCAGGCTATGTCGCCCCTGCAACACCCTGAGCACTGTCAATGTCGACCGCCACTGCACTGAACCTCTCTGTCGTTGTTCCCGCCCACAACGAATCCGGCAATCTGCCCGATCTGATCGCTGAAATCGTCGCCGCGCTGCAGGCGCGGGATGACTATGAAATCGTCATCGTGGATGACTGCAGCAGCGACGAATCCCCACAGGTGCTGGCCAGTTTGCAGACGCAACTGCCACAACTGCGTGTCCTGCGACACCTGAAAAACGCCGGGCAAAGCGCCGCGCTGCGCAATGGCGTGCGTCATGCGCGCGGCACCTGGATTGCCACCCTCGACGGCGACGCGCAGAACGTGCCCGCTGACATCCCGCGTCTGTGGGATGAGATGCAACGTCGTGGCAATCCGAATCTCAAATTGATTCAAGGCTGGCGCACCACCCGACGCGACACCGGACTGAAACGACTGTCGTCGAAGATCGCCAATGGCGTGCGCTCGCGCATGCTGCGTGATGCCACGCCGGACAGCGGTTGTGGCATTCGACTGGTGGAACGCGAAGCCCTGCTCAACGTGCCGAACTTCAACCACATGCATCGCTTCATCCCGGCGCTGATCCGTCAGGCCGGTTGGGACGTCGACACCTTGCCGGTCAGCCATCGGCCGCGCGGTGCAGGCAGTTCGCACTACGGCCTGTGGAACCGTCTGTGGGTCGGCATCGTCGATCTATTCGGTGTGGCCTGGCTGGGTCGTCGCTCGCGTCCGACCATCGTGCAGGAACAATCCCGCTCATGACCGAGACCAATCCGCTGTGGATCGGCATTGGCCTGACTGCACAGATCGCCTTCTCGGCACGCTTCCTGGTGCAGTGGCTGCTGTCGGAACGCGCTCGCCGCAGCCTGATGCCGATTCACTTCTGGTATTTCAGCTTGGCGGGATCAGCCCTGCTGCTGGCCTACGCCGCGCATCAGCGTGACCTGATCATCGCCTTGGGCCAGATGGCCGGACTGGCGATCTACCTGCGCAATCTGGAACTCATCCAACGCCACGAAGGCCGCCGCCATCTGTTCTTCCTGTGGCCCTGGCTTGGCCTCAGCTTGATCGCGCTTGCTTCCGGTTGGTTCAGCCACGCCGCGCCCGTCACCCATGCGATCAGCAAGGTCGCGATGTTCTGGATCGTGATCGGCATGGTGGGCCAGGTGCTGTTTACCGGCCGCTTCGTCGTGCAGTTGTACTTCTCCGAACGCGCGCAACGCTCGGTCAATCCGATCCATTTCTGGTATCTGTCGATGAGCGGCAGCCTGCTGCTGCTCGCCTACGCCATCGCCCAACGCGACCCGGTCATCATCCTCGGCCAGAG
>Ga0075163_10010010_pt1 | contig 12421 bp, 12 predicted proteins | sample JI1023141ADNA_FD_71478 | JGI IMG/M metagenome (GOLD analysis project Ga0075163, IMG submission 71478) | Wastewater effluent complex algal communities from Wisconsin, to seasonally profile nutrient transformation and Carbon sequestration -... | ecosystem: Engineered > WWTP > Effluent > Algae...
GCGTGGACGGCGGGCGCGAGCGCCGTGGACAGGGGGTACTGCGCCGTCGCGTCGCCGGGGGCGTTGGTCGGAGCCGCGTGGACGGCGGGCGCGAGCGCCGTGGACAGGGGGTACTGCGCCGTCGCGTCGCCGGGGGCGTTGGTCGGAGCCGCGTGGACGGCGGGCGCGAGCGCCGTGGACAGGGGCGCCGCGCGGGCGCGTCGCCGGGGGCGTCGGCCGGAGCCGCGTGGACGGCGGGCGCGAACGCCGTGGACAGGGGGTGCTGCGCCGTCGCGTCGCCGGGCGTCGGCCGGAGCCGCGTGGACGGCGGGCGCGAACGGCGGGCGCGAACGCCGTGGACAGGGAGCGCTGCGCCGGTCGGGGTCGCGTGGACAGGGGGTGCTGCGACGGTCGGGGTCGCGTGGACGGCGGGCGCGAGCGCCGTGGACAGGGGGTGCTGCGAGGTCGCGTCGCCGGGGGCGTCGGTCGGACGGCGGGCGAGCGTTGTGGACGGTGGCCGGAACCGCGTGGACGGCGGGCGCGAGCGCCGTGGACAGGGGGCACCGTGCGGTCGCTTCGCCAGAGCGAAGGCCGGAGCCGCATGACGGCGAGATCACGCCGGGGGACCGCGATCCTTGTCGGCCGGCGGTTCGTCCTCGCCGCCGACTGGCGTCCCCTGCTCTGGGGTCCGTTGCAAGGTGGCGACATCGGCCCGCAAGCGCTCGAGCTCGGTTTTCGCTGCGGCGAGCTGCGCCTCGAGTTCCGCGACCCGGCCACGGCGTGTCGTGCTCCCGGCTTCCGACCTGCGGACCCGCGGCGTTGGCGTCAGTGCCGGTGGAGCCGTGCTGGCGAGCCGACATGTCGCGGGGGCGTGCTTAGCCAGCTTGCGATAGATCGGCGACTGCTGGTCCAGGAGCGCCGAGACACGCAAGGCCCAGCGCCGCGCGCCCATCTGCTCGACGAGCGGCGTGACCCGGGCGAGCAGCTTGGCCGCCGCGGCCGCCGACACCACCGACGGCATCGTCGCCAGGTGGCCGCCCGCGTGCAGGGCGGCGAACAACACCAGCGACCCACCGACGACGTCGCCGATGCCGGACATGTCGCCGCACGCCCGCTCGAGCGCAGCCAACCACTCGCGGGCGACCTCGGCCCCCTTCGCGACCGGGATCTGGGTCGCCGCGTGTCGGAGGTGTCGCACGAGGACCGCAGTGACCTCCTCCGAGAGCTCGAGCGGTGTCAACGCGTTGGCCACGGGCCGCGCGCTCGGTGGGCTCGCGCCTGCTCGGACGGTGGCCCGGTCGGTCGCACGTTGCGCCGTGGACCGGGGCGCTGTTGGAGGGATGACCTCTCCGATGAGGGTCGATCTCGGGGCGGTCGACGTCCTCCTGTTGACGGCTGGCTCCCGTCTCCTCGCCAGTGCCGGGTGCGTGGGCATCCACGGCCAGGGCAACGGGGCGGCGCAGACGGAGCCTTCGCCCGCGCGCTCGTCGACATGCGGCATCGCCACGGCCGGTGGCTCGGCGCACGGGGTGTCCTCGACATCCACGCCACCATCCGGCGCCAGATTCGGCCGCGCCGTTGCTCGTTTTGGGCCAGGTCGTGCACGAGGTGGGGACGGAGGCGGCATGAGGAGGGCGTCCGCGTCGAAGTCGGGCGCTTCCTCGCTGGGCCCGGACCAAAGCACGTGGCAGAAGACCTGACCCGCGACCGTGACGAACACGTATGCGACCTCGCGGCCGAGGTTGACCAGGAGTAACGCGCCGTCCGGGGTAGCGAGCGCGCCGATGATCCGGTCGTCGCCAACATACACGAGGGGGTAACGCTCCCCTTCGAACACGGCCGTGATGTCGGGCCTCGCGCTCGCCGCCTGGGACGGGACGTCGTGGACAAGCCGGCTCGGCCGGCTGTCGACGCAGGCGAACCGTCTCTGCTCCCGGACCTCGACCAGCACCCCGGCGTCGCGCTCGGGCGAGAGGATGAACTTGTAGTCCGGCGTCGGCTCCGGGAGCTGGGCCTCCGCCAGCTTGAACCACCGCTGCGCCGCGTCCAGCACCCGCGGGTCCGTGTTCATCACCACCATCCGCCGCCTCCACGGTGCTCCGCTGCGCACGCCGACAGCGGCGTCGCAACGGCTTCTCCACCACAACTCGCAGGCTATCTCGACCGCCACGTACCCGCCAAGCTTCTCCTGCAAGAACGCGAACGTTCCGCCATCTTAACCTCAACTAAACCCACGGCGAAAAATGCCTTGACAGCGCTGATGACGCTGCAGCATCGCGATCGGCGCGATGTCACGGGCCCCTGGAGTCATCCGCCGATCGGCCGCGTCCCGTCCCTGCCGTCCATCGACAGTTGCGAGCGTCGCCGCTGGAGTGTCGGGCGGAGCTGCGCGCACCGTCAGTCCTCGCCGGACTTGCATGCGGCCAGCGCGGCGACGAGGTCGGACGGAGCGGGGCGAGGAGTCGCGCGATCGGCAGGCGTGCCGCCCGGATCGTGGGGCCCAGGCGGCTCCGGGGCACAGTGGCGAGGAGGCGTGGGTCCAGAGCCGGCGCTGCGCTCGGCTCGGGTGCGGAGCGGAGTCATGCAAATGTCGGATGTTTACCGGGAAATCCTCACTGCAGAGATGCGCGAGGTTGGGCGCGCTGCGACACGAACCAACTAGGTGGTGTATGCTCTCAACCCGATCGCTAGCACGGTCGGCGGTAGTTGCGCACACCCACCCCACCCACACGATAAGACCGGAGCACACCCATGGCGCTGAAAGCATGCCTCGAGTGCAAGAAGGAAATCAGTACCGAATGCAAAAAGTGTCCCAATTGCGGCAAACAAAATCCCTTCGGCAAGACGCCGACCTGGGTCGTCGTAGTGGGCGTGCTTGTTGGCCTAGTAATCCTTGGCAAGATTTTCGGCGATCCCAAGGACCGGAGCACCGGGAGTACAGTTACCAGCACCGCCAGCACCGCCAGCACCGCTAGCACCGCCAGCACCGCTACACCGGCAGCGCCGAAGGCAGAGCCGGCGATGTCTGTCCCGCTGAAAACCCTGCTCGGAGAATACAAGGACAACGAAATCCGAGCGGACGCTAAGTTCAAGGACAAGGTCATCCAGGTGAGCGGCAAGGTCGATGACGTCAAGAAGGACCTCCTCGACAACATGTACGTCACGCTCGGGACGGGCGCTCAGTTCGAGATTCCGCAGATCCAGTGCTTCCTGACCGACAGCGAGACGAGCAAGGCGGCGTCGCTGTCGAAGGGCACCACCGTGACCGTACAAGGCCGGGTCGATGGCCTCATGATGAATGTACTCGTGCGGGACTGCACCATTCAGTAAGGCTCCGGCCACTCGGCGCATGGCGACGTCGGCGCCGCGACCAACACCCGGGCCCCTCGGCGTCGTCGCACGGCGCGGGCCAACGGCCCGAGTCGCCGACCAACGCCCGGAGCCCCGGCCCGGCGTCACCGACCAACAGCTCCGGGCGTGGGCCGCGACCACGCCCGGATTCTCAGCTTGTCGCACCGCGCAGGAACTGGCGCGAGTAGGGTGGAAGCTGGCTAGAACGTGGTCGAAGCGGCGAGCGGCTTGCTCGCTGCGAGCACTAGCGCCGCGGCGCTAGTGCTCGAGCTGCAGGAGCAGGCAGCCTCCGGAGCTACGGGCGCAACGTCGTCATCCGCCGCGGCGGGTGACGGGCGAGCACATCCTCGACACACCGCCCCATCTCTCCAACCGGCGCCTCGTCGTTGACCCGGAGCGGCCCCTGCGGATCGTACGCGATCACCAGGCGGGTCGTCGCGTGCGGCTTGCATGCGGCCAACGCGGCCACGAGGTCGAACGGTGCGCGGCGAGGAGGCGCATAATGGGCAGGCGCGTCGTCCGGGGCGTGGGTCGCGGGCGGCGGGGTGACGGGCGCAGGCGGCTCCGGAGGCGCAGCGGCGAGGAGGCGCGGGTCCGGGGCCGACGGGGCCAGGCGAGGATCCGGCGCTGCGCTCGAGGTCCCGGCCGCCGTGGTCGGGCACACGGCGGCGGCTGCCGCGGGACACACCGCCGGGGGCGAGCTCAGGTCGAGCGCAAGCCAGGCGGACGCCGCGAGCAGGCCGAGCGCCGGCGCGGACCAGACAGCACGACGCGCGCGCCGCTTGGCGGTGACCTGTCGCATGGCGACGCGGAGCGTCTCGGCCATCGACGTCGCGCTGTGGTGACGCCGGTCGCGGACGTCGAGCGCGCCGAGGAGGACCGCGCGCAGCGGAGCCGGGAGCGGGATCCGGCTCGCCACGCTCACGGGCTCGGCGTTGTGTGGATCGGGGAGCTGCTCGCCGCTCAGCATCGTCGCCCACAGCGCCCCGATCGAGAAGACGTCGGCCCGGTAGTCGCCCGGTCGGCCGCGGAAGCGTTCGGGCGCGACGTACCCCTCGGTCCCCCAGATCATCATGCCCGTCGATGCATCGGGCGGCGTCAGCACGAGGCCCTTGTCCTCCTCGATCATGCGCGCGTAGCCGAGATCGAGGAGGCGGCCGCGCTCGGTGCCGTCCTGGACCTCGATCATGGCGTTGTTCGCCGAGATGTCGCGGTGTGCCACGCCGTGGGCGTGCAGCGCGGCGAGCCCGCCGAGCAGGTCGAGCACGATCGGCACCGTGCGCTCCCACGGCATCGCGCCCTGGGCGATCGTCTTGGCGATGCTTCGCCCTTCGACGAGCTCGAACACGGTGTAGCGTCGGCAGAGCCAGCCGAGGTCGTAGGCGTGCACGAGGCCCGGGTGACGGATCTGCGCGGCGATCTGGGCCTCCTGCACGAACCTGCGGCCGATGTCCTGGTCCTGGTCGTGCTCGGGGTGCAGAATCTTGACCGCGACCTTGGCCTTGGTCGTCATGTCCGTCGCGGCGTAGATCGAGGCCGTGCCGCCGTAGCCGATCCGACGCTCGAGCTTGTAGCGCTTCCCGAGCGTCTCGCCCGTGAAGTCGTGATCGATTGCGCACCGCGCGGCGAGGTCGAAGGGCTGTGACATGGCTAGAACTCCAAGGCGAGGCGGATCCCCGCCGTGGGCAAGATCGAGGGTTGGAGCGCGAACCGGGCGGCCTTGCTGCGCCGGGCATCAAGCACGAGGAGCGCGGCTCCGGCGACGGACAGCGCACCCGCGGCGACGCCGAGGCCGATCGCCGTGTGGTCGGCGAGCGCGCCGCGCCTGGTGATCGCCGCGAACGTGCTCGCATCGTCGGTGCCGATCGCCTGTCCGCTGTGCTGGTCACGCAGCGCTTCGGCCTGGCCTCGCAGCGAGGCCCCGCGCACCAGCGCCGCGACCATGCCGCCCCCGAGCGTGAGCCCGACACCGAGCGCAGCGCCCCCGGCGATCCGGAGCGGGCGGCGGGTGGGCGTGGGCCTCGGCTTCGGCTTGTGGTCGCCCGGTCCCTGCTTCGGTCCTTCGGGCGTCGGCGGCGTGGTGGTGGTCCGGCCCGCGCCCGCCGGCTCGTCGCCCGCCGGGCAGCGGCCGGCGATCTCCGCGAGCCGCCCCGCGACGGCGGCCCGATCGTGCGGGCGGTCCTCGGCCCCCGGCGCGACGAGCTGCGCCGCGAACGTTCGCAGCATCGCCGCCGACCTGCACAGCGCCGCAGCGTGCCCGGCCTCCGCGGCCCGCCGGTAGTAGGAGGCCGCCTCGAGCACGAGCACCGCACGACTCGCCAGCGCCGGGACGCCCTCGGCGGCCGTGCGGCACGCGTCCCCGGCGGCGACAAGCCCGTCAGCGGACACACCCTGCGGCGTCTCGGCGGCGTCGGCGAGCCGGTGACACTCGGCCTCATGCTCGCGCCACTTCTCGGCCGTGTCGTGCGAGCCGGCCGGGGCCAGAGCCAGCGTCAAGAAGAGGGCGGGCAGGGTCATAGCCGCACATGGTAGCGGAGATCTACGACTTCGTGGCCAGAAAATTGCGAGGGATAAGTCAGTGGCCATCTCTCAACGGGGCAGACAGGCCGCGCGGCCTTGCGCTACCCTCGGGGGCATGATGCGGTCCCTCGGTCTCCCCGCCCCGCTCCTGGTCGCCGCGCTGTCCCTGCCGGTCCCGATCGCGTGCTTCGGCCACGTCGAGCTCGAGGCGTGCACGTTCACCGCCCCCACCTACTGCGAGGACACCCCGGCGGGGTCGTCCTCCACGACGACCGCGGCCGCCGGCGAGGTCGGGCCGACGACCGGCGGGTCCGGCGACACCGCCTCGGAAGCCACGGGCAGCGGGGCAGGTGCGACCGAAACGGGCGGCAACGCGACTGACACGGGCGACGAGTCCGGCGGCAGCGTGACCGCCCTGCCGATCGACCCGCCACCCGAGGTCTGGGACCTCCACTGCGATCCCGAGATCGCCGACGAGGTCGGCCCTGCGACGTGCACCTACCAGGTCAGTCCGGACGCGGTGGAGGCCGATCTCCTGGACGACGGCGAGATCGTGGCCACCGGCCCCGCCGGCGCTCCGCTCATCTTCCCGATCACGAGCGCCCCGCACAACAACCCGGGCAGCACGATCACCGTCGTGGTCCGCGACCCCGCCGGCCAGACCGCGCAGACCTCACTCTACCAGCCGGCCGTGGTCCAGGACCCCGGAACCAAGGTGTGGACGACGCAGGAGCCGAACGACGGGCAGGCCAGCATGGCCCGCGGGGTCGCGCTGCAAGGCGACTACGTGGTCACGGGCGGGGTCCACTGGACGAACGGCAAGCTCGTCGCCACGCTCCGCCGCTACGACCAGGGCGGGCAGTACATCGCCAGCGCGGAGGGCTGGACCAAGACGCACACGGAGTGGACCACGCGCCCCGAGCTGAAGACCGCGGCGATCGGCCTCACCGGCGTCGCCGTCGATGCCGACCAGAACATCATCGCGGTCGGCGTCGCCTACGTCGCGGACGAGCCGCGCATGTACCTCGCCCGCTTCTACCCGGACGGGACCCTGCACTGGGAACTCCTCGGCGAACTCCCGACCGAGGCCCGCGCCGTGGGCGTGCAGCCGGACGGCACGATCTGGATCGCCGGCTCCGTGCGCACCGGCACCGCCCCAGATCGGTGGGATCTCGCGGTGTGGGTCTACGGCCCGGACAAGCAGGCCCACGGCCAGGACATCTACAACGACCCGGCCGATTTCATGGAGGAACGAAGCGAGCGCGCCAACGCCGTCGCGGTGTTGCCGGGCGACCGCGTCGTCGTCGCGGGTACACGCGAGGTCTTCGTCGATGATCCGAATCCGTGGGTACCGCGGGGTGTGGCGCTCGTGTACGAGGGCAAGGGCAAGCGCATCGGCGAATGGACCTCGCCCGGCGACAAGATGTTCCGCGATGAGATCCTGGCGGCCGTCGCCACCGATACCGGCGTCGCGCTCTGCGGCTACGCGAAAGCCCATCCGTCCGATCCAGATCAGCGACCGCAGATCCTCGTACGCTGGCACGACGGGGACTTGGCGGAGGAGAAAGCGGCGCGGCTCGAGATCACGTCCGGCGGCGGTACATGCAACGCGGTCGGCTACAACCTCGAGGGCGCGACGATCATCGGCGCGGCCGTCAGCGAGCTCGGTCAGGGCAGCAACCAGTGGATCTTCGCGGTCCGCGACGCGGCGCTGCCGAAGATCGACTACATGAAGCGCGACGGCCTCGACTCGGGGGACGACGGGGTGCTCGCGCTCGCGTGCGACTACGTGTGTGCGTGGGCCGGCTACGAGGGGGTCGGCGGCGTCGCTAAGTGGATCGCCGGCCTCCGCCGCGGGTAGTCGTCACTGCGGGACCAGCACGGCGCACTGGTCCAGCGCGAGCGCGGCCCCTTCTTGCAGGAAGGAGCCGTAGTCCGGGGAGCAGATCGACAGGAATCGGCCATGCGCGGCAGTCTCCGCGAACCAGCGTAGTCTGTTCGCCCCGAGGCCCACATCCGGACACACCCCGCCCCGCAGGTCCGAGTCGTCCGAGATCACAAGCACGACGACGGCCTCCTCGTTGCCGCCCTTGACGGTCACGAGCGTGTCGTACCAGCTCGCCGGGGTGCCGGGGCTACCGTTGTCCTGCGCAGCCTGGACGATGACGACCACCAGAAGCGCGTCTGGACGGACGAACCCGTCATTGCAGCCACCGTTCAGGATGTCGGGCTCGAGCGCCTCCATCATCGACAGCGGCGCCACCGGCGTCTTCGGGCCTCCTCCGAGCGTGGCGATGCAGGCGAACGACTCCTCGAGCGTGGCCGCGTCGGCCGTGGTGATGTAGCGGTGTTCGGTCGCCAGCTCGCAGCGCTTGTTCGAGCCGTCGAAGTTGCCGACGATGGTCACGCCTGCACCGTACTCCACGTCGCACTCGACGAACGGCCCGCACGGGTAGTCCTGCGGGCAGCCCTCCACCTGACAGTCCCCACACATCACTTCGCAGTCGTAGCACTTCTCTCCCAGGAGCCCGATGTGGGCCGCGTCCACGACCATGATCTGGTAGTCGAAGTCCGCGAGCTCCTGCCCGAGCAGACCCACGAACACCGGGAACGCAGCCTTGAGCCGCTCCTGATACTTCAGCATCTCGAAGTGCGAGTCGATGACGAACAGGAAGTCGATCTTGCCCTGGCAGCCGATCGGCGGCAGGTCGAAGTCCGGCGGCGGGCGCATGTCCCACATGCTCCCCGACACCGCGGCCGTGCTGTCCTCCTCACCGCCGGTGCTCGTGCTGCCGGAGCTGCTCGCGCTCGTGCTGCCGGAGCTGCTGGTGCTCGTGCTCGAGTCGCCGGTGCTCGTGCTGCCCGCGGCGTTCGTCGCCGACTGGGACCCGCCGCCGGTGAAGCCGGTCTCAGCGTTGTCCCGCGCGCACGCCGGCGCCTGACTTGCGGCGGCGGCGAGGCTTAGCAGCGCGAGCGGGCGGAGGCGCATCCACGCGCGAGCGTACCGTAGGACCCGATGGAAGGCCACCCTTCGTCCAATCCCGGGCGGCGACGAGCGCGGCGATCTCGTCGAGCGACACCCCCTGCTCGCGCATCGCCAGGACGAACCGCACCTGCTCGAGCACGTGCGCGGGGAAGCGGTTGAAAACGCCGTCCGGGTAGCCGTGCGACACCTTGATCGGCGAGGTCAGACACCCCTTGGCGATCCACACGCGGATCGTCCGGCGGGTCATGCCCGCGGCCTCCATGATGTCCGCCATCGTGGCGAAGGACGGGTCGAGCTTGCGCCGTTCGGCCATGCGGTGGGGGATGGTACGCCGTCCCCGCTCGGCGGCGCTACCGGCGACGCCCCCCGCCGCGGCTGGCGGCCTTGGCCGGCGCGGACGGCCTCCTGGCGGCGGGCTGCTCCGGAGCGGCAGGCGGGCGGCCCTCGGCCTTGGCCTTGCGGGCCTCCTCGGCGTCCATCTTCTCCAGCATCGCCAGGACCTCCTCGTTCGTGAAGCCGCCGGCCCGCTTGGCGACGACGAACTTGGCCCGCTCGATCACCCACGCGGGGAAGCGGTTGAACACCCCGCCGGGCATGCCCAGGGACACCTTCAGCGGCTGCGGCAGGAGCCCGAGCTCGACCCAGACCTGGACCGTCCGCCGGGCGATCCCCGCCGCGGCCATGACGTCGTCCGTGGTCACGAAGGCGGGATCGAGGTTCCGGTGGATGGCCACTGCCGGCGCAGTCTACAGCATGGTGCACTCGCGCACCAGCCCCGGAAGGCCCGCAAACGCCGATTTCACAGGCTCTTGCGCCTCCACTCGCCAGGTTGTAGTCTCGATGTGCTCAATGAGAAATCATTAACAGAGGAATGATCACCGATGGACGCCAGCACGGACCCCAGCATCGCATCCCCCACCGCCGTCTTCTGCTTCGATCACACCCGCCCGCCGCCCGAGACGTCTTGCCCTCCGTCGCCCCGGTCAGAGCCCGGCTTCTACCGATCAACGACGACGGACTTCTACGTCACGGCCGACGGCCGCGTGTTCCTGCTCCGCACCCCCGACGAGCCCGCCTGCCTCCACCTGTGCCACACGCTGCCCACGACCGTGACGCCCGCGTCGGCCAGGGTCGAGCCGGCGCTCGAGATCCTCGCCCGCGCCGCCGACGAGCTTGCCCGGCCCTCGACCGCCCGCATGCGATCGATCCGTGACGAGGTTCGCCGCGACCGCCTCGTCGCGGTCGCGGCGCTCCTGCAGGAGACCCTCGAGTGCGTCGGCGAGGAGATCGAGCGCCTCCTGCTGGACGAGTGCCCGCCCGATCCTGCCGGCCTCCACGAGCGCCTGACGGAGCGGCTGGACGTGCTCAACCGGCAGCGCCTCGCGCTCGACAGCCAGGGCATCAACCGCCGCGGCGAGCGGGAGAACGTGCCCGCGCCCGGCCCCCACGTCCCCCCGGCCGCTGCCCCGTACGTCCACCGCGGCGAGTACCTCGGTTGGTCCGTGGGTCTGGCAGCCGTCGCCGCGTCGCTCCCCAACATGCCCGAGACCGTCGCCGAGATCCGCGACGCCCACATGCGAGGCGACCTCTGGACCCTCGCCCGCGACGGCCTGGTCCACGTGTTTCGCTGCCCGCCGACATCCACGAGCAACACCACAACGAGCAAGGAGACAACATCATGATCGGACTCTCGACCCTGAGCACCATCGTCAACCGCGCCCTGGCGGTCAAGCAACCCAACCCCCCCGGCCCTGGGATCACGGGCACCTCAGACCCGGCTTGGTTGCGCCGCCGGCGGAGTCGGCCTAGTCTCGCCGCGGAGGCCATGGTTCGCAGCAGCCGCGCGGGGTGGTTCCTGGCGGTGGGGCTGGTCCTGGGCCTGAGCGGCGCGTGCAGCAAGGACAAGCCGGTGGAGAAGGCGAAGTGCAGCACCCAGACGAAGTGCAAGGCCGGGTACAAGTGCGTGAACGTCGACGGCGGCGGGCCCGTGGTTGGGCCGCTGGACCTCGGCGTGTGCGAGGAGGATCCTTGCACGGTGTTGGTTCCGTGCGAGACGCCCCAACACGCCACGCACCCCAAGGAGCCCTGTGTCAACGATCTGGTTGAAATGTGCGACGTGCATCACCCCAACAGTTTCTGCAAGTGCCAGAGCACCCTGCCCAACCAGGGCGTGGTGACGACCGGCAACACGCCAACGACAGGCTGATCAAGATGTCGCACGCACGCGTCGCCCTGACCCCGCTCGTGCTCGTCGCCGCGTGCATGGACGACGCGCCACGGTACGAGCTGGGCGGGCTGACGGTGCTGACGGAAGACTTCACGGAGGTCTGCTCGGACAGCTTCCCGTACTTCGAACGCCGCTTGACGTGGCTCGAGCGCGAGACCGGGCTCCCCCGCGATCCGGCGGGATTGATCTTCCACTGGTACCTCAACGGTGCGCCGACCAAGAAGTGCCGGACTGGCAACTGCACGGTGGGTCGCTCGTTCTTCGCAGAGTGGTTCGCGTTCAGCCACGAACTCGTCCACGCGCACCTGAGCCGCCTTGGGCACCCTCGGGTCTGGCTGGTCGAGGGTATGGCGGTGATGCTCGAGGATGATCGGGCCCTCGCCGTTGACGACTACCAGACCCCATCGGAGATGATGAGGATCGAAGATCCGATCGATCTCGACTACTCGAACGCGGGCGGGTTCACCAACTACCTGCGCGACCGCTACGGCATGGCGCAACTCCTCGAGTACTACGAGGCCAGCGCCGATGCGGGAGTCGATGCGGCGGTCGAGATCTTCGGCGACGTGTTCGGCGAGAGCTTCGACGATGTCGAGGCCGAGTACCTGACCCTCGACAATCTCCCCCGGGCCGGTTCGCCCACCTGCGACGCGCTCGAGGTCGCGTGGACCGGCGAGTCGTGGCAGCACGACTTCGTCCTGGCCTGCGACGAACCCGGGTCGCTCGGCCCTCAGCAGTCGTGGAACGACGGCGACGACGACAAGGGGCCGGGCCTGTTCTCCACGGTCACGATGACGATCCCGCCGGGGCCAGTGACGTTCGACCTCACCTCCACAGAGCCCGTCTGGATCACGATCACAGCGTGCGGTCAGCCGGAGTGGGTCTTCCTCTCGCCTGACGAGCCTCAGACCGACGCCGATCTCATCGGCGGCAAGTACCTCGTGTCCGTGCAGACCTACCTGGACCCGGTGGCGACTGCCAGCCTGACCGCACGTCTGCTCGCAGCGGGTGGAGTTCGAAGCAAGATCGCCACGCAGCCGATCGGACCGACCCGCAGTCAGACTCACCCCTGCAAGGCCCGGCACGTCGCGTCGGCGCGACCTGACCTTTAGGTCAGATCGTACCCGCCGCCGGCCCTCGCGATGTGGCACGATGGCCGGTCTCCAACGGCCCCGGGGCTCGGCTCGAGACCTGCACTGCGGACCCGTCCGAGCCAGCGATGCGCGACGGCGCGATCCCCCGAAGGTCTCGAAAATTCGTACCGATTTTGTCGCGAAAGCAGCGGTTTCCGAGACAGCCCCTCGTAAACGGGTCCGTAGAGGGGTCTAGCGCCTCCTGTACACGACATCACCAACATC
>Ga0075163_10010013_pt1 | contig 12416 bp, 8 predicted proteins | sample JI1023141ADNA_FD_71478 | JGI IMG/M metagenome (GOLD analysis project Ga0075163, IMG submission 71478) | Wastewater effluent complex algal communities from Wisconsin, to seasonally profile nutrient transformation and Carbon sequestration -... | ecosystem: Engineered > WWTP > Effluent > Algae...
ATGCGCATGAGTTCGGGGATTGATTGGAATGAGACCTACGAGGCTTCGCCTGTTTTTTCGTCCGTGATGGCGATGCTTTATTCGCGAGGGAGCGACGACATGCCCGCATTTGTCGCTTCGAATCCGGCCAAGCACGCCCCAGGCACATTTTGGAGTTATTCGAGCGGCGACACAAACCTTGCGCTCGCTGCGCTCCGTACGACGATGACGGCGGAGGAATACGATAATTATCCGTGGAAGGCTCTTTTTGAGCCATTGGGGATGACGAGCGCGCGTTTTGAGCGAGACGGAGCCGGCAATTTCGTAGGTTCTTCGTATCTTTATTCGAGCGCGCGTGATCTCGCCAAGTGGGCGTTTCTTTATTTGGCGGATGGTGTTTGGGAGGGAAAGCGGATCTTGCCAGAAGGTTTTGTCGCTTATTCGCTGACGATGGCGCCTGCGTATTATACCACGACGATTACGCGTTCGTTATGGGAGGACAACCCGGGCGCCCAGGTCTATTTGAACCTCGGCGATCCGAAACGGGGCATTCCGCGGCCATGGCCAAAAGCGCCCCCGGATATGTTTGCGGCGAGTGGTCATTGGGGAAAATCAATTGTCGTGTTCCCGTCTTCGGACTTGATCGCAGTTCGGCTGGGTGATGATCGGGAATATGGTTGCTCGGAGGCTTTGGTTGAAGATTGCGTGAAGGATCCCGAGCTGGCCTTTACAAAATGGTATTATATGGAGATGCTCGCGGGGTTGGTGAAGTCATGAAGAAGGCGCTCAAGGTGGTTGGCATTGGCCTCGGTGTTCTTCTCCTTGCCGTGCTGATGTTTGTTCTTTTGAATTGGAAACACCTCCGCGCTTTCCCGCGGCTTCCTTCGGGGTACGAGGCCAAGGAGCTTTGTTCTTGTCTCTTCGTTGAGGGCCGCAGCCAACCCGAGTGTGAGGGGTTTATTCGGCAGAGCGTGGTGCCGATAGACAGCCGCTCGTTTGATATGGAGGGGAAGAAGGTGACAGTGACCGCGTTATGGACGAGCCGGAGTGCCCATTGGGTATCGCCGCGTTATGGTTGCGTGCTCGACCCTGCGGCCAAGTGATTTGATTTAGTACCGCTCTGCGTCTGTTTTCGGCGCCATGGGGAAGGGCGGGGCGAATTCGCCATTGACTGTGAGACCGCCGTGCATAAACACGCCGGCGCCTCGCAAAAAACCTGCGGGGAAATTAAGCACGGGTTTGCTTACGTCGTCGAGTGCGGCGGTATGCTCCGCGCTGAGCTTCAAATCGAGCGCGGCGATGTTATCATCAAGTTGAGCGAGCCTACGCGCGCCGATGATGGTGGAGGTGACGCCGGGCCGTCCTTGCACCCAAGCGAGCGCGACGCGAGCGGGCGTGCTCTCGATTTGTTTGGCGATATCGATGAGCTTGTCCACGACCGTATACGCCTTTTCATTGAGATTGCTCGTGACCCAAGGGCCCCGATCCGCCTTGACCTCCGCGGCATTTTCCCGCGTGTATTTGCCGGAAAGAACGCCGCTTTTTAGAGGCGACCAAGGCGTGATGCCGAGCCCAAGCTCACGCGCCATAGGCACGAGTTCGCCTTCCACCGTGCGCTCGAGCAGCGAATACTCAATTTGCAGCGCGATGAGTTTTGACAATCCCCTAAAATGCGCGATCGTCTGCGCCTCCGCGACCTTCCAGGCCGGCGTATCGGAGAACCCGATATAACGCACTTTGCCCGCTCGCACGAGGTCATCAAGCGCTCCGAGCGTCTCTTCAATGGGCGTATGTTTGTCCCAACAATGCATCCAGAAGAGATCGATATAATCCGTTTGCAGGCGCCGGAGTGATTGTTCGCAGGCCGCGATGATTGATTTTCGCCCCGCGCCGCCGCCGTTGGGGTCTGTCTGGTAGAGATTGCCGAAAAATTTGGTCGCGATGACCACGCGATCGCGTTTTGCTGGGTGACGGCCGATATGGTCGCCGATGATCTTCTCGGAATGGCCGCGTGTGTAGACATTCGCGGTATCAATGAAGTTGCCGCCCAGCTCGATAAAACGGTCGAGGATTTGGCAAGATTCTTCGACGGAAGAGCCCCACCCAAGCTCCTCGCCAAAGGTCATTGCGCCAAGGCAGAAGGGGCTAACCCGGAGGCCGGAGCGGCCCAACGTGATATAATGATTTAGCGGCATCAGGAGTCTCCTTGTTTCGGTACGTCCGTGATTTCTGTTGAGGTGTTCGACGCTTTTGTTTCTGCTTCTAAGGCGGGAGCCAGCGCCTCGGGCGCGGCGATCACCTTTCGAATTGCCGTCAAATGCCTTTTCGTGACGCCTGTGACGGCGAGAATGGCAGCATCCGTTGCTTTGCGGACGGCCCCCATCGAGCCAAGTTCGCGCAAAAGGGCTTTTCGGGCAGCATCGCCGAGCCCCGGAATATCTTCAATTTCTGAGCGAAGCCGCCTCGCTTTGCCGAGCCTTTCTCGAATATGGTTGGCGGATCGATGCGCCTCGTCGCGAGCGCGGGCGAGGAAAAACAACGACGAGCTGCCCGGCCTCAACAAGATTCCATTCTTTTGGCCTGGCAAATACACCCGATCGACCAGCTTTTCGCCCATCGTGTTTTCGCGTTCTTTCGCGAGACCAACAATAGGCAACCCAAACAAACCGAGATCATTCGCGGCGGATAAAGCGACCCGGAGCTGGCCACGGCCTCCGTCGACGACAAACAAATCGGGCAGATCCCAATCGACTTCTTGTGCGTTGGGTGCGTTGGTTTCTGGTTGCGCGTCCGGAAGCTCCAACTCTTCGACAGTGACTTCGGCTTCGGGCTCTGCTTCTTTGGCGAGCCTTCTTGCTTCTGCTTTTGCGTCATAAGCGGCGCGCCCTCGACGAAAACGCCTCGCGAGGACTTCATACATCGCGGCGTAATCGTCGCCGTCGGTTTTCATTCGCACCCGAAAGCTCTTATAACGTTTTTTATCGGGCTGCCCGTCATAAAGCGCGACAATGGAGCCGACCGTATCACCGCCGCCGAGATGCGAGATATCACAACACTCGATCCGCCTTGGCAACGAGGGCAGGCGCAATCGTTCGCGCAAATCCTCGAGCCTCGCCTCGATATCGTCAGCGCTGCGTTGTTTTTCTCGGAATGCGTGTTCCGCGTTTTCGCGAGCCATTGCCAACAACTCGACGCGCGGACCTCGTTGCGGAACGACGAGCAGCACCTTTTTTCCACGCCTCTCGCCGAGCCATTCTGCGACGCCTTCCGCGCCGTCGGGCAACATGGGCAAGAGAATTTCGTCCGGCAATACATCCACGAGCGCTGTGTCGTCGTAGTATTGCGTAAGAAAACCGCCCAGGATTTCTTCATCCGGCAGCTCTACGCCGCGAAGCGAAAACGAAATGGTATCGGCGACCCGGCCGCTGCGTACTTTAATCAGCTCGACCTCGGCGACAGAACCTTCGCGATACAGGCCGACGATATCTTGGTCCACGTCTTTTACAGCGACAACGCGCTGCGATTCTCGCGCCATTTCGACGGCTTTGAGCTGGTCCCGGTAAATGGCAGCCCTCTCAAACTCCATGGAGGCCGCGGCCGCTTTCATGAACTGCTGAAGGTCCCTCGTCAGCTCGTCATGCCGGCCTTCTAAAAACAACGAAACCGAGCGCACTTGCTCGCCGTATTCGTCTTTATCGACATCATACACACAAGGCGCCGGGCAACGTTTGATTTGGTATTGCAAGCATGGGCGCTTGCGCGAGGCCATGTCCGTGTCTGTGCAGGTGCGGAGTTTCCAATGTTTGTTGACGAGGTGCAACGTCCTGCGCGCGCTCGTTGCTGAATGAAACGGACCAAAATAACGCGCTCCATCGGGCGACGGGCGGCGAACGGTCTCAATACGCGGCCAGGGGTTTTTTGTGTCAATGCGCAAACATAAAAAATCTTTGTCGTCGCGAAGCTTGACGTTAAAGCGCGGTTTGTGTTTCTTAATCAGCTCGTTTTCGAGGACCGCGGCCTCTTTTTCGCTCGCCGTGACGACCGTCTCAAGGTCTCGTACGATGCGGCGGAGCAGCGGGATAAAATAGCGGCTGTCGCTGCCGCCTTCTTGAAAATAACTCCGCACGCGCGAGCGTAGGCTCTTCGCTTTGCCGACGTAGATGGCGGCGCCCGTTTTGTCGTAAAAAAGATAACAGCCGGGCTTGGTCGGCAACGTGTCGAGTTTTGCGAGGACCGGATCGTGTTTGGGTTCCGGCGTCTCGTTCTCGTTCGCGTCCTCGTTCTCGTCCTTGTCGGGCTCTTCGTTCTTGGGGGACGCGCCCGTTTTTTGTTCGGGGTCTTCGGACACGCCTAGGGTTTAGCGCCAAAACACGCCTTGGAGCAAGCTCCGGCTTGACGCCGCGCAAAAAGTTAGGCTCCTATCGCGTCAGGCGATCATGCCGAGCCCCAAGCCGACCCCAGCCGCAAAGCCCCAACCGAAACCCATAAATCCGCCGAAAGAGCCTGGGAGCGGTTTCAAAGCGGCTCTCTTGCTTCTCAAGCTTTTGGCGATTTGTGTCGGATTCGCGGGCACCTTGTTGTCCTTGATGGCGGCCATCGGCGCCCTCACGGACAACGGCTACGCCCGTGTGATCGGGGCGCTTGTCGTGACCATCGCCGTGCCGCTCGCGATCGCCGACAAACTCTTGCCCGAGCACGATCCGCTTGCTGGCAAGGGCATCGTCACCGACGTTCTCTCGTTGTTTTTGCTAAGTTTCACGCTTATTTTCTCAGGAGCCGCCGCCGTAACCGGGCCGCTTTATGAGCGTGAAGGCGACAGGCTCGCCAAAGAAGGTTTTTCATGGGTCGCGCATGTTGCCTACCTTCTCGGCGGCATCAGCGCAGATTTCCCCAAGCCCGAAGCCCCCGTCGCGGGCACCGAAGCGGCAGCCGACGCGGGCGCCGACGCGGCCACGGAAGCGGGCGCGGACGCGGCAGCCGAAGCGGATGCGGCAGCGGTCGCGGACGCCTCAGCGCCGCCCGTCGAAAAGGCCGCCGACGCTGGGCCTTCGTCCAAAGCTGAAAAAACGCCGGCCGAGCTGTTCAAGCAACTTTCGCCCTCCGTCGTCACGATCTTTGTAAAGACGGGCGATAACGAAGGTGGCGGAACAGGGTTTTTGATCGACAACTCGGCGGTCATCGTAACAAACCACCACGTCATCAATGGCGCAAAGTTCGCCCGCGTCAAATTCGAAAATGGCGCCGTGTATGAGGACATTGACGTCCTCGTCGACAACGAGGCCGCTGATTTAGCCTTGCTCGCCATTGACCCCAACAAAGCGCTGGAGAGCGGCGTCTACCCGGCCGACGCGAAGCCGCTTGTTCTCGGTGATTCGGACGCTGTTGTCGTCGGCGAGCGCGCCATCGCGATTGGAAATCCGCTCGGTCTTGACCATACCCTCACCGATGGATTGATCTCCGCGCGCCGGCTTTATGAGGGTCGGCAATGGATTCAAATGTCGGTGCCGATCTCACCCGGAAATTCTGGCGGCCCGCTCTTTAATATGCGTGGCGAGGTCATCGGCGTGAACACGGCGCAGTTCGGCAATTTCATCACCCGGGCGCAAAACCTGAATTTGGCTGTCCCGGTGAACGAATTGAAAAAACTAATCAAGGCGAGTTACCCCGGGCGTCATAAGCTCGGGGATACAAACTCTGCCTCCAGCCATTGGTGAGCCCCTTGCGCGCCAAGATTGTCTTCGTGCTCCTCGTTTGCCTCCTCGGAGGTTTTGGCGCGCTGCTTCTGGGAAGGCCGCGCAAAACGCATACAGCGCCATTGGCTGAGAAACCAACGCCGACGGCGAGTGGATCCGCGTCCGCTGCCGCGTCCGCATCCGCCTCCGCTTCCGCTTCCGCTTCCGCTTCCGCCTCCGTCTCCGCCTCCGCCTCCGCCTCCGCGAATGTTTCGGACGCGGGCGTTGATGCCGGTGTCTCTGGGCATTTTGATAGGCCGATGCGCGTCATCACGCTTGGCTGGGAGATCGCCGCGCCTGCGTTGCTCGAGAATGGCGGGCCGAAGCCTGCCGCCAAGAGCGTTTTTGGGGCCGAGAACCTCGATTTACGTATCGCGGTGACGGATACCATCGGCGCCATTGAGGCGGCTCTCGCGCGTGGAGGCGCGGATGAAAATGGCGCCGACGTAGCCGTTCTCCCCTTGCCGACCTTTGTCGCCGCCTACGAGCGCATTCGCGCGTTATCGCCCGAGGTCTTTTTTGTCGTCGGTTTTTCGCATGGCCGCGAGGCGTTTGCCGCAAAAGACGGCCTCCCGACGGCGCCCGTCAAAGGCGATGTCACGCTCGTCGGTGCGCCGGGCACGCCGAGCGCGTTTATGGGCCTGTTTTTGCTCGATCTCGTGGGTGTCCCAGGCTCGTCCGTGAAAATGGTCGCAGCGGGAAGCCGCGACGAAAAAGACGCTGATTTTTTTGCTTTTGATCGCGCTGAAATGGGTCCCGATGGCGCTGCGGGGCGCAAGATTTTGCTGACGACTGCGGATACACCCAAACTCGTGCCGCTTGTTGCCATTGCGCCGCGTGGGCTTTTGGTGGACAAAGAACGCGCCATGGCGGGGCTTGCACGGGGTTGGTTATGGGGCATGAAGCAACTCGCCCAGGATCCGCCCGCTGGTGCTCGCAGCGTATCGGCCGCGCAAGGTGCGCCAGAGCCGCTTGTTTTGCTGCGCAAGCTTGGTGATATCGAAGCAGCGACGCTCTCCGACAATACGCGTCTTATGGGTTTATCCGGCCGCGGAGCGCTCACGATTTCATCGTTGTTCCAACGCACCTGGCAGCTTTATCGAGGTGTTTCCATGTTGGCGACCCCTGCGCCGGATGTGCCGCCTGTCGTGAGCAGCATCGTCACGTCGCTCGTGCGTCGTGGTGTATCCATGACCGGCGATGGCCCCGCGACGGAGCCTGGCAAAGGAAAGTCGGAAGAGGGCAAAAAGCCGCTCGTTGTATCCCGACAGGAATCGTTTGACGAAGAAGCCCTCGTCGAGACCATTGGCCTTTGCGCCGCCGTTTTTGAGCGAAACGTAATTCGTGTGGCTGTCACCAATGCCGGCGGCGTTGACGCAGCCAAGACGAAGAAGGTGATTGAGGCTGCCGAGGGGCGCTTCGATATCGTCGCCGGTCGGGTGCTCGCTCTCAAAAAGGCGGCAGCCAAAGGCGCAGCGATCGTCGAAGTCATGTCGTTGCCCTAATGTTTCAAGGCGAATCAACGCTCACGATATGCTCGTGGACGTCCATGGCCTCCACGTGCACTTTTAATGTTGTCGCTGACGCAGGGCCGACGAGTTTTGTAAACGTGAACTCGATGCTGTAGGTGCCAACGGCATTGTTGTACTTTGCCGGCCGTACCTGGATGCCTTCATGGTTGGGATCATCCACAATCTTATCGGAGCTATCGATGGTCCAGGTGCGGTTCCAATCTTCAATATCGTAGACTTGCTCCGAGAGCTGCTTTTCACCGTCAAACGTCTTCACCGAGACGCGCTTGAGGTCGGCCTCGCTCGCTGGAATTTCGATTTTCGCCGTCACTTTGGGGGCCGTCGGTGTCGTCGTATCCACGGCGCCGAGCGTCAACGTCGGCGCGCTGTTGTCGCCATAAGGCAAAATGTTCAGCGGATGCACGCAGTTTCCCTTGATGTCATCAGGCCGGCGAATCTCGAAATGCAAGTGCTCAAAACCATTGGTTGCCTTGCCGCTCTTGGCAATCACATCACCAGCGTCAACCTTCGCACCCACTTCCACCTCCGCCGAAGACGCATGGATGTAGTTGCTAAAGTAGCCCGCGTGCTCCAGCTGCACGAGCATTCCGCCTGCGCTCGTATTTTGCTCGATTTGAACAACCGTCCCCGCAGCGATCGCATGAATATCAGTGCCGGTCGGCACAGCAATGTCGATGCCGCGATGGAAGTCATACACGCCGGAATCCGTATGGATACGCGGACCAAACGTGGAAGAGAGTGGGAAATCCGTCTTCGTCTCCGCAGAAATGGGCCAAACGACGGCCGCATCAGCACCACAACCCGAGACGAACAAAGCGATGAGCCCGACGAAAGGAAAACCCCTTCGTTTCAAAATAGATTTCATGATTCAAAGATAAAGCCGAGCCCAGCCCATGGCTAGCACGACATGCGCGTCGATCGCATCCGTCTCGTTATCGAGCTAGGGCACGCTAACCCCCGCCGGAAGCGGCGCGTTAAAGGGCGGCGCGAGAATGTCTCGGGCGAGTTCGATTTCGACAAGATCCAGGACGGGACTGTCGGCGACCGTTCGCAATCGTTTGTCGGCGGACGCGTCACCAGAGGCTTTGCGCAGCATCGACATATAAAACTCCGCCTCGACCTTCTGCGAAGCTGTCTGCGCCACGCCCGCCAAAGTTTCGTCTGTCATTTTGCCGTTCGCCCAGAGCGCGAGTTTTGCCACCCAGGCATCTCGATCCCCGAACGGCGAGAGCGCGCGCTCGGCGTGCCCGTCTGGCGTGGCGCGCTCGAGCTTCTCTAGCAAAAAGACCCAAAGACCTGCGTAGATGCGCTCCTCCTGGCCCAAGTCGGCATCGAGCCCCTGGTGAAGCGCGGCGCGCGCTGCCTCCAAATCTCGACGCACAAGAGCACGCGCAACGACTGTCAGGAGCGTCGCGCCAAACAGCTCGCGGTCTTGGGCTGCGAGCGTGAGCGCCCGCTCATGCGCCCTTCGCGTCCCTTTGGTTTCGCCATACCCCGAAAATACGCGGCCGAGCAGCGTCTCAGCGCGCGCGCGTTGCGCTGCGTTTCCTTTTTGCGTTCGCGCTGCGAGAGCGAGCGAGAGCGCCTCGCCAAGCTCTGCCTGGGCCCCTGCCGCGTTGCCCGTGTCTCGCTCGATCTCAAAGCCGAGCAGGCTTGCCTCGACCAAATCAAGAAGCGAGAGCCGGGCGTCTGGCGCTGTTTTTGCGAACTGTAGGCTCGCCTTTGCGGCCTTCATGTCGCCCGCCTGCCTGTCTGTCCGCGCGACGCGCATCCACCCAGACACCGACGGATTCGCTTTGGCCGCAGCCAAATACAACGGACGCGCTGACGCGAGATCGCCCGTGCGCAACTCGACAGACGCCATCAACAAACGCAACCGCGAGGGCGAAGGCTCGAGCCCTACCGCGAGGTACTCGGGTTTGTCTGCGATCGAGAGCAGCGGCAAAGCGGCCCGAAACGTGCGGTGAACGGCGTCGTTGTCGAGCGTGTCCGCATCCACCGCCATCGCCTCAAACACGATCCGCGAAGCCGAAGCGACATCGTGCGGCCCAGGTTTGTCCCCGAGCCCCTGCGCGAGCACAGCGGGCGCTCCCTCCGACAAGCCAAGCTTCACGAGTTGCTCTGCCAAGAGCGACGAAAACGCCGCGGGTTCTTTGCGGTACGCCTCAAGCAAGCTGCCCCAAAGCCCTGCCTCAATGAGCCGCGGATCGATCCTCTCGCCGCGATCCTCATCGTCGGCTTCGGTCGGCGCTGCTTCATGCGCGAAGATGGCCGCGAGCATCTCCCAAGCGCGCACATCGCCGTCCTCAGCCGCACCAATGAGCGATCGGCGCAGGACCGGCGGCGTCCGTAGGCGAACCGAAGAGCCTTCAATCCGCGCGAGCGCGCCTGCTGCGTCTCCATGGCGCAGGTAAAGCGCGGCCATCATCAGCGGGCCCATGCTTGACGAGCGCTCGACCTCCATCGCCTCTGCCAGCACAGGTCGTTTGCCTGTTTGGCGGAAGACACGCTCGATCTCCACGCCACGAGCGACCCACGCGTCGATGGCGTCGGCGGCTCGGCTCATCGACTTCTCGCTCGAATCGAGCATCGCACGCGCAACAAAATACCGCGCTTCTGCGCCGAGTTTTCCGCCCGTCGTGCCGCTGTGTGTGTCTTCGAGCCAGCGTTCTAGGTTTGCGCGGTGCTCGTCCAGCTCTGCCCGGCCTGGATCCTTCTCGCCACGTGTCTCTGTGCGCATCTGCATGAGCGCGTGCACGCGTCCTTCGTCGCCGCGCAGGCTCAGGTGTCGGATCGCGCTGTCGAGGGCGCTCGCGCCCGTGGCGTCGATCATCGCCGCGTTTCCTTCGCCAACGCGTACGAGATAAAGCGCGCCGAGCACGCTGTCTGTGCCGCGTTCTGCTTGTCCCATCGAGAAGCGTTTTGCCGCGTGCGTGAGCTGCCTGCGCACAACGCCTGCGAGCAGCGCATCGCGTTGCGGGCTACGCGTCCCGTCCGCGAGGATTCTTAATAACGACTGTGCGAACTCGTCTTCGCCGACATTGACGGGCTTGAGCGGCCCTTCTGCGACGGTGAGCGGCTGGTTTGTCCTTCCGCCTGTGGTGGCACCGCAACCTGACGCTGCGAGCGAGAGGGCGGAGACGACGAGGAGCGTGTAGGTAGCGGCCGCGAGGGACGGGGAACGCAGAGGCATTGGGGCGGGCAGTCTACACGCTGCCGGAGAAACGCACGAGCCGACCCCGTTTAAGACTTCTGCGGTTTGTGCCCCAGCAGCTTGCCTGCCAGCTCATCACCTAGCTCTGCGGCCATCAGTTCTTCGACGATCGCTTCTGTCTCGCGGCGCTCTTGCTCGTCTGTGTACTGAAACTCGATGCCCATGCCTGCGGGCGAATCGGGCGTCGCGTCACTCGGGCGGACGATCCACTTCACGCGTCCACGCAGCCGAAGTGGCTCAGTCAGGTTTTTGATGCTGAGCGCGAAGACAAACTCGGTGTTCACGTCGAGCGGCCTATCCGTGCGGATAAACGTGCCGCCTTTCGAGATGTTGCGCGTGTAGTCGGCGAAGAACGTGTTGAGGCGTTTGTATTCGACGTTCAGCTCAATGGCCGAGCGGCCCTTGTTTCGCCGATCTGAGGGGCTCACGAAAGAACAGTACCCTTAAACATGCCGCGACTACAATCTGCGCCATGCGTCTCTTCGACAAGCTCGTTTCGCTCCGCGCCCGAGGGGAGGACGCGCTTTCCCAGGCAAGAACGGTAGGTCGTGTCGTTGTGCAGACTGGCATGCACCGTTCGATTCGTTTCTCTGGCCTCAAAGGATTGCTCGGCGAGATCCCGCACGGCAAAGCCGACCCGGCGCTTCTTTTTCGCTTCATGGCCCACAACGATCCGCATCGCGTCGGCCTGATTGGGCTTGTCGCGCCGCATGGGAGCAAGCCGCGTGGTGCTGGTGAGCGAGGCTCTCATGTCTCGGAGGAGCGCGCGTTTTCGTTTTTTGAGATGAACGAGCGTGTCGAGCGCATCGCTTCGGGCCTTTATGAGCGGGGCATTTGCGCGGGCGATCGGGTTCTCATCATGGTGAAGAACCGCGCTGATTTTGTGCTTCTCCAGATCGCTGTTGGCCGGCTCGGCTGTTCGGCCGTGAGCGTGTCGTATCGCTCCACGCCCCGCGAGCTTGTCTACGTCGCCGAGCATTCCCATGCGCGAGCGATGTTTTTTGATGTGGATACGGCCGCTGTTGTTCGTGAGGTCTACGCGGAGCTAAAGGCCATCGGCCAGGATCGTTTTTTCTCCGTCGGAGGCGTTGTCGATCCATTTCAGACGCTCGAAGGCCTCGTGGCCATGTCCAAGGGCACAGCGCCGCGCTCGGACGAGCAGCCTGCTGTTGTCATGTACACCTCGGGCACCACGGGCAAACCCAAGGGAGCTGTGCGTCGGTTTCAAGCTGGCGCGACGGCGTCTGCGCTCGCGTTTATTGGCGAGACGCCGCTTCAGGTGGGCGAAACGCATCTCGCTGTTTGTCCCCTCTACCATGCGACAGCGTTTGGCCTGATCACGATCTCGTACATCGTTGGCAGCACTGTGCTTGTGCTTCGTGATTTTAAGCCGGAGCTGTTTTTGGAGGCGATCGAGCGGTATCGCGTCACGACGACGGCGCTTGTGCCGACCATGTTGCATCGGATTGTTGAGCTTGGAGAGGACGTCGTGCGTCGTTACGACACCTCATCGCTCAAGGCGATTTTCACGACGGGCGCGCCTCTTTCTGCGCCGCTTGCGCTCGAATCGATGCGGCTTTTGGGCGACAAGCTCTTCAATTTTTATGGCTCGACAGAGACCGGCATCGTCACGCTCGCCAAGCCTGCGGATCTACGTGCTGCGCCTGGGACCATCGGCAAGATCGTTCCTGGTCAAACCGTGCGGCTTTTTGATGAGTCGGGCCGGGTCGTCAAGCAGGGCGAGGTGGGTGAGTTGTATGCGTCGAGCGGGCAGCTCATTGAGGGCTACCACAACGACGAAGCGGGAACGCGTGACGCCCAGCGCGATGGGTTTTTCTCCGTGGGTGATCTCGCGAGGCAAGACGCGGCTGGCTACTTCTTTTTGGAGGGCCGCAAGCGCGACATGATCATCTCGGGCGGCGTGAACGTGTACCCCGCGGAGGTGGAGCATGTTGTGCA